>ENA-UOYA01005301-UOYA01005301.1-activated-sludge-metagenome-genome-assembly--contig:-NODE-5301-length-10285-cov-6.433529_pt1 | contig 10285 bp, 7 predicted proteins | sample MGYA00238163_ERZ764804 | MGnify/ENA primary metagenome ERZ764804 (study PRJEB28919, sample SAMN05720223) | activated sludge metagenome | isolation source: Anaerobic digester | place: Hong Kong...
TCTGTTGCGCCCGAATCAATTCCTGGTCTATAACCTGAACCGGCAGTCCTTTGCCTGCCCCATGAAACGTGTACAAGGAGTGATGGGGCTGCAACCGATCATTCCGATGGACGATGCTCCACCCTTCGTGAAAGGAGCGATCTCGGTCCGCCGGAAGTTGATCCCCGTGATCGACCTGCGTCTCATGCTGGGCATGCCCCCGCGGGTTCCCAACCGGCGGAACTGCGTTCTGCTGGTGACAGTAGGGGACGCGCCTTACGATGTACGCATAGGCTTGATTGTGGACAGCGTGGCGGAAGTGATGGAAATCGACCCCCTGGACGTGAACGAGGTTCTGGACCGCCCGCGCTGCGAAAGGACGGGACTCGTAACGGGAACCACGCGTGTTCGCGGTCAACTCACGCGCCTAATTAACGTGAATGTTCTGCTGACCCAAGAGGAGCGCGCGGCCATCTCGTCGCTTGGAACCTGATGGCCGCAATTCGCGCTTACACGTTTCGGTTCGGACGCGTCCAATACACCCGCGCCAGCAGCGTGTTGCCACGATAAGCCATGGCGGGCAGGGCCTCGCCGACCGTGACCATGGAGAACTCCGGAGTGACGGGATTGGTGTGAAAGTTGCCAAGGTGTGCTACTTCCTTGGGCGCGTTCACTCCATCGGCCGAGAGCGGGAACACGATGCGCTCGCTGGCCCGGATCAGTTGCAGCCGTTTCAAATCGACCTGCGCCACATACAGGGGGGCGCGCCAGCGTATCACGTTGACGTTCGAAGCGTCCTTGCGCGTGTAGACCAGCCACAGCCCGTCGCTGTGAACGAGCCAGCGCTGCTGCGTGGTGGAAAGCGTGAGCGGCTCGCCGTTGTCCCACGCCCAGGGGCGGATGGGTTCCCACTGCAAGCCGTCCCGCGAGGTGGTCACATAGCCGTGACCGTCCTCGGCGCGGATGGTCATGTAATAACGCCCCGCCGCTGCGGCCAGCGAGGGTTCGAGCAACCCGCGCTTCACCGCCAGCCGGTGTTCGTTGCCGGCGCGGCGGATTCGCAGAGTGCTGCCGTCGAAAGAGCACAGCACGGTGCACACGGCGCGGTCGGCGCGGCCGAGCGGGCCGTAGCTCAGCGGAACCAGGATGTCGCCATTGGCCAGTGTCACGCGCTGCGAGCAACCGCTGGTATACATGGCGCTCGCCTCGGGGTTGTCCCACTCCAGCTTGCGCAAGGGGGACCATCGTCCCGCGCTGTCACGCACGACATACACCGGCCAGCGGCGCTCACTGGGGCGCGTCAGCTCGCCGTCCTTGTAGTACACGTTGTGCGCCATGGCGATGACGCTGCGAGTTGCCGCGTGATACTCCGGGACGGTGTCGCAGGAGCCTTCCTCGACGCCGTCGGGATTGGTCACGCGTCCCATGCCGGGGATCGGCGCCGGATCGCTCCAGGTTTGGCCGAGGTCGCGAGATTCCGACCAATGGACGGGGCCGAAATAATCCGATCCGCTGATGGACTGCAACGTCATGAGCAGAGCCGGCTTGGGGCCGGGGATGACGCAGGCGCGTGGATGAAACCACGTAGTACCGCCGTCGCGGCCGCGCCAGATGGTCTGGCGTTCAATGCGACGGATGGAGCAAGTTTGGGCTCCCGCGGACATTGTCGCGTATGCGGCGTACAGGAACTCTCGTCGTGTAGTCATGGGAACTCTTGCCTTCATGCGTGCAAGCCCGCCGCACGCATCAAGTTTTTCAACGCGTTCAGGTCCCGGCGCATGATTTCTGTGAACTGCTCCTTGCCTAGCGTGGAGGTCTTCTTACCCGATGCGGCACTACCCAGTTCGTCGTACTCCATGTGGAGCTGAACGGGCCCGTTGAAGCCGCCGGCCTTGAGCATCTCGAAAAAGCGGGGGAAATCCACCATGCCCCGTCCGAGCGCACACCAACCGGGGCGCCACTCGCCGTGCGCGTTCTTCTTCCAGGCGAAGTCCTTGACAGCCACGCCGCGCATGTACGGCAGCAGCAGGCGCGTGGAGTTGATCCAGCCTCCATAGCCGCCTTCGACCACCGCGTGGCCCACGTCGTAGTTCACCGCGACCGCGCCGGGAGCGATGTCTTTGAACAGCAGGTACAGGTCCCACATCGAAGCGCCGACCTGATCTGTGCCCGAATGCGTGTGGTACATGGCCGTCAATCCGTAGTGCCGGTTCATGGCAGCCAAGTCCTTTACGCGGGGCTGCATTTCGGCGAGCTGGGCGGGGATGGCCCGTTTTGCGTCGTAACGAAATCCTCCCCACCGGTAAAGCCGGATGCCCGTAGCCTTCAGCGTCTTCAATATTCGTTCGGCGTGCGGCGTGGTTACATCCACGATGCCGCTGGTCACCATGGGGATTTCAAGGCCCGCCCTACGGATGGTCTCGGCGGCCTTCGGCAGATCCTCTTCGACGCGCTCCGGTTCGACGTGGCCGCCTGGGCGAACAGTGAGGTCGATACCGTCGTAGCCGAGCGTCGCGCACATCGAAGCGGTCTCCTCGACCGACAGCCAGTGGAAGTGCTTCGAGAATGCGCAGATGGGGCGCGGAAGCGCCTGTCCGGCGCGCACCGGAGCGGATGCGGTGGCCAGCGTTGCCAACAACTGGCGGCGGGTCAAGGATGGTGACACCTGTAACGGCCTCCAGCCTGTTAGTTTAACTTGCGGTAGACCACGACAGCCGAGGCCGGGCGGGCTTCGAGGGAGAGTTCAAGCCCGGTGGTGGACAATTGGGCGCCGCCGATGGCGCTGCGCTTGCCGGAATCCAGGTCCGTGAGCTCGTACCGGCCGGCTGAGAGGGCACGCAACGGGAATACGCCGCGCACCAAGCGGCTCCCCGGGCGTTTCAGCGCGACCACGACGCCTTCCCCTTGTCCGGGCAAATCCAATTGGTAGACCATCCAGGCGTCTTCGGCCTGGGTGTATTCGGTGAGGGGGTAATAGTCGCCAGAAAAGTATTTCTTAATCTGTTGATACTCTTCCAACTTCTTACGGGCCTCTTCCCAGGGGACCTTCGTCAGGTCGTAGGGCTTGCGGGAAGGCTGGCCGAACAACTCGAAGACAAGCCCGCTCGACATGCCGCTGCGAATGTTGTAGGCTGCGCCGGCGTTGGGGGTGCCCACGCTGGTCGAACTCAGCGGGACCCACAGGTTGAGGCCGTATCCATGACATTGCTTGGCGGTGTTCTCGCCGGAGTAGTCCGTGCGCCACAGGGGCAGGCTGCGGCGGAGCGTCTCGATGTCGATGCGCCGCCCGCCGCTGGCGCAATTGTCGATGGCCAGGCCGGGATGACGGCGCAGCAGTTCATCCCAGAATTCGTAGAGCCCCTCCACCCAGCGGATTTCCGTGATACCTTGACGATCCGGTGCGTCGGCGGCACGCCAGAATTCAAGCGGCGCAATGTTGGCGTCGTGGCGGTACCAATCGAGGCCGAACTCGTCGATGCGCGCGGAGATGAAATCGGTCAGGAAGCGGCGTGCGGCCGGATCACCCAGATTGAACAGCCGGTCGTTCTCCTTGATCTGATTGCGGTAGCTTTCGTTGACCACCCACATCGGGTCGGCCTGCGAAGTACGCCAGTTGTAAACGCGGCGAGCTTTGGGCACTTCGAGCAGCCACTGCGGGTGCTCGCGGTACCAAGGTGTTCCTTCGCAGACACGCTCCGGCTCGAACCACAGGAGAAGCTTCAGGCCGGCGGCGTGCAGGCGATCGCTGATGGGCTTGAACCCTTCGGGGTAGACGTCCCGTTTGACTTCCCAATTGCCGGGATTCAGATGCCAGGGGCCCTGGCCGAACCACTCCGCGTCGATCCAATAGACGTCGACAGGCAAACGGTGCTCGACGATCTTGCCGATGCTCTCCAGGTGGACCGCGGCCGGTGTGGCGCCCCAGTTGCCGTTGGCCACCGGCATATCGAGGGGAGCGCCGCTTGTGCGTGGCCGCGCGTGCGCCATGATGAACCGGCGCAGCAGGTTGTGTCCGTTCATGCGATCACCCTGCCAGGAGATCGTGAGGATGCGCGGGGTGCGGATTTCCTCCCCGGGATGCAGCCGCAGATGCGTCAACGCCATTCCTGCGGCGGCGCGCAACTCCGGGCCTCGCTCGCGGGTGAAGCCGGCCGCCCATTCTCCGGTCCAACCGATACCCAGCACAACGCCTTCGTCGCGTTTGAACTCGACGTTGAAGAACGGCAGGTAGTCGCTCGACGAGCGCCCGCCACCCGCGCGGAGTTCGAGCTTGCCGGTCTTGTTGAGTGCTCGGCGCAACGGCATGAAGTCGTCACGCGAGCAGACGGCGCCCTTGGCGTAGTAGATGACGGGGTCGCCGGAGGGCGCGATGAACTGCGTATCCAAGGGAAGCACTTGTTCCAGGATCGGCGTATCCCGCGCGCCTCCGTTGCGGAACCGCAAGAGCCATTCGAGGGCGGGGAAGTCCTTGTAGCGCGTCACCTCGACGCGCACTTCAAGCTTCGTCGCGGGGTCTTCGTAGATGAAGTGTGTGCGTTCGGCGGAGGCGTCCGATCCCTGGTCGATGGTTTTCGACTGCCAGTGCGGCACGAGACCGGCGGACGGCTTTCCGTCATAGACAAAGGAGAAAGGCGGCGGCGCGGCCTGGAGCAGGGCCATCGCGACGGCGAGGCACAACGCTGGGAGGAACATAGCCTATCGACGTGAGAGTATCACGCCGGTCAAGACCACCACCAGACACCCGATGACGTTGTACCAGAGGAAAGAGATTCCGGTGAAGGTGTGTGCGGCGAAGATAGCCGCCTCGCCCGCCAACACGCCATAGAATGCGCCCCGCGCCTCCACGCGCGGGAAATAGAAGGCGAGGATGAACACGCCCAACATGCCACCGTAAAACAGCGAGCCGAGCATGTTCACGGCTTCGATGAGCGAGCCGAGCCTGCGCCCATACTCGGCGGTGATGATTGCGTAGATTCCCCAGAAGGCGGTGGCCCAGCGCGACGCGTTCAGATAGTGCCGGTCGGACGCCTCTTTGCGGATGTGGCGTCGGTAGATGTCTACGACGGTGACGGTGGCAAGCGAGTTGACCTCCGCCGAGATTGTGGACATGGCTGCTGCGAAGATGGCCGCCATCACCAGTCCCACCAATCCGGCGGGCATGTAGCGCGTCACGAAGGTGAGGAAGATGTAGTTGGTGTCGTTGGGAGCGCCGCCCCCGGTCTTTTCGACCAGCGCCGAGGCCCGCGTGCGCGCGCCGTCGACAGCCTTCTGCGATTCCTTGTAACGGACCACGCTTTGCGCGATGCGGACGTCATCGCCCGCGCGGCGCGCCTGGACCAGTTCCGTGGCTGCCTTGCGCCGGGACTGGTAGGCCACCTCATAGGCGGCGTCGAGCGCCGTGGTTTCAGCCGGCGCCACCCGTTCGAGCCGCTGCAACTCCACCGGCTGGAACAGCACCGGCGGCTTCTCGAAATGGAAGAACACGAACACCATCGCCCCGGTGAACAGGATGAAGAACTGCATGGGGACCTTGGCGGCGGCGTTGAACAGGAGGCTGAGACGGCTTTGCGCGATGGACTTGCCCGTGAGATACCGCTGCACCTGGCTCTGGTCGCAGCCGAAATACGCCAGCGCCAGGAAGGTCCCGCCGATCAACCCGCTCCACAGGTTGTAACGGTCGTTCCAATTCATCGTGGTAGTCACGGCGTTGAGCTTACCGGCGGTGCCGGCCAGGTACATGGCGTCTAAAAGTGAAACGTTTCCGGGAAGAAGCAGGATGGCAGTCAAGAGGGCGACGGCGAGGCCCGTCATCATGATGAGCATCTGCTGGAAGTCGGTCCAGGTCACCGCTTTGATGCCGCCGGCGACCGTGTAGGTGATCACCAGCGCGCCCATGGCGATGGTGGTGAGCCGGTCCGGCCAGCCGAGGATCACCGTCAGCACGATGGCGGGCGCGTAAAGGGCCATACCGACAGCGAGACCGCGCTGGATCAGAAAGATGAAGCTTACCAATGCGCGCGTGCGCGCGTCGAAGCGCTGCTCCAGGTATTCGTACGCCGTGTAGACGCCGGCACGATGAAAGATGGGCACGGCGGTCGCGGCCAGGATCACCATGGCGACGGGCAATCCGAAGTAGAACTGCACGAAGCGCATCCCGTCGACGTAGGACTGGCCGGTGGTCGAAATGAAGGTGATGGCGCTGGCTTGGGTGGCCATGATGGAAAGCGCCATGGCGTACCAGGGCATGGTCTTACCCGCCAACAGGTATTTGTTGACGCTGTTGCTGCCGCGTCCGCGCCAAAGGCCGTAACCGACAATGAACGCGAGTGAGCAGACGAGGACCACCCAATCGAGCGGTCTCATCGTGTGAAAGCCTTCGTGAAAAAGTAGAAGAGAGTGATGAGCGCCGCCACGTAGATCAGCACCGCGGCATAGACTCTCGACCATTTGCCGAGGAAGGGCGGCGGCTCGTCCGATACGATGCGGTGCTGCATTTCAGGTGTCATTGCGCCGTTTTGCCCGCGCTGATGAGGTTCGCGAAAATGCGAAACGCGCCCGGCACGCCCGCGGGCAGTTGCCGGAACCAGGAGTAACCGGTGAACACGTACGCTCCTTTTCCGTAACGCGCGTAGAGCGTGCCGCCCAAGCGCGGCGGCTCTCCGGGATCGTGGGACTCGAACAGCGGCTGGTAGCGCGTGTCCCACTCGGAGGCGAAGTAGAGGCCGCGCTCCTGCACCCAGCCGTCGAAATCGGCGGGCTCGATCCGGTTCGGTCCGGCGAGCAGCGGATGAGCCGGGTTGGGCAGCGTCACGGGCGCTTCCTCCACAGATACGCGATCCCGGCTAATGCGGATGGGGTACGGGCCGATGCGATCGGTGGCGCGCGGATCGCCCGCAAGGAAACCGCCCTCGAGGACGTTGTACTGGACCACCAATGTGCCGCCGCCCGCGACGTAATCGAGCAGACGCCGCTGGTTGGCGCGCAGGTCCGCGCGGACGTTGTAAGCGCGGATACCGGTGACGATGGCGTCGTAGCCCGAGAGATCGCCGCCCGCCAGATCGTCCGCCGACAGCAGGGCTACTCGGCAGCCCAACTGTTCCAAAGCCTTCGGAACCTCGTCTCCCGCGCCCATCACATAGCCGATGTTTCTGGCGAGCGTACGGACATCGGCGCGAACCAGATCCGCGGCGGCGGGCGGAAACAGCGTCTGCGGAGGGATGTGCTCGTACTGGATGGTTTCGTAGCCGACCCCGAATTCGCGCCCATCAACCACGGCCACGGCACGCAGTTCGCCATGGGAAGCCGTAGCAGGTGGTTGAACGTCGAACGCGACGTCGGCCTGCTCGCCGGCGGCGGCGAGTTCGAATCTGCGCGCGGCCGGCACGGCGGTCCAGCCCTGTGGCACATGCAAACGGACCTCACCCGCGGCGCCCGAGCCACGCACCGCCTTCACGCGCACCTCCACTTTGCGCGGCTTGGCATCGGGAAACAGCATGGCCTGCTCGCTCAGTTCGACAGCGACCGGCGGCGCGACCACGACGGGGCGCGTCAACTCGCCGCGAACGCGGTCCACCCAGCGGTACACCACGGGGCGAGTGAACTCGATTTCCTCCGACTCCAGGCGCAGCTTGAAGTACGCGCTGATGGCTGCTGGGCTCTCGGCGCGGCCCACCAATTCCTGGTCCGCGACCGTGTAAGCTCCGCCGTGCGGCGGCTGGACCAGCCAGTATGGCTGCGTATATGCCCGGCCGGTGGGCACTTTCCAGACTGCGCTACGCACGGCCGGCACGTTATAAGAGAGTTCCGATGACGGCTGCCCTGCGGCCACCGGGTCGGCCCCGTTGAAGCTGACTCCGATCAGGCTCATGGGAATATGCGAACGGTTCAATACCGTTGCGGTGAGCTTTAACTCACCACCGGGTACGACCGTATCGCGTTCGGCGGTGGCGTCCAGCCACAAACCCGTGGCCAGTGCGACAGCACGGTCGAGTTCCGCGATCTTGCGCGCCGCCCAGGGGTCTTCCAGGCGCCTCATGGCGCGCCGCGCATGGAGCAGCAGCGGTATAATTCGTGCCGGTTCTTCCGGCGCGAGCGCCTGGTCCGCTTTCGCCAGCAGCGCGCCGACAGCGGCTCCCCCCTTCACACGGTTCCAACTGAGGTCGATGCCGTCGAAGGGATCCTTAGAAGCCGGAACGCCCTCGACATGCACCATGTAGTTCTGGGAAGCGCCCCTACGCTCCGGTGCACCGAAACCTTGTGTGCGGTGCATGCTGCGCGCCATGCCGCCGATCTCGGCGTAAGAGAATCCCAGCACCGGATTGTAATCGCCGATTTCCGCGGTAAGGCGCGCCTGACCGGCCCCGGCAAACGCATTCCACAGCAGACGCTTTGCTTGCCAGACGGGCGCGTGCTTCAGTTGCTCGGGGAACCGGCTCGGATCGGCGGCGGCGAAGAAGGCTTCGCGCGCGAGCATGGCCGAAGCCTGGTGGTGGCCGTGCCCGTCGCGACCGGTGCCGGAGAAGCGCATTACGATCACGTCGGGCTGGAAGCGCCGGATGATCCACACCATGTCGGAGAGCACAGCGTCTCGTCCCCAGATGCGGAACGTTTCCTCGGCGGTCTTCGAATAGCCGAAGTCGATGGCGCGGGTAAAGAACTGCTCGGCGCCATCGATGCGGCGGGCGTCGAGCAATTCCTGGGTGCGGATAAGGCCCAGGCGCGTGCCCAGTTCTGGTCCGATCAGATTCTGCCCGCCTTCGCCGCGGGTAAGTGAAAGATAGGCCGTACGCATCAGACGGCCGCGAGCGAAGTAGGCCATCAGCGCGGTGTTTTCATCGTCCGGGTGCGCGCCAACATAAAGGACGCTGCCGAGCACCTGCAGCTTGCCCAGGGCTAACCTGAGTTCCGCCGCCCCGGCAAGACTGCGCTGTGCCTCCGCGAGCGAGGCAGTCAGGATCAGGCACGCAAGAAGCGCCGCTTTATGCCGCATGTCGTTCTATTGGAGGCACAGGGCCTAGTCTTCGTGCATCTGCTGAGCCAGGTAATTCTCGATACCGATTTCCCGGATCATGTGCAACTGGGCCTCGAGCCAGTCGACGTGCCCCTCCTCGTCGGTGAGGATTTTCTCGAACAGGTCGCGCGAACCGTTATCGCCGGTCTCGACGGCAGTCTTGATAGCCTCGTTGAGGCGCGCCACGGCGGCAACTTCCAGAGCCAGGTCGCTTTCGATCTGGTCCTTAACCGTGGCGCCGATTTTGAGCGGGAAAAGTTCGTGCATGACGGGCGTGCCTTCGAGCAGCAAGATTCGCTCGATGCACAACTCGGCGTGCTTCATCTCGTCGATGGATTCCTTCTTGGTGTGGTCGCCGAGCCGCTTGTAACCCCAGTTGTCGCACATCTCGGCGTGGAGGAAGTACTGATTGATGGCCGTCAACTCCGCCTTCAGCACCTCGTTCAAGTAGGCAAGAACCTTCTCGTGTCCGCGCATGCGGGAGCATCCTCCTATGTCGACCTACATTCTACCAGCTTGGCAGCGCGGCGCCGCCGGTTCAGCGGCGAGCTTCGTAAACCAGATTGAAAGGCGTTTCGGCGGCACGCCGGAAACGGGTGAACCCCCCGGCGGTCACGACTTCGCGGATGCGTGCCTCCCCCGCCTGTGCGCCCAGCGCCGCGCCCACCTCCTGGGCTAGCGACGCCGGTGTGCAGATCATCGTGGAAGCCGAGTAATAGATGCGGCCCACCGGGTTGTGGTTTTCTTCGGGACGGTCGTGCGCGAACGGCTCCACAATCATCCAGGCGCCATCCGGCTTCAGCGTGGACAGGACGTGCTTAGCTGCCCCGATGGGATCGCCCATGTCGTGAAGGCAATCGAAGAACGCGACCAGATCATAGCCGCCATTGCGCGGGTAGCTCTTCGAACTGGCCACCTCGAACGTGACCTGATCGAGCAGACCCTCGCGCCCGGCGACGTGACGCGCGTATTCGATGGAGCCGCTGTGATAGTCGAATCCGCTGAAGCGCGACTTGGGAAACGCCTTGGCCATCAGCATCGTAGAGGCGCCATGACCGCAGCCCACGTCGGCAACCACCGCGCCCGCCTCGAGCTTTCCGACCATGCCGTCCAGCGCCGGCAGCCAGGAAGTCAGCAGGTTGGCATCGTAGTTGGGCCGGAAGAACCTTTCGGTGCCGAAGAACAAATTGGCATCGTGTTCGTGCCAGCCGACGCCCTCACCCGTGCGGAATGCCTGCGTGATCTTGGGCTCGTCCTTGAAACAAGAGGAAATGATGTGGAAAGCTCCGGGGATGT
>ENA-UOYA01005305-UOYA01005305.1-activated-sludge-metagenome-genome-assembly--contig:-NODE-5305-length-10279-cov-4.858666_pt1 | contig 10279 bp, 10 predicted proteins | sample MGYA00238163_ERZ764804 | MGnify/ENA primary metagenome ERZ764804 (study PRJEB28919, sample SAMN05720223) | activated sludge metagenome | isolation source: Anaerobic digester | place: Hong Kong...
GGCCCGTCCACGCTGTCGGGCCCGTCCACGCTGTCGGGTCCGGCCACGCTGTCGGGTCCGGCCACGCGCTCGGGCCCGGCGACGCGATCGGGGCCCGCGACCTCGTCCGGTCCGGCGTCCCTGCCGGGGCCGTCGATGCCGTCCGGCGCGCCCCGCCCGGGACCGGCGTCCGCCGCGTCGCCCCCGGTGCGCCGCGACCTCGAGACGCTGCGCCGCGCGATCGTCCGGCAGCTCGTCGACGCGATCGGCCCGCACGCCGACGACATGGCGGTGCGCGTCGAGCGCTGCCGCTCGGTCGACGAGCTGCGCCAGATCCTCCCGTCGGTCGCCGGGCTGATCGAGGCGATCCGCGGCCGTGCCGCGATGGCCGAGTTCCTCAACCGCGTGGGCACCCTCTGACGATGGCCGAACCGCTCGATCCCCGCCTCGTCTACGGCAAGACCGCGGCCGGCGTGTCCGAGGTCCAGCACCGCGCCGGCGGCCTGTCGCCGCCCGCGCGCCGCCTGCTGGTGCTGGTCGACGGTCGCCGGCCGCTCGCCGCGCTGCCGGCGACGGTGCGTCCCGGCGAGCTGCCCAGGCTGATCGACGACCTGCTCTCGCGCGGCCTGATCGCGCTGTCGGGCATCGTCGAGGAGCTGCCGATGGCCGGCGAGCTGCGCGACCCGCGGCTCGAGGACTTCAAGCGCCGCATCGAGGGCGCGGTGACCCGCGAGCTCGGGCCCGCGGGTCGCGTGCTCGAGGCCCGGCTGCAGGACTGCGTGAACATGACGGTGCTGCGCGGGGTCATGCGCGAGATCGTCGAGCTGGTCCGCGCCCGCGGGGGCGACGATGCGGCCTCGCGCGTCGCGGCCGCCGCGCAGTCCGCCGCGCGCGCCTGGTCCGGGCGCGACGGCGAGGCCGCGCCGCCACGCGCCCCCGCCGACCCGCCGCCCGCCGCCGCCGCCCGGCCGAAGGGTCGCGGCGACGGTCGGCCCTGACCCGTCGCGCCCGTATAATCCGCGGCCTTTCCCGACCACTTTCACGTTCCTCGCGGAACGGGAAGGACGCACGCGCCATGGCCCGCTCCGCCCTCGTCCCCGCCGTCCGCGGCGCCACCGCCGCCGCGCTCGTCGCGGCGCTCGTCGCCGGCGCGCCGCAGGCCGGCGCGCAACCGAAGGGCCGTGCGGCCGCGCCCGCGCCGTCGGGCGCCGCGACCGCGCCCACCGCCGCGACCCAGGGCCTGGCGCTGCAGGGCGCGCCGCAGATCGCCGCGAAGTCGTGGCTGCTGGTGGACGTCACCACCGGCCAGCTGCTCGCGGCGAGCGAGCCCGACATGCGGGTCGAGCCGGCCTCGCTCACCAAGCTGATGACCGCCTATCTCGCGTTCAACGCGATCAAGGAGCGCAAGCTCGCGCTCGACCAGCGCCCCCCGGTCTCGCCGGCCGCGTGGAAGGCGATCGGCTCGCGGATGTTCGTCGATCCGGCCAAGCCGGCGACCGTCGAGGAGCTGCTGCGCGGGCTGATCGTGCAGTCGGGCAACGACGCGGCGATCATCCTCGCCGAGGCGATGGGGGGCAGCGAGGCGGCGTTCGCGACCCAGATGAACCGCGAGGCGCAGCGCCTCGGCATGCGGAACTCGAGCTTCACCAACGCGTCGGGCCTCCCGGACGCGCAGCACTACTCGACCGCGCGCGACCTCGCGATCCTCGCGTCGCGCCTGATCGACGAGCACCCGGACTTCTACAAGCTCTACTCCGAGCGGGAGTTCACCTACAACAGCATCAAGCAGCCCAACCGCAACCGGCTGCTGTTCATCGACCCGACGGTCGACGGCGTGAAGACCGGCCACACCGACGCGGCGGGCTACTGCCTGATCGCGTCGAGCCGGCGCGAGCAGCCCGGCCAGGGCTTCTCGCGCCGCCTGCTGACGGTGGTGCTCGGCACCGCGTCCGAGTCCGCCCGCGCGATCGAGTCGCAGAAGCTGCTGAACTACGGCTTCGCGAACTTCGACGTCGTGCGCCTGTACCAGAAGGACCAGCCCGCGGCGAGCTATCCGGTCTGGAAGGGCGCGGCGAGCGAGGTCAAGGCCGGCTTCGGCGGCAACGTGCTGGTGACGGTCGCGCGCGGCTCGGGCGAGCGCGTGAAGGGCGAGATCGAGCGGATGCAGCCGCTGGTCGCACCGATCGAGAAGGGCCAGCGCATCGGCACGCTGCGGGTGCGCCTGGACGACAAGGTGATCGCCGAGCAGCCGCTGCTCGCGCTGGAGCCGATCGCCCAGGCGGGCTGGTTCGGACGCGCGTGGGATACGATGCGCCTGTGGTTCAAGTGAGCGGGACGCGGCGCGCATGACCGACGAGCAGGTCGTCTGGCTGAACGGCGAGTTCGTGCCGCTGGCCGAGGCCCGCGTGCCGGTGCTCGACCGCGGCTTCATCTTCGGCGACGGGGTGTACGAGGTGGTGCCGGTCTACGGCCGGGTGCCGTTCCGCTGGCCGCAGCACCACGCCCGCCTCGTGCGCAGCCTCGGTCGGCTGCGGATCGACGACCCGATGGATGCGCCCGGCTGGCGCGCGCTGGTCGACGCGCTCGTCGCCCGCCACCCGTGGGACGACCAGTTCGTCTACCTGCAGGTCACCCGGGGCGTCGCGAAGCGCGACCACGCGTTCCCGAAGGGCGCGACGCCGACGGTGTTCGCGATGTCGAGTCCGCTGCCGCCGGTCCCGGCGGCGCAGATCGAGCGCGGGGTCGCGGCGGTCACGCTGCCCGACGAGCGCTGGCTGAACTGCGACATCAAGTCGACCTCGCTGCTGGGCAACGTGCTGGCCCGCCAGGCCGCGGTCGACCTGGGTGCGGTCGAGTGCGTGATGTTCCGCGACGGACTGCTGACCGAGGGCTCCGCGAGCAACGTCTGGGTGGTGCGCGACGGCCGGGTGCTCGCGCCGCCGCGCGACCGGCTGATCCTGGAGGGCGTCCGCTACGGGCTGCTGCAGTCGCTGTGCGAGGCCGAGGGCCTGCCCTTCGAGGTGCGGCCGATCACCCGCGACGAGGTCGAGACCGCCGACGAGCTGATGCTGTCCTCGGCGACCAAGGAAGTGCTGCCGATCGCCACGCTCGACGGGCGGCCGGTCGGCACCGGGGCGCCCGGGCCGGTGTTCCGGCGCCTGCACGCCGCCTACCAGCGGGAGAAGGCCGCGAGCGTGGCCGCCGCGCACGCCGCGCGCTGACGCGACCCGCGACCCGCGACCCCCACGGGAGCCCCGCATGGCCGCCGAGCCCGATCGACCCGACGACGGCCCCGAGTCGCCCGACGGCGCGTCGCCGCCGTCGCTGATGCGGTTCCCGATGGACTTCCCGATCAAGATCATGGGCGTGCGCGCCGACACCTTCGCCGACGAGGTCGCCGCCGTGCTGCGCCGGCACGCGCCCGACTTCGACCCGGCCACGCTCGAGATGCGCCCGTCGCGCCAGGGAACCTACCTGGGCCTCACCGCGACGATCCGCGCGGTCTCGCGCGACCAGCTCGACGCGCTGTACCGCGAGCTGACCGCGCATCCGCTGGTCAAGGTCGTGCTGTAGCCCGCCGTGCGGCGGGCCCGCGTGCGCCCGCGCGCGGGCGCGCGCGCCGATCGACGATCGCGCCGAGCACCCGCTCGGTCGAGCGCGCGGTCACCCGGCCGAGGTCGAGGCGCGGGTTGTACTCGACCAGCTCGAGCGCGACGCAGCGCGGGTCGCAGGCCAGCCCGTGCAGCGCGGCCGACACCTCGCCGACCCGCAGGCCGCCGGGCACGCGCACGCCGGTGCCCGGCGCGTCGAGCGGATCGAGGCCGTCGAGGTCGAAGCTGACGCCCCAGCCGGCGGTGTCGGCGCCCACCCGGTCGACCGCCTCGCGCATGCAGTCGGCGAAGCCCCGGCGGGCGACCTCGTCGGCGAACATCACGCGCACGCCGAGCCGCTCGAGCAGCGCCGCCTCGCCCGACTCCCAGCTGCGCGGGCCGACCAGCACCAGGTCCTGCGGCCGCAGCTTCGGCCAGGCGTCGGCCACCTGCGTGAGCGCCGCCGGCCCGTGGCCGAGCAGCGCCGCGAGCGGCATGCCGTGCGGCATCCGGCTCTCCGAGGTCTCGGGGGTGTGGGCGTCGAGGTGGGCGTCGATCCAGACGAGCCCGAGCCGCCGGGCTTCGCCACCGTGCCGCAGCGACGCCGCCACCCCGCTCCAGGTCCCGACCGCGCACGAATGGTCGCCGCCGACCACCACCGGCAGGCGCCCCCCGTCGACGGCGGCGCCCACCGCCCGCGCCAGGCGCCTCGAGAACTCGGCGACGACCGCCATCCGGCCCTGCGGCAGCAGCGACCGGTCGGACTCGACGATCGGCCCCCAGCGCACGGCCGGGCCGCGGGCCTGCAGCCGCGCGCCGAGACCCCACCGCTTCAGCGAGGCCGGTCCGGCACGGGTCCGGCCGTCCGGCGCGCCTTCGCCGATCGCGGCCCCGACCAGCTCGACCGGTCGCATCGATTCGCACATCTCGGACGATCTCCCGGGCGCTGGGGTGCGCCGCCGACGGGCCGGCGGCGCCGACCCGCTCGCCGGCCGTCGGCCGGCTGCTGCAAGAACCCCGCCCGCGACCGCGGGCCGCCTCGGCCCGGGGGCCGCGGGGGGTACCATCGATGATCCCGCCCGCCCCTCGGCGCGGCAAGCACCCCCGATGCACGTCCGTCCGCTCGCGCCTGCCGACTACCTGCCGACCCTCGAGGCGATGCGCGCGTTCACCGCCGGGCGCACCGACGACACGCCCGACGAGATCTGGCTGGTCGAGCATCCGCCGGTGTTCACCCAGGGCCTGGCCGGGAAAAGTGAGCACGTGCTCGCTCCCGGTGAGATCCCCGTGGTCAGGACCGAACGCGGTGGCCAGGTCACCTATCACGGTCCCGGCCAGGTGGTCGCCTACACGCTGATCGACCTGCGTCGGCTGCGGCTGGGCGTGCGCGACCTGGTGTGCCGGCTGGAGGCCGCCGCGATCGAGACCTGCGCGGCCTGGGGGGTGCGCGCGGTCCGCCGGTCCGGCGCGCCGGGCCTGTACGTGGCCGACGCGTCCGGCGGACCCGGGCCGAAGATCGCGTCGCTCGGCCTGAAGGTCTCGCGCGGCTGCAGCTTCCACGGCATCGCGCTGAACGTCGCGATGGACCTCGAGCCGTTTGAGCGGATCCACCCCTGCGGGTATGCTGGCCTGCCGGTGACCGACCTGACCCGCGCCGGCGGCGCGCCCGCGCCCGATCCGGCGTCGGTCGCCCGGCGCTTCGGCGACACCCTCGCCGCCCACATCGAACGACCATGACCGACCCCGCTTCCCCCGGGCCCGCCGGCGACGCGCCCGCGCCCTACGACCCGACCGTCAAGCAGAAGGGCGCCGGCAAGACCGCCCGCATCCCGATCAAGGTGGTGCCCGCCGGCGAGGTGCTGCGCAAGCCCGAGTGGATCCGCGTGAAGGCCGCCGCCCCGGGCAGCCGCTTCCACGACGTCAAGCGGATCCTGCGCGAGCACCGGCTGGTGACCGTCTGCGAGGAGGCGTCCTGCCCGAACATCGGCGAGTGCTTCGGCAAGGGCACGGCGACCTTCATGATCATGGGCGACAAGTGCACGCGGCGCTGCCCGTTCTGCGACGTCGGCCACGGCCGGCCCGATCCGCTGGACGCCGACGAGCCGGCGAACCTCGCCCGGACCATCGCCGCGCTGGGGCTGTCGTACGTGGTGATCACCTCGGTCGACCGCGACGACCTGCGCGACGGCGGCGCGAAGCACTTCGTCGACTGCATCCGCGAGGTCCGCGCGCGCTCGCCCGGGACGCGGATCGAGGTGCTGGTGCCCGACTTCCGCGGCCGGCTGGACCGGGCCCTCGAGATCCTCGAGGCCGCGCCGCCCGACGTGATGAACCACAACCTCGAGACCGTGCCGCGGCTGTACCGCGAGGCCCGGCCGGGCTCCGACTACGCGCACTCGCTGAAGCTGCTCGCCGAGTTCAGGCGGCGCGTGCCGGGCGTGCCGACCAAGTCCGGGATCATGGTCGGGCTCGGCGAGACCGACGACGAGATCGAGCGGACGATGCGCGACATGCGGGCGCACGACATCGACATGATCACGATCGGCCAGTACCTCGCGCCGACGGCGCACCACCTGCCGGTGCGCCGCTACGTGCACCCCGACGTGTTCGCGCGCTTCGAGGCGCTGGCCTACGAGCTCGGCTTCACGCACGCCGCGGTCGGCGCGCTGGTGCGCTCGTCGTACCACGCCGACCGGCAGGCGCACGCGGCCGGCGTCGCCTGACGCGCGGCGCCGGCGGCTCAGGCGGGGGCGGGCAGCAGCGCGTCGACGTCCCGGCGCAGCCGGGCGAAGTCGGGTCGGCCCACCCAGCGCCGCGCGACGCGGCCGTCGGGCGCGACCAGCCAGGTGGTCGGCGTGCCCGCGACGCCCCCCCAGGCGGCGACCGCGCGGCCCATCGGATCGAGCGCCACCGGGAAGGGGAGCGCGCGCGTCCGGGCGAAGTGCAGCACGTGGTCGGGCCGGTCGTACGGCATCGCGACCGCGACCAGCTCCAGCCCGCGCGCGCGGAAGTCGCGATAGACCGCCGCGAGCTCGGGCATCTCGGCGACGCAGACCGCGCAGCTCGTCGCCCAGAAGTTGACCAGCAGCACCCGGCCGGCGAGCGCCTCGGGTCCGAGGCGACGGCCGTCGATCAGGCCGTACTCGACCGGCGGCGCGACCGCGGGCCCGTCGGGCGCCCGACCGAGCAGGCCCCAGCCGGCGGCGCCGGCGAGCGCGGCGCCGGCCAGCCCGAGGCCGAGCGCACGGCGCGGGATCGGCGCGGGGGCGGCGACGGGATCGGACGCGGTGGGGCGGGGCATCGGGATCGACGGGGGCGGGCGACCGGGGCGATCGGGTCGGAACGGGACGGGAAGGAACGGGCCGACAGTGTAGCCGCGGCGCGAGGCCCGGCACGGGCGCGCGAGGCCCGGCACGGGCCTCAGGCGTCGGCCAGCTCGTCGGCGTCGACCCCGCGCGGGGCCCGGCCGCGCTCGGGCAGGCGCGGCAGCGGGCAGTCGATCGCGACGCACAGCAGCCGCAGGAAGTCGCGCACCTCGGTGCCGGCGTCGGGCCGCAGCAGCGCGACCAGGTGGCGCACCAGCAGCGGCTTGGCGAGCGGCGGCAGCAGCGCCGCCCGCCGCACCGCGCGGTCGAGCGCGTCGAGCGTGAGCGCACCCGGGGAGCCGCCGATCGGCACGAGGTCGAGCGCGCGGACCGCGGCGTTCGCCGCGCGGTCGGCCTTCGCCTCGCCGACGTCGGTGCAGTGCGCGACCAGCGCGAACAGCACCCGCACGCAGCGTGCGTCGGCCGGGTCGGCGATGACCGGCAGGCGCCGGTCGGCCGGGGGCGGCGACAGCCGCAACCGCAGCAGCTCGAAGTAGATCCACTCGCGCAGCGTGACCCGCGCGTCCGACTCGACGACCGCGCGCACGGTCGCGAGCAGCGCCTCGCGCGTCGGGCGCGACAGCGGCCGGAGCCGCGCGACCGCCAGCTCCATCAGCGGCCAGCGCAGCGAGCGGACCGTGCGCGGCGACAGCAGCGCGAGCGCGTCGCGCAGCGCCGGGTGCCGGGCGGCCGCGCTCGACCAGTCGGGGCTCCAGGCCGGCGCGGGCTGCCCCGGCGTGTCCACCAGCGCGACGACCAGCGCCGCCGCGCCGGCGGCGTCGCGCGTGGCCTGCACGAGGCGCGCGCACGCCGCGCCGCGCAGCGCGTCGACCGGCGCCGGCGCAGGCGTCGCGCCGGACGCCGTGCCCGCCTGCGCCGACGCCCGCGGGGCCTCGGGGTCCGGCCCGACGCCGTCGGCGGACCGCGCGTCGACCGGCACGGTGTCGGCCCACGCGCGACCGGCGCGCGGGGCGCGTCCCGCGGATCGGGCGAGCGACGCGATCGTCGCCGCGTCGACCTCGTCCCCCGGGCCGTGCGCCCCGGCGGCGATCGCGAAGTCGAGCGCGGGCAGGTCCGGCTCGAGCCGCTCGGGCGCGGCGAGCTCGCGCGGCTCGAGCGGCGGCATCTCGCGTCCGTAGAGGCGGTGCACGCGCTCGCGCAGCGGCGGATGCGTGTCGAACCACCGTCGCGACGCGTCCCCGCCGACCAGCAGCAGGTGCGCGACGTTCTGCCAGTACGGGTGGCGCATCGCCGCCGCGCGGCGCGGATCGGTCGGCGCGCCGTCGGCGGCGTCGCGCAGCGACGCCTGGCCCGCGACCTTGCGCAGCGCCCCGCCGAGCCCGTCGCGGCTGCGGGTGAACGCCACCGCCTGCGCATCGGCGAAGTACTCGCGCTGCCGCCCCACGCCCGCCTGGATGGCGCGCGCCGCGAGCGTGCCGAGCGCACCGACGACGCGCAGCACCCCCCCCGCGAGCGCCATCGGCGCGGCGACCGCGAGTCCCGGCACGCCCAGGTCGCCGCCGCGCACGCGGGCCGCCGCGTCGGCGAGCAGCGAGCGGCCGAACAGCGCGACCCACTGCAGCCCGTGGTTGCGCCCGATCAGGCGCGTGTTGAGCCGGACGTCGCCGTTGACGACGTGCGAGACCTCGTGCGCGAGCACGCCCTGGAGCTCGTCGCGGGTCAGCCGGGAGAGCGCGCCCCGCGTGACGACGACCACCGCCTGGTTGCGGTCCATGCCCGCGGTCAGCGCGTTGATCGACGGCTCGTCCTCGAGGACGAACGCCCGCGGCACGCCGATCCGCGCCGCGATCGCCAGCTCCTCGAGCAGGTTCTGCAGCCGCCGGTGCAGCGGATCGGCCGCCGGCTCGACCGGCACCGCGCCGAGCCGGCGCGCGACGACCGCGCCGTCCTCGCGCAGCCGCGCCGTCTCCAGCCACGCGCCGCCGACCACGAAGGCCAGCACGACGGCGACGTTGGTCGCGTGGAAGCCGCGCGGCGGCTCGCTCGACGCGCCGAACAGCGCGTGCCACAGCAGCGTCGCGATCGCGTCGATCGCGACCACCACCGCGACCGTCGCCAGCTCGTGCAGCCACGCGAGCCGGCGCCCGGCGCGCTCGGCCTCCGCCTGATGGCGGGCGAAGTTCATCGCGCGCGCGCTCCGCGCGCCTCGGCGGCCCGCCTCGGCGGGCGCGTCGCCGTCGGGATCCGGGCCGCCACTACGCCGTCACCGCCACCGGTTCGCGCTCGGCGACGCCCCGCGTCGCGTGCAGCAGGCGCGCGCGCCGGAACGCGAAGGCGGCGGCCACGAGGGTGTCGGGGAATCGCTCGACGCCGACGTTGTAGTCGGTGACCGCGTCGTTGTAGACCTGACGCGCGAAGGCGATCCGGTTCTCGGTCGACACCAGCTCCTCGGTCAGGCGCCCGATCGTGCGGTCGGCCTGCAGGTCGGGATGCGCCTCGACGACCGCGAGCAGCCGCCCGACGGCGTTCGACAGCACGCCCTCGGCCGCGTCGAGCCGATCGACCGCGTGCGCGTCGGGCCAGCGCGCGGCGGCCGACGCGCGTGCGGCGGCGGCCCCCTGGCGCGCGGCGACGACCGACTCGAGCGTGCGCCGCTCGTGCACGAGATACGCCTGCGCGACCTCGACCAGGCCGGGCACCAGGTCGTGGCGACGCTTGAGCTGGACGTCGATCTGCGCGAAGGCGTTGCGCAGCGCGTTGCGCAGGCTCACCAGCCGGTTGTAGGCGAGCGCGAGCCAGACGAGGGGGACGACCAGGAGCAGCAGGAAGGACAGCAGACCGGCGGACATCGGGAGCTCCCGACGCGCGGGGGTGCGCATCGGGGCCCAAGCGTAGCGAGTTCGGGGGACACCGACCGTCCGGCCCGATTGACGGTCGGACCTGCCCGAAGCGAGGCGCCGGCCCCGCCGGGGCTCAGCGCGCCTTGATGCGCGCGAGCTCCTCGTCGCTCACGTACTCGTACAGCGTGACCACGCGGCGCACGCCGGGCACGCGGCTCGCGACGGTCGCGTAGGCCGGGCCCTCGCGCTCGGTGACCAGGCCCATCAGGTAGACGACGCCGTTCTCGGTGACCACCTTGACCGCGTTCGAGTCGAGCGCCTTCTGCTCGACGAACCCGGCCTTGATGCGCGCGGTGATCGCGCTGTCGTTGGCGGTCGTGGAGAAGGTGACGCGGTTCGCGGTCTCGAGCTCGTTGTGCACCTCGCGCACGCCCGGGACCTGGCGCATCGCCCGCTCGGCGTCGGTCTTCGCGGTGTCGTCGGGCACCTGCCCGGTGAGCAGCACGCGACGGTTGAAGCTGGTCACCGAGACACCCTTCGAGCC
>ENA-UOYA01005309-UOYA01005309.1-activated-sludge-metagenome-genome-assembly--contig:-NODE-5309-length-10275-cov-5.279941_pt1 | contig 10275 bp, 10 predicted proteins | sample MGYA00238163_ERZ764804 | MGnify/ENA primary metagenome ERZ764804 (study PRJEB28919, sample SAMN05720223) | activated sludge metagenome | isolation source: Anaerobic digester | place: Hong Kong...
ACATATGGGTTGGCTGAAAGCGGTTTTATTGAAGAAATTATATAAAAAGCCAAACCGAAACACTCAAACAACAATGTGGTTATTAATTTTAACTACCGTCACGACTCTGACCGGCATCATCTCCTGGCTGTCTGCTCCCGCTACGGCTTATGAAAGACACAGTATCATTGAAATACATGATAAGATAGGAATTTTTTTAATCATATTATTTGTTTTGCATATTATTAACCATTGGAAATGGATAACTTATACCTTCTCGGATATCCGGAAAAGATAAGCAACCGTATAAACATCACGACTGCCCCGGCTTGGGCTTTTTCTTCAGTTCCCTATGGAGGAAACGGCGCATCAGGTAATTAGAATAACTGATTAAATTACTGGAAAGAAAAGAGGTAATATCCCACTCTTCTTCTTCGTTTAGCCCCCTGGTAGCCGAGTCGCGAAAATCAATTGACTTTTGTGCCAGCTGTTCCATCAGGTCAGGCAGAAACCCCAGGCACTGCAGTGGAATGTTTTGTTCTTTTATCTTTATTAAATTCTTAGCAACAGCCAGGTCGTCGGTGTTAAACATATCTTTTTCAGATGGAACCAGCAGCTGAAGCTGTTCCAGACCCGCCAGCTCTTTGCTGGTCAGGCCGGTTTCCCGCAGGAATTCCCTGTGGCTGTATATCCGGTCAGGGTCACCAGAACCGGTGTATTCCATTTTATAAAATAATTCATAAACATGCACGGCCCTCTCAATGGTAGGATTATCACACATAAGGTCCAGAATGCGCTTGATGGCGTGCAGGGGCAGGAAATACTTGCTTTGCAGGGTGCGGATAATATTGAGGAGTTTAACATACGACCCGGGATAATAAGCCATGTTTTTTGAAGTCCTGAGAGGTTCGGGCAGCAGTCCCAGGTGAATGTAATGCAGTATGGTCGACTTGTTTTCGCCCGTTCTTTCCACGATCTCTTTCATACGAAGATGCCCGTCCATAAAAACCTCCCAAGCAGTTAAAAAGTCCTTGACATCCAAAAGCAGGAAAATTATATTAAAAGTATAAAGTACAACTTTACACTTGTCAATTTACCCGCTGCACTTTTTTTATTTGGAGGGGAAAGGCTGTGCGGAGAAAACTTCTTTACGGCGTATTGATTATCGCTTTAATCGGGGCGGCAGCCTGTTTTGCCATAGATAAAAACAAGGACAGCGCCGGCGCGCCCGGCCCCAGAGCAGTTGAAACAATAACTGTCCAGGCCCAAACCACGCGCCCGGGCGGCGGCCTGGCCGGCATTGTTATGCCTGCCAGGCAGGCCAAACTGGGTTTCCAGGTGGGCGGCAGGCTGCAGGGCCAGCTCCTGGCTGAAGGCACCGCGGTGGAAGAAGGCGCGGTCCTGGCCTCACTTGACCCCGCCGATTACCAGGCCCAGGCTGCGGCCGCCGGCGCCGCTACAGAAGCGGCCCGGGCGGGTATCCAACAGGCCGCGGCGCTGCTTGATCAGGCGGAAGCCGCTTACCAGAAAGCCCAGCTGGACTACAACCGGGTGAAAAGCCTGTACGAGGCCAATACCATCTCCAGGGCCCAGTTTGACGACGCCGGCACCCAGCTGTCGCTGGCCGCTGCCAAGTACCGCGAGGCCCAATCAGCCTACTTTGATGGCCAGGGCGCCAGTGTTTCCGACTACCAGCGGGCGGAAGCCCAGGCCGGCCTGTATATGCTGCAGCTCAGCCATACCAGTTTAACAGCTCCCTTTAAAGGCACCATCCTCAAAAAGCTTGGTGAAAGCGGTGAAATGGTCGGCGCGGGCACCCCTGTCTACGTTATCGGCGACCTCGACCAGATCAAGGTGGAAGTTACGCTTGCGGCGGCAGCGCTCAAGGACTGGCAGGCGGGCGACCCGGTTACTGTGACCAGCCCGGACCTGCCGGGACAAAGCTGGACCGGCGCGGTAAGCCAGGTTAACCCCGCGGTGGATACCCAGACAGGCACTTTTTTGATGGAAGTCAAGGTGGACAACCCCGGCCATGCCTTAAAGCCGGGCATGGTGGCCCGCGTGACAAGCACGCGCCAGACCGGAGCGGCGCTCTGGATCCCGGTGGGCGCGCTGGTCAAGCGGGGTTCTGATGTCACGGTCTTTGTGGTCCGTGATAATCAAAGCTTTGCCAGAAAGATAACAACCGGTGAGACGGCAGGCAACCTGATCCAGGTTCTTGACGGGCTTGCTCCCGGAGAAGAGTTAGTCATCCGGGGAGCGCTGTACCTGCGCGACGGCGACCCGGTGTTGAGACAAAAATCCTGAGAAGGACCCTCCCGCTTCAATTTTATTTAATGATTTAAGGGGGCAGGCCGGTGCTGCGCAAGGTAATTGAATACAAAAAAATAATTCTGGTCTTCTTTGCAGCAGCGTCACTGTGGGGGCTGATGAGCTTTTATACAATCCCCCGGCAGCAGGATCCAGATATCACCCTGCTGGTCTCCAGGGTGATTACAACTTATCCGGGAGCCAGCCCTGAAAAAGTCGAAAAACTGGTTACCAAACCTCTGGAAGAGGGCTTTGAAACTATCAAGGGTGTTAAAAAGATCTGGTCGACTTCCTCCGAGAGCCTCTCCGTAATCATGATCGAGGTCTACCCCGGCACGGACACCAAGAAAGCATGGGACGACGTCCGCTACAAAATCGACGAAGTGCGCCAGAATTTGCCCGCTGAAGCCCAGGAGCCAAAACTCGGCACCGAGCTGATCCGCACCTGCATGATGGTCCTGCACCTGGAAGCCCCGGGTTTAGACTGCCTGGAACTGGAAGCTGTCAGCCGCAAAGTGAAGGACGAACTGAAAGGACTGCCGGGCGTGGCGGAAATCCAGCGCGAAGGGCTGCCCGACCGGGAGATTCAGGTTGTCCTCGATATGGACCGGATGGCCCGCTATAACCTGACCTGGAGCCGGGTTTCGGAAGCTATCAAAGCCCGCAACGTCACGATCCCGGGCGGCAAAATTAAAGATCAGCCCTACGGCATAGCCATCCAGACCACAGGTGAATACCTTGACCCGCAGGTTATCGGCGGGACGATTTTGCATGTTACCACGGAAGGAAACCCGGTTTATCTCCGTGATATAGCGGCTATAAGCCTCACTACCGCTGATCCCGCCGAGCTGGTCCGTTCCAACGGGACACCCGCCGTTTCACTGGTGCTCTTCCCCAAGGAAAACATCGACCGGGTCAAAGCGGCTTCAGACATCCAGACCTATATTGAGCAAAACCTGAGTCAAACGCTTCCGGCCGGTGTTACGCCGCGTATCGTCTTCAACCAGGCCGACATTACCCGCGAACAGTTCAACCACCTTTATAAAGAGCTGTTTATCGGCATGGCCATCGTTTTTCTGGTATGCCTGCTGGCCCTGCCGCCCCTCGGCGCCATGCTGGTGGCCGTGGCCATACCGCTCTCGGTGCTGCTCGGCATGGGCCCCCTGGGGATGATGGGCCTGAAGCTGCACCAGATTTCAGTAGCCGCCCTGGTAATAGTGCTGGGCATCCTGGTGGATGACTCAATCGTTACTAACGACAATATTCAGCGCCACCTGGAACTGGGTGACAACCCGCTTCAATCAGCCACCCTCGGCATCCGGGAGGTAGCCTATTCGATCACCAACGCCACTGTCGCTACCATTGCCGCCTTTGCCCCGCTTTTCCTGCTGGAAGGGGACATCGGTGAATTTGTTTTTTCCCTGCCCCAGGTTGTTACCGTCACCCTGCTGGCGTCCCTGGTGGTGTCGCTCTTCCTGACGCCTATCGTACGTTTCCAGATGGCTTCCCGCCCGGCCAGCCAGGGCCGGGGCGCCGTGGCGTCCTTTTTCCGGAGGGACGGCGGCCTGGCGGAAGGGAGCTACCGGCGCCTGCTGGCCTTTTACCGGAGGACCATTGACCAGGCGCTCAGCCGCCCCCGGCGCACCCTGGCCCTGGCTGCCCTCTTCATGGTGGTCAGTCTGTCCCTGATTCCGTTTATCGGTAAAACCTTTTTCCCCAGCGCCGACCGCAGCGAATTTTTGATTGACGTCACCACACCCACCACCTCCACGCTGGAGGAAACCATGGGCCAGGTCATGGAGGTCGAGGCGATCCTGGCCGAACAGCCGGAAGTGGAGATAATCGCCAGCTACGTGGGAAAATCCTTTCCCCAGTTCTACTACAATGAAACCAAGTATGTCAGCGGGTCCAACAAGGCCGGAATTTACATCAACACCCGCGCGGGCAAGGGGATGAGAAAACCGGCCAAGCTGGTTGAAATCCTGCGCGGGCAGCTCAGGGAGCAGGTCCCCGGCGCCAACATTCTGGTCCGCAGCCTGGAGCAGGGCACTCCCGTGGGAGCGCCGGTGGCCATACGCATTAAAGGTGAAGACCTGGAAACCCTGCGCGCCCTGGCCGGTGACATCAGCGCCAGGCTGCGGGAAATACCCGGCGCCATCAACGTGGATGATACCATGGGGCCGGATATCTTCGAGTATAAGGTCCAGGTTGACGAGGAGCGGGCCAACCGTCTTGGGGTAACCAACCTGTCGATAGCCTCAACTGTGCGGTTAATGACCGACGGAATGGCTGTCTCCACCTACCAGCTGCCGGACGAGCAGGTCAACGTGGTCTTAAAAGCCGCCAAAGACCGGCCCGTCCCGCTGGAACAGCTGAAGAACCTGCCCGTCCCCTCCAGCGTCAACGGGGCGGGAATCCCTCTCAGCCAGCTGGCCGAGGTAACCCCGGCCTGGGCTGTAAGCCAGATCAACCGCGACCAGCTCACGCGGACCGTCACCGTGTCGAGTTACACCCAGGGACGCCTCCCTTCCGAGGTATTAAGTGATCTGCAAAAAAGCCTCCAGTCCTACCAGCTGCCGCAGGGTTATAAAATAGAATACGGCGGTGAAGAGGAGGAAGGCAACGAGTCCTTCACCGACCTGGGCCGCCTGTCCCTGATGATGATGGTGGTGATCTACCTGCTGCTGGCCACGCAGTTCAATTCACTGCTCAAGCCGCTGATTATCATGGTCACAGTGTTTTTAGGCATATGCGGGGCGCTGATCGGGCTTTTCGTCACCGGCAATCCGATCGGCTTCATGGCCGCGCTGGGCGTCTTCAGCCTGGCGGGGGTGGTCGTGCGGAACGGTATTGTGCTGATCGAGTTCGTCGAGCTGGCCGTAAAGGAAGGCAAACCGCTACGGGAAGCGCTGGCGCAGGCCGGCCAGGCGCGCCTGCGCCCAATCCTGCTGACCATGTTCTCCGCCGTCGGAGGTCTGGCCCCCATGGCTTTCGCCGGAGGGCCGCTGTGGCAGCCGATGGCCATCGTCATCATCTCAGGGCTGATTATTTCAACAGCCCTCACCCTCTACATCATCCCGACCCTCTACCTGCTGCTTGTGTCACGGGGCTTGTCAAGGGGACGGGGTTGTTGACAACTTCCCTTAGAGCGGGCCTCCCGCTGAAATGGGTAAAATGATTAATAGTAGATAGCAAATTATGGTACAATATTAACAGTGAGGTGCTTGCTGTTGTCTAGTCTCTCTTTTCCTGAAAATATCCTTGGGGAAAATGGGCTGTTTGTCTTAAAAAAATTAGGTCGAAGCCCTCTTGCAAGAGAATTTTATCTTGCAGGTGGAACTGGCCTTGCCTTACAAATAAAACACCGCCGCTCACTGGACCTGGATTTTTTTTTAAAAAAACTGGATGAAAAAATAAGCTTTAAAACTATCGCGGATAACCTTGAAACTGTTTTCAAACCATCCTTGCCCAAATTGCTTTTTAAGCAAGTCGATCAAGCTTCATGGATTATAAATGGGGTAAATGTGACATTTATAGCATATCCTTTTACAGCCGTTTACCCGCTGGTCTTAGGAGAAACCATTGATAAATCTCTAAAAGGAATTATGCTGGCTTCACCGCAAGAAATTGCTCTAATGAAAGCATACAGCATCGGAAGACGCGCAACAGTGAGAGATTACCTGGACCTATATTTTCTCTTATCTAGAGGCATTACCTCGATCAAAGAAATCATTCAAAAAGCACCAGCTAAGTTTAAGACAGGCAACGAGCCGCTCTTCTCATCAAGGTTATTTTTAGAGCAACTGGTTTATACCGACGATCTGGAGGACAGGGACATTCCAGTTGAGACACTGTCAGTAAGTAAAACAAAATTTACTGAAATAGAAGCCTATTTAAGTTCAGCGGTACAGGAATACCTGGAAAGCAAAAATATGACCGGGAGTGACTTGTAATGAGACTGCCGGCTTTCCTGGCCCCATTGTTTCACAATTATGTATTTGAAGCTATAGATGGGGAAAAAAGCTATAAATTTGTAATCAAGACTGTACTTACATATGGCGACTGGGAGCAGATCGAGTGGTTGTTTGAGAAATACGGAGCCAAACGTGTGGGTGAAGTGTTTAAAGATGACTATTACGGCCTGCGCTCTTTACCAGCCCCGTCAAGAAAGCTGTGGGAAATTGCTTTCATAAAAAACCCTTTAAGCGCTGAGGAATTTAAACAGCCCAGTGTCAGGGGGTTGTCAGGGGGACGGGGTTGTTGACAACTTCCCTTAGAGTAGGCCTCCTGCTGACATTGACATCTCCTGTTACTGCCTAAGTATCCTACCGGACATTTCAATATTCCGCTCCTAATTAATGACTCCCCTCTCAAATCTCCCTTTTTTGCATAACTGCCAGTCCAATCTTCAAAATGTTCAACCCAAACAATAAGCAATATATTTACAGTAATTTGCTGGAAAAAGCAAAACAATTATTACATAACCGCAGCTAAATTAAAAGGTTCCACATCAATTATAAGTTAGATAAAAAAGGTTTATACACAATACAATTCTAATAGAAAATTGCGATTAGCGCTAATAATCAATATATGATACTTTTAATAATGATAATACCTATTTATAAGTACGACGCTTAAAGCTTATGGTGAAATCAATTTTTCTAAATCAATTTTTCTTGGAGAATCTGTCTTGTTAGATAAAATTTTAGGCGGCCTTTTAGGCGGCGCTGTGGGTGACGCCATGGGCGCCGCGACTGAAGCCCGCACTACAGAGCAAATCACGCAAATCTTCGGCCATGAAGTAACCGGTTTTGAAAAACCGCCCGCTGACGCCATAGGCGCCGGTAATGAGCCGGGTCAATTGACAGATGATTTTAGCTGCGCCTATTTTATTGCCAGCCATATCATTCAACATAACGGATTGATAACTCAGGAAATAGTCAAAAATGCCATTGTTGACTGGTCGGAGCACAAGGTGTTTTTTGACCGTTTTGCCGGGCCTACCACGCGTCTGGCCATAAAGAAATTTAAAGGGGAAGCGCCGGCAGATTCCGGTTGTATAGAAATATTGCCCTTACAGGCTACCAATGGCGCCGGGATGAGAATATCTCCAATTGGTTTGTTCAATCCCGGCAATTTAGACCGGACTATTGCCGATGCTGTGACCGCCACCTTACCCACCCACGACAATCATCTTGCCATATCCGGAGCCTGTGCTGTTGCCTGCGCGGTAAGCCGGGCCATGTTGCCTGATGCGGATGTGTATCAAGTGGTACAGGCTGGTCTTTATGGAGCCAAAGAAGGAGAGCGTATCGGCCGGCTAGTAGGCAGGATCACAGCCGGACCTTCTATCCGGCGCCTGTGCCATAGCGGCGGCAGTAAGCGAAGCAATGAAGCCCGGCTCTAAACTGTATGATGTGGTACAAGCCGGCCTTTACGGCGCCAGGGAAGGAGAACGCCGAGGCAGGGAAATCGCCAGGCAATACCCGGGTCCATCGGTTCTTAAAAGAATGGAGATGGCGATAGAAATTGGTTTGCGGAGCGGCTCTGTGCAAAGCAAGATGGCGGAATTGGCAGATTGCATAGGCAGCGGGATTGCCGTAGCCGAAGCTGTGCCAGCTGTTTTTGGCCTATTGGTGGCCAATGGCGGCAACACCATGGAATCCATATATAGCGGGGTGAATATCGGAAATGACACCACCGCCGCCGCAACCATGCTGGGAGCCATTACCGGCGCCTTGCACGGGGTGAATTCAGTCAGGGCGGATTACCGCCGGGTAATCACCGGGAAAAATCGGCTGGACATCCCCGGCCTGGCCAGGGCTATGCTGGCTTTGCTTGAACAATCAAAAGCTATGATGTAAGAGGAAGCGGTCAAAATGGCAGAAGGCAAAAAGCCTATTTTGCAGGCGTGCGACATCAAAAAAAGTTATGGGCACGTTGAAGCCCTGCGGGGCGTCAGTTTAGATATTCATGCCGGTGAAATCCTGGCCATTGTAGGGGATAACGGCGCCGGGAAAAGCACGTTAATCAAGATACTGGCTGGGGCTATCGCGCCGGACAGCGGCAAAATCATTGTTGACGGACACGCCTATGATAAGCTGAACCCCAGGCAGGCTCTGGATCTGGGCATATCCACGATATCGGTATAAGCGTCATTTGTCACCAATTTCGAAATATCCACATTCTCTTTTCCTTTAGCGGATTCATTAGTGGCGGCGGGCTTATTCCCGCCACAGCCTGTCAAAACGAACAGGCCTGAGACAACCAGCAACACTGCCCAAAATAAACTTGTTTTTTTCACTCTTTTCCCTTCTTTCTTGGATGTTTATCTTAAGTTACAGGTCAACACGTGTTTATTCGAAAAGAACATCTTAAAAGCGCTGGAGCCCCTGCCAAATAAGGGCGACGGCAATGTGAAGGTGGGCGTTGTCCTGCCTACCCTGTCCAATCCCTATTATGTCACCAAATTGAATGAGGCCGCTGCCGCCGAAGCGGGAGCAAAGATTACCGCCCACATGAGTACTAACTTTATCGAGCAAGGCCATTTGGCCGGCGCCTACATTTCTGAAAAAATTAAAGCCAGCGGTGCGAAAACCGCAAAAGTAGCCGTTATTGAAGGATTGGCCGGCGCTTATCAGGGGGAAGCCCGCCGGGACGGCGCAGTTGCAGCTTTTAAAGAAGCCGGGATGGACGTGGTTTCCATTCAAACTGGTGATTGGGACCGCCAAAAAGCTTATAACATTGCCAACAACCTGCTGCAGTCCAATCCTGACTTGAGAGGAATTTTCTGCGCCAACGACACGATGGCTTTAGGCGTAGTGGAAGCCCTGAAAGTTGCCGGCAAGAAAAACCAGGTTTTTGTAACTGGTATAGACTTTTTGGATGAGGCCCGCCAATCACTGAAAGCCGGTGAATTAAACGCTTCCGTCGCTATGGCGCCTTATATCAGAGGCAAAGGCACCTTGACTCTGGTTTTGAAAGTTTTGCAGAAGCATGACATTTCTCAGCAAAATTATTGGAGTCCCCTGGCTTTGATTACCCAGGAAAATGTCAATGAGTATGACGATTGGAAATAAGATTGGCTTTTTGTCTGCTTACGATCTTCAATATAATTCCTGAAGTTCTTTCCATCTTTGAACATGTTTTAAAACATACCGGCTCTTGCATACACAGGAAATGAGCAAGAGCCGGTATTCTTTTGACCTACCTTAGATATATCAATTCACCCAATATATTAGTGATCTATGACATGAGCTCCATTCATATCAATCGCAAACCGTATCTTGTCGCCAATTGAACAATTAATGCCACTTTTATAGTAATTCCTGATCTCTGCGATAATCTTGTTCCCCAGATAATCAATTGTTATCTTTTTCACCGAGCCAATGGTTTCATGCCATATTACGGTCCCTTCGAACTTTCCATCCTCGCAAATTTCAACATCTTCAGGTCTAAACATAAGGCAGCCGCATTTCATATAATCCCACCCGCTGCCAGGCAAATAATTATCCAGAAAGTTGGCTGTACCCATAAACTCTGCAACGAATCTGTTCCTGGGTTTTAGATACACTTCACCAGGAGAGCCGATTTGCTGGATAACACCATCTTTCATTACGACAATTCGATCGGAAATGGACATGGCTTCTTCCTGGTCATGAGTAACATAGATACTGGTAATCCCATATTCTTGTTGAATCTTTCTGATCTCCTGACGCATGGTAACCCTTAATTTCTGATCCAGATTACTTAATGGCTCATCAAACAGTAAGATACTAGGTTCAACAATAAGCGCTCTGGCCAAAGCCACCCGTTGCTGCTGCCCCCCACTTAATTCACTAATTTTCCGGTGGTTTAATCCCGGCAATTCAACTTTATTTAAAATTTCCTTCACTTTTTCTTTTATTTCCGATTTTTCAGTTTTTCTTATTTGTAAGTATTCAGTAAACCGGCCGCTTCACTGCTAACGCTTCAGTAAATCACATA
>ENA-UOYA01005310-UOYA01005310.1-activated-sludge-metagenome-genome-assembly--contig:-NODE-5310-length-10271-cov-8.027212_pt1 | contig 10271 bp, 10 predicted proteins | sample MGYA00238163_ERZ764804 | MGnify/ENA primary metagenome ERZ764804 (study PRJEB28919, sample SAMN05720223) | activated sludge metagenome | isolation source: Anaerobic digester | place: Hong Kong...
CATTCAGATTCCCAATATCCATACCCACCATAATATCTATAACTTGAGTCGTATTCATATTTGCTTGGATCTCTTTGTATTGGAAGATTTTCCCAATCAATTTTTAAGCAAGCTTTAGCTAGTTCCTCTAAATGAAGAATATCTTGTTGTTCGGCAAATGTGTGCTCTGATTTATATCCAACTGATATATTAGTACATTCAGGATATATTCTAGTAAATTGAGCTGAATCGGTATAGATTCCAGTTGGATCTATTTTATATGAAAAATTAACTGGACCATTTTTATTTAATTCTTCAGATAGTGCTTGAGCAAAATTATCTGAGCAACACCTGCTACTAGATTGATGAGTTATTACTGAATCATATCCTCTTCTATCAAAGGCTATTACTTTTTTTATTTTCTTGATAGTCTTTTCCCATTCGGATTTACCTTCTGATTCTTTTTCCTCTACTATTGACTTTACCTTAGTTGATACTTTTCTTGATCCGACGCACCCAACTTCTTCACCTAGGAAGAAATAATATAGACCTGGAACTTTATTCTTTATCATGTAAAGAAGTATTGTGACGCCAGCTTTATCGTCTGCACCCAATATTGATGTACCATCAGACTTAATAATGTTGTCCTCTATAATGTGATTTACCTCAGTTTTTGCTGAGGTAGCGGTGTCAAGATGACATGTGAACATGCAAGTAGATTCTCCAATTTTTATAAATCTATTTCCAAATTCATCTGTGTCTAATATTTCTGGTAATAGAATGTTTAATTCATCTTCTGTCCCATGTGGATAAGTCCTGTCTGTTAGCCTTAGAAATGTTTCTTTTATATTCATTTATACACTTTATTTATATAAATATACGACATTCTAATAGAAAAAACAAATAATTTAATTCAGTATTAATAGAATATATTTTAATATATATGAATATGTATACTATAGAAAATGATAAATCCACTGGTATTATAAAGATATATGACCAATATTCAATTTCGGAATCACCACAATTTGGTGAAATTGGCAATTCTTATTCTATATCTATAGTTAATTTAGAAGGAGTTGAAAAATTGAAATCCTTTACCTTTAGTACAATAGGATCTTTGATATCTAGATATATAGAGACAGATTATAGAATATCCAGAGACACAATATCTTGGACTAATTGGATGGACCTAAATACAACAATAAATAATTTTCCTCCTTTTGATCCAAAAGATATCTTATATGTTGATGTTAGATGGACAAGGCAAGGATCTTATATTGGTGGGACCGTTAGCCTCACTGGTTTTACTTTGACCGGAACTACTAATAGAGGATTCTCTGATGGAGAGAGTACTATAATATTAAATAATACAACAGCGACATATAGTATAATAAAACCGCCCTTTATATATAAGGTTTTCAAAATAACAGATATTGAAATTTTATCTAGTGGAGATATTGATAATACATCTATAAAATATAGATTTTCACAGGATTATGGAAGAACAGTTAGCGATTGGGAACCATTTACAAGGGAGAATATGACGACGGTGAGGATAAATCCTATAAGATTTTTTCAAATTGAATATCTCATAGAATATACAGGATCATCTATAGTTAAGATATTTGATATTAATTTAATTGGAGATTTTCAAAATGTAACATTAGATTCTAAAAAAACTAATATTTATGGATCTAGAGAAAATTGTAGCTGTCTCATTTTAGGACTTGTGGACGGGGTTGCTGTCGAATCCAGTAATAATAGTAATATGCTGATGGGATCATCATGTGATACAAATAATCTATTGGTGCCTTTAACACAAGATGAGATATCTAAATTATATAATCCTTATCAACAAACACAAGCCGTTAACTTACTTAATAAATTAAGTACTGATGCCAATCAAGTATTTGGGCATGAAGTTGTTTATTTCCTTACGGATCCTGATAAAAAAGGCATAGATTATACATTTCATGAGTATCAATTATATAATTATGTTTGCAGTGAGTCAATTAAAATTTCAGTCGATGGTAACAATTTTCCTGATAATCAAATAGTTATGAATCAATTTGATTTGTCTTTGTTTGATAGTTTCGAGGTTCATATACCCAAAGATACATTTAAGTCAGTCTTTGGTCCTGAAAAAAGACCTAGTAAGGAAGATTTTCTTTGGCTTTGTGAAATAAATAGAATGTTCCAAGTTGAACATGCCCAACAATTTAGGAATTTTAATAATTCATCACTTTATTATAAGGTTATGTTGAAAAAATATGTACAGAAATCAAATATTATTGGTGTTAATCAGGCTATTTCTGATAAAGTTAGGGAATTAACTAAAAATTCAACAATAGATGAGCTATTTGGATTAGAAAATGATCTTGATAAAAAGGATATCTCAAATAAAGAGCAATTTATGCCTTTGACTAGAGATCTATTAAGAGTTGAATTATTTGCTGATATTGACAAAGAGTTAATAGAAAATTCAACAACAATCGTTAGTAAATCTAATTATGATTTATCATCTGTTGCATATCAAAGTACAGCTGTTGGGTATAGGAATTTTAGAAATCACTTTAAGGTTTCTGATAATATAGGATTTACTATATGGTTTAGTATAAATAATTATACAGTCAATGATGTTTATAATTTTATATCATATTATGATTCTAATAATCTAGGATTTAAAATAAACTTGGAATCTGATAATATTAGGATCAATTTAAATAGTGATATTTATAATTTTGGAATAGGATCTGGAACATATAGTGCTGACGCTTTATATGAGGATACTTGGTATTGTTATGTTGCTAATTTCGATCAAAGAAAGAGAAAGATTCAACAATGGGTATATAAAAGAGATACTGATGTTGAATCCGATGCTGGAAACCTATCTACTACAAATTTGAGAAAAGTTTATTCATGGGAAGATGAGTTAGTTCCGGTTGATTTTGAATTGGATAGTACAAATATTACAATATTGGGATCTGATATGAAGGTTACAAATATCAGACTATTTAATGATGTAATACCAGAATCGGAACATAATAGGATATTAAACCAAGCTATAATAGGGGAAGATTATAAATATTTAATATTTGCTGATAACGCTAACACTAGGTTGACATTACCAAATTATCCACTTAATCAAAATAATCCTAACATTATTAGAGGTGAAATTAAAAAAGAGGACAAAACATGATTAAAAAATATTTACAATATATAAATGAATTAAATTATAGTGGCCCTAAGCTTGATTCCAAGCCAGCTAGGGATATTATTTTTACTAAAAAATCTTTTGATCAATATAACGAATGGATACTAATAGATAGGAAAAAATTTAAATTGATTGGGAAGCTAATTGATCAAACATCCAGAGACCCTTTTGGTGGTTCGAAAGCTGAACCCTTAAAGGACAATGGAAAATGGTCCAAACATATTGATGCAAAAAATAGACTAGTATATTCTATTAATGATAATTCTATAAAAGTTATTTCTTGTTATGGACACTATGATGATAAGTGATCTAAATTATTCCTTCTTCTCCAAATTTTTCGGTATTTACTATTACGTTCATCTTGTATAATTTTATTTATACCTCCTTTACCAAACATATAATCGCCAATATACGCTATTGTGCCATCCTCTACCTTCTCCCTAGAACATTTATCACATATTCCTATAACAAACATACTACCATCTTGATTAGATCCAAATCCAGCGGATATATTTCCGACTATCCCATCTGACCACATAGCATTTTCTGCTCTATGATTTTTTATATCACTGAATACTATCTCTTCTTGTGGAATTGCGATTTCGTCAGGAAGTGGATATGGTAATATTTCATAGTCACAACAAATGCATTTCATTATTAAATTTGTTTAAATATTTACGAAATATTTTTGCTATATTTATGGCATCATCTATTCCTCGATGCGGAACACCATCAAATTTAAGATTTTCAAATTTAAGAGCTTTTGATAGCCCAATATTTTTACTTAAATTGTTCCATTCTCCATGTAGATGTTTTAAGCTATAGTGATTCTCAGTCTTATCAATTAGATGGTATAGCCCATTGTTGCTTAAATCTATCTGAAATTGATTTTTATCATATACTCCCCAGCTTATTAGTGTTGCATCACCACACCAATTAAAAAATTCTATTAGGACACTTTTTGCATCAGGAGCTCCGTCGATATCCTTTTGTGTAATTGTTGTCAATTCACTACAAAATTTAGAAATTACTGGATGGTTCAGTGGATAGCAAAATTTACAGAATCTATCAATTTCATTTCCTTTGGAGTCCAATTTAATGGCACCAATTTCAATTATTTCATTTTTAAACCATGCTGGCTTAGACTTATCACTATTTTCGTAGCAAGTGGCTTCTAAATCTACTATTACAAATTCTTTATTCATAATGTAAATATAAGCATTATTCTGGTGGTAAAATAATAAATATTTGTCTTATCACCATATCATCATATGATGTTATATATGGTGTCCTAAAATCAAACCAAACTCTCATAAAATCTTCAATATATAACTTTCTAATATCAGCAATTTCTGGATCCGCTAAATAAATAAATTTATCATTTAATCCAACAACTACTGACGAATGACCGTTTGGTGGACCATATTTTCATATATAACAATAGATATTAAAAATTTGTATAAATTTTTAATATCCAATTGGAAATGGTATGGAATCATGTATTTTTTGTAGTTTACATACAAATGTTACCAATCTATCAAATCCTAAGCCAAATCCTGAGTGAGGCACTGTTCCCCATTTTCTAGTCTTTAAATACCAATCCATTTTATCCATATCAATTCCACTTTTTTCCATTTCTGATTTTAAAATTTCATATGATTCTTCCCTTTCAGATCCACCAATCAGTTCACCTACTTCAGGAAATATTAAGTCAAAGCAGTAGGCTACTTTTTCATCCTTTTTCATATAAAATGGCTTTAAGTCTTTTGGCCAATGTGTAATATAGACAGGTAGTTGATATTTAGATATTAATAATTTTTCTACATCCGAAGAGACGTCTTGTCCAAAGATCAACCCAAAATCTTTGCAAACATCTTCATATTTTATTTTAATCCAATCTTTATCTATAATTGATGTAATATGGTCTGTATCTATTTCTAATTTTTTAAAATCATCTTTGTATTTTAAAACTCCAAATAAAATTGATTTTACCATTTTTTCTGAAAATTTTATATCATCATCTAGTGAATAGAATGCCATCTCAGGCTCTATCATCCAAAATTCTGATAAATGTTTTTTAGTTGATGATTTTTCTGCTCTAAAGCATGGTCCAAATGTATAAATTTGACCTAATGACATCATTCCGACTTCTCCATGTAATTGACCAGATACAGTTAATTTCTCTTGTAACCAATCTGATGATACATCAAATGTTTCCCCTGCTCCTTCACAATCAGCTTGGGTTATAATTGGGGTCCAATATTGTATAAATCCACTTTTTTCCATAAATTTATGTACTTCCTGTGATAGAAAATGCCTTAACCTCCAAGTAGATTGGGATCCTTTTGTTCTTCCTCTTAATTCTGGAATTGTCCTTAGGAAATCAGGGGAATGCTTTTTGGGCTGAATTGGATAATCGTCATCAGATTTACCTATTATTTCTATTCTAGAAACAATAAATTCCGGCATTCCTTTTGGTGTTATGGAACCATATCCTTCAGCATCAAATGATGCTCCAATTTTTAATTCACCTGATATATCATATTCACCATCCCTTAATGTTAATTGATGATCCGAGTGACCATCTGTGATAGATACGAATATTAAACCTTTTGATTGTCTTATTGATTTTACCCAGCCTTTCATTTTTTTTATTTTAATTTTTAGTTTTTTAAACTTTATTTATTGAGAACATTCCTAACTTTTTCATGCCTAGTTCTAAATCAGATATTAGATTGGAAAACATTTCTATATTTTCTTTGTTATTTTTAATATAATGTTTTTCATACAATTTGTTTATAATTTTACAATGTTTAACAAGTGCTTCGAATAGCACATTGGGTGATAAATTAACCTTTGATTTTATTTCAGCAAATGTCAATTCCTTTGAATTATAATTTTTAATTAGTTTTGTGTAAACTCCACAACTTTTAATATGGGCCATTGTGTAGCTCATATAAAGACCGAGGGATGTTTTTGGATTTTTTATTAAATTCTTATCAATTAATTTATTAACTGATAAATTAGATTTTAATATTTGACCAGCTAATACATTATATACTAATTCAATATTGTCAAATATTTTAATTAGGTCATTAATAAAATCACTTAAATATATAATATTTCCTTCACTACTCGACATTTTTTTACTATCTAATAATACCAACCCTAATCCAATATGATCTATATTGGGATATAATTTTTTAACCATATTAAAGTGGTTTTTTTGCTCAAGTCCTGTTAGATATAAAGTTGGTGAATCTAGATATTCTGCTAAAGCGATATCTTGATAGAAATAGGACGTTTCACCTGAACTTTTTATCCCAACAACTTTTTCATCGCCGAGATCAAATATTTTTGTTCCAAGATATTTATCTTCTCCATCAACTAGTATATTATTCTTTAGACTCATATCGGATGCAAAAAATATATTATCTACTTTATATCCAAATTCAGTACAATATTTTCTAAATGATTGTAATGCGTCTTGTTTACTAATTTCTCCAGTAACAGTGTCACCGAGAATAGCAATTGATTTTTTGCCTATTCCTAATTTTTGCATAGCATTTGCGATGACCAAATTTGATAAATGCCCAACATGTAAATGTTTGTTTAGATTAGGACTGAAACCATCGATATATTCATATACTTTTGGTTCATTGAAAAGTAAGGATATATCAGTATCGTCATTTATTAGAATATTGGTATAAGGTCCTGATTTTTCCAGTTTAAAATTCCAATATTCAGACCAATCTTCGACATCTTTAGATAAATTCCCAAATTGACAAAAATTAAATCCATATTGATCAGGAACTAATTTTATTTTATTGATATCTATTTTCATTTTTTCATTTTATTTTTTAGCATTAAAAAACCCATCAGATTTTGTCTGATGGGTTTATGTTTTTTGGCAAAACAAGTTTATCAGACAAAATCTGCTAACCTGCTTCTATTATTTTTAGAACATTTCATAATTTATATCAAATATAAATTTTTTTATTTAATATCCGAATTTTTTTTTACCCAAGATGATATCTTGAAGCTATATTCATTAGTTGCTCTTGCATATCCCAATTTGGATTTTCATCCAAGGAGAATAGTAGATATGTATTCTTTGGGAATTTTTCAAATAATAATTTTTTACCTTTTTCTGATAATTCTCCCCTCCAATAAGATGTTATTCCATATGATCCAAAATTTTTATATAAAATGGTTGGTCGAACGTTTATTTTTCTACAAAGTGATAAAGGATCATAATAATTATTATCATCGAATGCAGATCCAATATATTTTTCCATATCATCTTCGTCACATTCTTCTAATTTCACCAATCTATATTCAGATTCAAAATTTGGATATACATTACGTATCATGCTTTCAACTAATTCTTTTGTTCTTCCTTGAAGTACAAATAATTCTGATGATGAGTTGGTTATTATATCGATTGTATTATCTATATTGAATTCAAATATTTTTTTCATATTTTATATATTTATTTTTTCGTTTATGTTATAGCTGGATATTCTTATCATTTTATATGAATCGTCCATAATTCTATATCCTGAATATATTTCAGGCTCATAGATGTCTATTTCTAAATTTATATTATTTTTTAAAAGCCATTCATAAAACAATGCGCCAAAGGCAAATTTAGATTGATGTTCTTTGGGTAGAGAGCTAATAAAATTAAAGAGTTCTTTCCATACTAATTCAGTTTCTATTGCTTTTCCTCTTCCTGATGCCTGATAAGGAAGAATTACAAAATATTCTATTTTATTTTTATATCTATTATATAGATCTTTAGTATCAATTATTGACTGCTCTGTTCCAACAATGATATGTATATTTAATTTTGTTTTTATTTTTTCTAATTTTTCCATTGCTATATGGAAAACCTTTTTTATATGAGGATGGTAACTTAATGCAACACCGCCACAATATTCTTCCGTGGCTTTCAGTATATCATCGTTGAGATGCATTCCGTTAGTTGTATAGTTTGGTACTATATTTAATGACCTTACAGCTTTTATAAAATCTATAAATTGTGGATGCATGGTAGGTTCTCCTGCTCCACCAATGGCTATTTGGAAAGGCCTACTATTTTGATCAATTTTTCCCCATGAATCATAAGCTTTATCAACAATATTATCAAAATTATTACCGGTACTTAAAGCGGATACATAACAATAATCACAATTAGCTAAGCATTTGCTATTTATTGCAACATCTTCAATTTCTGTGAATTTCGGGGCCTTTATTGGTATGGTTGGATCAATTCTTTGCCTTATTGTTTTTCCCTCAAAAAATATGGCTTTGTAATTTGATGATTTATCGATTCTAATTAACATTTTTTTTATTTTGATTTAAAAAATCTAAAAGTCCATCAATTTGGTCACATTTATAATATTCGTTTATATATCTATCATTAAGTCCTCTATTATTTGAAAAAATTATTGATTCTACTATGAAATATTCATCATTAATTTTTGTTATTAGATATTTTGGTATAATTTTACCTTTTTCAAATAAAGCAATTCTTTCTCGGTATTTTGAATCATCAAATTCTAATTTTACTATTTCTAAGGAATACCCTAAATGTGATATTTGATTAATATCATACTTGTCAAATTCGGAAATTTTTTTTTGCATATAATCCTCTCTTAAATGCCATTCTGATCCGCCATTTAATATTTCTTGATATTGACTTTTGCTAATTTTTTCAAATGTATGGTAATCTTCAAATTTCTTTATCATTAAATATATATTAAAAATTATTTTGAAATCTTGGTGAGAGTCGAACTCACATGCAACACCTTAGGAGGATGTGGCTTTTCCAGTTAAGCTACAAGACCATTTGTAGTCCAAGTCAGCATCGAACTGACACGGTCATAAGACCAATAGATTTTGAGTCTATCGCGTGCTACCAAATTTCGCCATTGGACTGCTGTAGGGGAAGGGATCGAACCTTCACGCTGAGATTAGGAAAAGAACAAAATAACTTAACTTTTTTAGTGGTCAACCCATTATTCCTTCTTTATTTCTTTTTCAGCATCTCCGAGACAAGAAGATATGTCTGCCAAAATTTCATCACCCTACAATTTGTACCGTGCGACAGGTTCGAACTGTCTTAGATCAGGATATGAGCCCGATCCCTTTTCCTCTAAGCCACGGCATTTATCTTCGGTTATTAATTTTTCCTTTACCGCTATTATTATCTGTTTTAGAGTGGCAATTTGGACATAATATTTGTAAATTATTTAAATGGTTATTAAATCTATTTCCATCTATATGATGGAGCTCTATAGGTATTTTATCACCAAGCCACTTTGATAAGTTACAATTTTCACATTTATAATCCTTTATTCCATCTTCTATTAATTTAATTTTTAATTTATGACTACTAATAAAATTTGAAGAATTTAGAAAATAGATAGCTGGCTTTCTATTGTTATTTCTATTCTCAATGTATTTTCCACTCTTATCACCAATATATTCAATATTTAATTTTTTTAAATATGAATTAAGAGTTCTTGATTTACATTTAAAATGCCTACAAATATATGCTAAGCTCCTTTTCTCATTAATAAATTTTAATATCAATTCTTTATTTTCCAAAATATCTTTTCTCATAATGTAAGTTTTTATTATACCTACTATATATAAGAAAATAGCGTGCTCCTTTTTTGTGCCCAGAACGGGGGTCGAACCCGTACGCTACTATTATTTCGCCACCGCTTCTAAGGCGGTGATGTCTCCCTAAAATTCCAACATCTGGGCATTTTCACCAGCATCAACTGGTGGATAGATTATTGATCCTAGTTGTTACTCAAATTCATTCTGTAGTTGATGCTACATGAAAATTTCACTCAAATCCGCATACTATCATAGCTATAGAGCCGTTAGATCGGTTACGATCCGATGTTTCACCGATACCAACGGTGAGTAATACCAATTATACGACTACGGCATTTGTCGCGGTGGACGGAATCGAACCGTCGACCCTCCCCTTAATCGTGGGGATGCTCGTCCCAATCTGAGCTACACCGCATAGTGATTTCTCACTGTTGAAGATATC
>ENA-UOYA01005312-UOYA01005312.1-activated-sludge-metagenome-genome-assembly--contig:-NODE-5312-length-10269-cov-4.168886_pt1 | contig 10269 bp, 7 predicted proteins | sample MGYA00238163_ERZ764804 | MGnify/ENA primary metagenome ERZ764804 (study PRJEB28919, sample SAMN05720223) | activated sludge metagenome | isolation source: Anaerobic digester | place: Hong Kong...
GCAGGTTGCCCTTGATATTGTGGATATTGGTAAGTTACGTTCTGTGCTCTCGTCACTTCCAGAGAATGATCATCTGATCATCGAAGCAGGAACCCCACTTATCAAGAAGTTTGGACTTCAGGTCATCAATGAGATCCGGTCAGTCAAGCCTCATGCTTTCATCGTCGCCGATATGAAGATTCTCGATACCGGTAACCTTGAGGCACGAATGGCAGCTGATTCATCTGCTGATGCGGTTGTCATGTCTGGGCTTGCCCCACTCTCTACCATAGAAAAGGCAATCATCGAGGCACGGAAGACTGGCATTTACTCGGTCATTGATATGCTCAATGTCGAGGATCCAGTTGGGCTTATTGCACGCTTAAAGGTCAAGCCTGATGTAGTTGAGTTGCACCGAGCAATTGATGCCGAACATACCGCCCATGCCTGGGGCAATATTGGAGAGATTAAGAAGGCTGCAGGGGGAAAACTCCTTGTTGCAACCGCTGGAGGTATTCGGGTTCCGGTTGTCAAAGATGCACTCAATACTGGGGCGGATATTCTTGTGGTCGGCAGAGCCATCACTGCAAGCAAAGATGTCAGACATGCTGCAGAAGAGTTCCTGGAGCAGCTCAATAAAGAAGAGATCGATCAGTTCAGGATAATGACCGATTTTTAGTCAGGTCCTTTTCCTCTCTTTTTTCGCATCGAGTTTGGAGGAGGATGCAGATGAGCACACGCTCTCTCCCCTCTGATTGACGTGCCTATACTATGAAAGATTTTAATGCTGCAGAGTCTTTTATTTGCCAACATATGAGTGTCCCCTCTTTTACAATTTCTCTCTTAAATTCCTGAATTAAACGACCAGATATAGCCAGCCCACTCAATAGTCTGTAGGCAATACATATATATACCAAAAGGTAGAGTTCTTGGTACCTGTACAGAGGTGGACGTATATGGGCATTAGCGAATTACTCAGTGATGCATTTGGCTATGCAAACGAGGGATTAATTGGAAAATGGATGCGATGGATCATTCTCATAATTTCGTCGGTTATCTTCCCTCTCATTATGGGGTATTCACTTCGGATTATGAAAGGGATTACCCCTGCTCCTGAGCCAGGTGAGTATCTCAACATGTTTATCGATGGAATTAAGATGATCATTATTGAGATTGTCTACTTCATCATTCCAGCCATCGTTGCAATTGCTATCTTCTCATTGAGTGGTGGGTTTGGCGCAATCACGATGCTGGGCATGCAGGTAGACAATCCATTTGCATATCTGGGTTTACTCTTTGCAACGTTTGGAATCTCGTTTCTCATCTTTATCATCGTAGCACTCATCTTTTCCCTCTTTGCCATCATTGGCATGATCCGGTTTGCCAGGACTGGTCGAATGGGAGAGGCGTTTGCATTTACTGAGATTACAAATATCATTGGGAAGATTGGTTGGGGCCAGTATATCCTTGCAGTTATTGCATTAATGATCGTTTTATTCATCATTTACACTATCATTGGCTTTATTCCAGTAATTGGGTGGTTAATTGAGTTTATCATTGCCCCATACATCGTAATGGTTTCGTCTCGATACTATTCGCAAATCTATGATTTAGGAGTCTGATTTAGGAATAAGACTTGATAGTGGAAAAACTTCTCATTTTTTCTAATGCGGTGGGCAGACAACTCTTTTGTAATGATTTGTGATACATTCCATCATATATCAACTGAAGAGGTACTCAACAAGGTGTCACATAGCATCAGTGCCCTCCAAGACTCCAAGAGCCCAGGTGATTCGTGCACTGAGCGTATCACTCGTTCCTCAAGTAATAGAATTTGCAAAAGAGAGATCACCACTCCCGATCGATGAGAAGAATACTTGAGAGTTTGAGTATGAGCTGGGTGTTCATGACGAGTTACGGGTGAAACAAAAGCGAAATTTTTCCGTTTCCATGCCGTTTGCACAGACAGATGCGCGGTACGTGAAGTAGATATCCCATAATGAGGTGAATGTGGACTGATGGAATTAAATATGATGTGTAATAATACTTGTAATACATGGCTAAAACGAAAATGAAGAGTCATGTAAGTGTATCGCTTCGCATGCCCGTTGAATTAAAGGATGCGCTGGAAAGGTACGTAACAGAGCAACAATTTAATTCAATGTCTGAGGCAATCATTGCAATACTGGTTGAGAAACTTCACCCACCGATGCCCGGGTTGTGTTGGCCATGTAATTATCAAAATCCACACGATGCAAGGTTCTGCTGCAGGTGTGGAAAAGAACTGAAACGGGAATAGTGTCGTGTATTACTCAATGTATTACATGATTGTATGCAATAGTTCATTACTCAAAACAATGAGGTAGATAGTATGAAAATTGTTAGCATTATTGGCAGTCATCGAAAGGGTGGCAACACTGAGACTATTTTGAAGGCACTTGATAAGGAGTTTAAAACCAAAGAAATTCCTGATTATAAAAATAAATTTTACAATATATCGGAAATGAATATCTATCCCTGCCGTTCTTGTCTCAAGTGCAAAAAGAGGGGGAACTGCATTATTGAGGATGATTTTGGAAAGGTTGCGCTTAAGATGATCCAGAGTGATCTCATCATATTAGGGTCACCGGTATACTTTTCGGACGTGAGTGCACAAATCAAGGCATTGTGTGACCGTACCTTTTCTCTCTGGCATAAAAAGTTGTTACAGGGAAAGAACATAATATTGGTTGCGACCTGTGCTGAGTATGGAACAGGACATACCATTGATACGATGCGGCACTGGGCACAGGATCATGGGATGCACATCATCGCCACCATTGAAGGAAAAAGTGAAAAAAAGGGAAGAGTCCTTGAGAATGATATGACTGTCAAGGCGATTGAGGATGCTGTACGGGCATGTGATCAGATTCTCCCGCAAATCTCCTCCTGATATGGATGCACGTGCATAATGCTCATATTTATTCTCCGGAAAATGATAGGTACCACTATCGTAAACTTTTCAATAAAGCAATTGGAGACGTTTTTTATCAGGCAATGCAGATCATCGACCATTCCCCTCTGCTTATCCCCTATGCCATTTCTATGATCCGGTATCAGAAAAAAGCAGCGAGATTGCGTAGACAATATGAAAAAGAAGGACTTTTGGTACCACCTGTCATAATCATGAGCATCACCTCGCGGTGCAATCTTTTGTGTACTGGTTGCTATATGCATGCAAGAAAGGAAGATTACGCGTTGGAAATGAGTCCGTCCCTCCTCGCATCTATTGTCGATCAGGCAGAAGAAATTGGCGTGTCGATCATCGTGTTTGCTGGTGGCGAACCATTTGTCAGGTATGAAGAGATCATTCAGATTGCGGCAGCTCATCCTGACCTTCTCATGCCGGTCTTTACCAATGCTCTCCTGATCACTGAAGATGTTGCAAACACTCTTGCATCTTATCGTAACATCGTTCCCATGGTGAGTTTTGAAGGTTCTTGCGAAGAAACTGATGCACGTCGTGGGAAAGGAACATATGACAAACTTCTCTTGGTTTGTGCTTTGTTTCTCTCTAAACGTATTTTTTTTGGTTGTTCAATTACGGCAACAAGATTCAATCTAGACACGATCACGGGTGATGCGTTTATCAAGCAGATGATTGATAATGGCGCCCAGGTTTTTTCCTATGTGGAATATGTTCCAATGACACGAGAAGCAGAAAGTTTTGCACTTACCCTTATACAAAAAGAATACCTAGTTGACAGGATAGCCAACCTGAATAAGCAGTACCCTGCACTCTTTGTAGGATTTCCCGGGAATGAGGAGTACTATGGCGGTTGTCTTGCTGCTGGCCGTGGATTTATACATGTGAGTCCGTCTGGGGATCTTGAGCCGTGCCCGGCAGCTCCTTATGCTGATGCAAACCTGACCAAAATGCCATTGAAGGATGCATTGAAATCTGAGTTTCTTCAAAAACTGAGGGATACACCGGAGATTTTAACAGAAACAGGTGGAGGATGTGCACTCTGGGCACGCCGCGAACAGATCCAAGAGTTTATTTCGAATTCATCCCCGTCTGAACTGAGGGATTTACGTGAGTAAGTGATTTATTTCCATTGTAGCAGTATCATATCGCCAATATCCAGGAGGGATTGTCATCTCAAATTGTGCACCCTGACCTGGAATGCCGTTTTCAATTATCGAGATGCCGGTAAATTCTAAAATCTCACGGATTAAGAACAATCCCATACCTGTATTTTTCCCATGACCCTTATTAAAAATAAGGCTTTTTTCGTGTTCTTCAACCCCTACGCCATCATCGCAATAGACGATTTGGCACACATTATCTGAGATCTCATACGAAAGTAAGATTTTGGTCACCGTTTCACCATGACGGATTGAATTCTCGATAAGGTTGTACAGAACCTTCTCAAAGAGTGGATCAGCATATATCTCGAGCGGCTCGCTTGGGTAGATGATTGAAAATCCCCGTGTGAGGGATTTGATGACATTTTTTTGCATAATGCGATCAATACGTTGCCAGATAGGTTCATGTACACCAAGATCCTGGTATTCACGGGTAAATTCAATCAGATGTTGAATATCTTTCCCTGAAGAGAAGATCATCCGGATCATTTCATTGCACTCGCGATCAGGGTACTCTTCCAAAAGAATCTCGCTATATCCGGTTATCACCATTACTTTGTTAAGAATATCATGCCGTGTAATACTATTTAACAGGTTTATCTGCTGGTTTGCCTTTGTAAGTGCCTTGTTGGCACGGGTCAAACTGTCAATATCATTGATGAGCAGTAAAATTGCAATATCTCCGTCAATAGTGATATATCGCGTTGAAAGGATTGCATATCGTTCCTTATTATTTGAAATTCGAATAATGGTTTCATATTTTTCACCAGGCTGCAACGACAGTATTTTTAGAAATTGATCAATGTTCTGGGTGTCGGTTGAAAAAAATCCAAGATTCTGCACTTTATGACCCACCGAACAGACCTTACCGACATCAAACCATTCTTCAAACTGTCTGTTCATGTCAAGAATAGTTCCGTCCTGCCTAAAAATGAGAATGGGATCCGGGACTTCCTGGAAAATTGTAACAAAACGCTCTTCATTCTCACGGATTGCCTTTTCGATCTCTTTGCGATGCGTAATGTCTCGTATGATGAAAAGGATACTGTCCGGACGGCCATGAGCGTCATGGATGATCTCTGAGTGGCTTTCAATATAAAACTGAGTTCCATCCTTCCTGACTGCACGGTATTCATGAACGCCAGTATTGATTCCTCCTTTCAGCTGACGAATATCATGTTTAAACAGTGCCTGGTCTTCGGGATGAATATGCTCGATAATTGGCAGACCATAGGGAGAGCGATCTTTGTCATTGTATCCAAACATTCGAATCGCTGCAGGGGAGACCATGAAAATCTTACCCAGCATGTCAACCATGGTGATATTGTCAGGAGATGTTCTGATGATGGATCTGTATAACTCCTTATTCTTCTGAAGAGTCTGTTCCAGTTCTTTTTGATGGTTAATGTCGGCAAAAGCGATAATAACCGCTTTTTCATCACGTACATCAATAAGATTTGCAGAGAGATAAACCCAGAAAATTCTACCTCCTCTTGCAAGGAGCTGTGTTTCGTAATCAACTAATTTTTCATGATGCACAAGATGAGCCATGATATCATCCAGATCATCTGGATTGACAAAAAAATCCCGAATCTGTTTTGAGATGGCCTTTTCTTTTAGAATTCTCAGAAGAGAAGCCGCTCGTCCATTCAGGGCCACGATGCGGAGATCATCTTTGAGAAATATCACAGCCGGAAAAGGGGAGGATTCAAGAAGTGTATCATAATTCCGTATCGTTTTTTTCATCATTCTGGATTTTTTATTATGTGATTGAAATAAAAGAAGAAAAGTTGCAGCAAGTGCAATCAAAAGGATTACAAGAAAGGTTAGTATGGGGATGATATCCATTTTATCAGGGTGAGACTTTCAAAGATCGCCATTTTCATTCACCTGTCTTGAACCAGAACATGAAACTGGTGAAAGGGTGATGAACTCATGTATGTTACACACAAAACCCCCCGATTCCTTTATGGATCTCTTCTGCGTACTTGGCAACAGTCTCAATATGGTTGGATATCTGTTCGATGGATCGGCACGATGACGCACAGGCCTGTGCCGACGAACTCGCATCACGTGCAGTTTCGATCATCAGGTCACCAATCTTTCGTGCTCGCTGATTTAGATCAGCAAGCCGCTTCTCCTGTTCCTGGGATAATGTGCCGGTCTCTCGGCTCATAGCTGCAATAACTCTCACTTCAATGGCCATTTTCTCAAACAGCTGTATCATTTCAGATATTGCTTGAGTTCTTGATTCGATCTCTTTCTGAACCATGGAGACTTTATCACGTACCTCCCCAAATGCGGCGTGCAGGGCGGCAAGTGTCCCAGAAATCGTGGTTGTTGACTCTTTTGACTGCACAGCCAGATTTTTTACTTCTCGTGCGACAACTGCAAACCCTTTCCCATAATCACCAGCATGTGCAGCTTCGATAGCTGCATTAATGGCGAGCAGGTTTGTCTGGGTTGCAATATCTGTCACGACTTTGATGATTTTCTCTATACTCATGAGTTCTTGGTGAATACGGCCTATCCCATCATCCACCGATCCTGCAGCATCAGAAATAGCATCAATACCTTCTCTGCTCTGTGTTGCCAGTTCTAGTCCCAGCGACGACATCTCATGCGTCCGTGCAGAGGTCTTTGCAACCTCTTGCACCTTTTCGTTCATTTCAGTCAACGCCTCGCGTGCAACATCAGCACTCATGATCATCTGCCGCACTTCTTCTTGTACACTGATTGCCCGATCAGATACAGCACTTGTATATGCGGCAAGAGTCTCAGCCTGGCCAGATACTGTAGCAATCTCTTGTTTAATCCCACTTGCTTCGCTTGCTAAAACATCGGCAGCATTCCTCAATACTGTGATGCTGTTTGATACCTGCACTCCAATATTGTCAAGTGAAGTGCTTATCGTTGTAAAATCCCCGGTTACTTGAAGCTTTGAACTAATTCTGGCTGTAAAGTCTCCAGATGCATACTGACTGCTCACCCGGTCAATCTCGCCAACGACCGCTGAACACCAGATCCCAATTGCATCCATAGACTCTTTCATACCTGCAAAATCTCCGGGGTACGCAATACCTTCATCCATTCTGGCTGAAAAATCACAGGCTGCATAGGCCGTTGCAACTCGTTTCATCTCAAGAAGAGGGGTATTTATTCTGATCAGCATCTGGTTCATCCCCGCGACCATCGCCTGGTAATATCCGGATAAACCCGATGAATCTCCTTTTACGGTGAGATTTCCTTCCATAACTGACATCGTGAAGGATTCGACGGTTGCAATCATAAGTTGCAAACTGTCGAGTGCACCATTAAGTTCGTGGATTACCTGAGTAAATGGGCCAGCATTCGGTGATGATATGGAGAGCGGAATCCATCCAGAGTTCATCTGTGATATCCCATCACTCAACGCAGCAAATTGTTTTTCTACCTGCTCCATCATGGTGTTTATTGCACAAATGCCTGGTTGCAACTCATCAGGCCAGTTCTCTCCTGCAATGCGATACGAAAAGTTCCCGGTCATGATTTCTGTTGCAAGTTCTTCCAATGGAGCGGATAGATGAGAATAATGAGGTTTCATGGAGGATTTCATAGTCTCAAGGAGTGTGTGTGGAATCTCTGTAATTGTCAGATACAAGACCGATCGCTTTAAAAGAACGACTGTACTCACACGTAATCGAATGAGAATGGGGATTGAGTTTCCATCTGTTTGTATGGCTTTATGGATAAGTTGGATCTCTTTTCCCGGCTGATTCAATTCTGCAAGTGCAGGATGCTTCGAAAGGAACTCCCATCTGAATATATTATTCTCTGCGATTACCTCTGCAGGAAGATGCAAAGACGAGCCTGCTGAGAGCGAGAGGATTGTTCCATCCATCTCTGCTAAAATCTCACAATCCTGAGCGAGTGACCTTCGTATGTGATCATATGAGGGAACCTCATGCACACTGTCTGGGGAACTGAAGAGTATGAACATGACCGGGAGCGATGCACCCTCTGGTACGGTGGGAAGAGCGTGAAGCTCGTAAAACCCTTTACCTGCGGGGAAGATCACCTCCGCTATCCCAGATGTTTTCTTTCCTGAAACTGCAGCATCCCATACTGATTCTCCTGAAATAAGTGAGATTGAAAGGGTTTGAAAGTGCATACCATTCATTGTCTCTCTCCGAAATCCTGAAAGAGAACAGAATGCCTCATTTGCATGTAATATGGTGAGCGTGTGATCACAGAGGAGAACTGGAATAGGGGAAGAATCAATGTGATCATTCCAGCAAGAAACTGTGTTTGATCTTTGTAAGATCTCTTGAATGACAGAATCGGCTGCAGTACTGAGCTTGCCAGTTTGAGAATTATACATCATTGCACTGCACCGTCCCTGAGGTGTGAAGGCAGTTTACAAACATTTCACCGTTGTAAAACCGGTAGCACTTCTTTGGAATAGTGATCTCAAACTGTGCACCTTTTCCATATGTCCCGGTTTCTCGGATACTCATACCAGTCATGCCCAGGATCTCCCGTGTATAAAAAAGTCCAAGACCTGAGTTTCTGCCAACACCGCGTTCAAAAATGATCTTTTTTTTACTATCTGGAATTCCCATCCCGTCGTCTTCAATGATGAGAAGACCGCAATCGATCTGTTCGACAAACCGAATCTGGATGGTAGAAACCTTACATCCGTGCATAAGGGCATTTTCCACAAGATTGATGATGATCTTGCCAAACATCGGATCCGTATACACTTCAAGTGACCCCGTTGCATGGAGAATCGTGACATTTCCAAATCCGTGTGAGTGGGTAATGTTTTCTATGATCCGATCAATTGAAAGCCACTGGGGTTTTACGATCCCAATCTTCTGGTATACATCGGAGAACATGAGGTGTTCCTGGATGTTATTCAGGGACAGCCCGAGTTCGTTGATATCTTTTTCTATCTCTGGATACTTCTGAGAGATTTCGCATAGGTTGTCATAATGAAAGAGCAGGGCAGTAAGCTCGTTTTTAATATCATGACGGGTCATCGTATTGAGAATGTCAAGTTTTTTATTTGTCTCGATCAGGTTCTCCATCTCGGTGTGTTTTTCCTGAAGGAGAAAATAATGGAGTGCAAAAGATATTTCTTGTGCAACGTCCAGCATCATTGCCTGTTCGTCTGGATCCATGGCATATTCGGGTTCGAGGGTTACGGACACAATGCCAAAAAATTTGCCAGCATGTTCGAGTTTTATTGTCAGAGTCTGGCCGTTTTGGTGGCTGGAGTATAGTGGGCATGATATGCATGATTCATTGGGAGTACACACAATAGGACCTCTTTGCACCTTAAGGGTTTTTTTATAACAGGACGTCCGGTTTCCTGCATGGATAAAAGAGAGAAACCGCCCGATCTGATCGTCTAGACCTGCATGGTAGACCTTTGTTACATTTCCCTCTGTATCAAAAAGCACAATCCGCATGTTCTGATATCCAGGTTCAGCGGTGATCCTCGTGCACAGACGATTGAATACGTCTTCTCCTCCATTACCATGAATCATGCTTGCGACTTCGCGGAGAACTTGGAATATCCGAGAGAGGTGCCGCACTTTCTGCTGATCACGATACTGGCGATATGCTTTCATAACCTTATCAGCCAGTTCAGCGTATTGAGATCTCGGTTCCCCACCTTTCTGGACATAGAATGTAGCCCCTGAATTGATTGCCGAGATCGCAACACTCTCTCTGCCCCGGCCGGTGAAAAGGATGAACGGAATATCACACCCATGACCCCGGATTGTCTGTAAAAACTCAATTCCAGTCATATCAGGCATCTCATAATCCGAGATGATGACATCGACCGAAAATTCGGTAAGTTGGACAAATGCATCCTGTACCGATAGACATGGATAGATTTTGATAGTGTCAAAACGTTCAAGAAAGACTTTGGTAAGTTCAAGAATGTGGGGGTCATCGTCAACAAGGAGAACCTGGACTGGAAAGGAAGGGGTATATCTCGTGTACATCGTTCTCACCCAAGTCTTCCAATTTTGTCTGCCAATTCTTCTGCAAGATTCTGTTCAATAAACATGGCCGACGCAAGGCCTACCCATTTTGCCAGTTCTTTACAATGTTCAGGTCTGATGTCAGTAAAGCTGAGACCTTGGAGATGAAACTTAGTCTGCCGTTCAA
>ENA-UOYA01005316-UOYA01005316.1-activated-sludge-metagenome-genome-assembly--contig:-NODE-5316-length-10266-cov-5.308491_pt1 | contig 10266 bp, 8 predicted proteins | sample MGYA00238163_ERZ764804 | MGnify/ENA primary metagenome ERZ764804 (study PRJEB28919, sample SAMN05720223) | activated sludge metagenome | isolation source: Anaerobic digester | place: Hong Kong...
CGGGCGAGGTCGGCGAAGTGATCGGGCGTGGGCGGCACGGCGCCGACTTCACCTATCAGAACGCCCCGGAAAAGCGCGCGGCGATGGAGAAGTACGGCCTGATAACCCCCGGCGACATGGGCTATTTCGACGCCGACGGGTTCCTCTATCTGTGCGACCGCAAGAACGACATGATCATTTCGGGCGGGGCCAACATCTACCCGGCCGAGATCGAGGCCGAACTGCACAAGCTGCCCGGCGTGGCGGATTGCGCGGTGTTCGGAATTCCCGACGAGGAGTTCGGCGAGAGCGTGCTGGCCGTGGTGCAGCCGCAGCCGGGCGTGGCGCTGGACGCCGAGGCGTTGAGGGCCGAGCTGCGCCGCACCCTGGCCGGCTATAAGACCCCGCGACAAATTGTCTTCGCCGACAGCCTTCCGCGCGAGGATTCGGGGAAGATCTTCAAGCGAAAGCTCAGAGAGCCTTACTGGGAAGGGCGCGAACGCCGGATCTGACGCGGACGAGACCTGCGGGGAACCTTATGGTTCAAGTCGGTTAAGCATCTCAATTACCTGAATTCTTAAAGTCTGCGGCGCATTGGCTCGACGCAGGGGTGGAGCTGTCTCCGTTCAGGGATGCTCATGAGAATTCTCGTCGCAGACGACGAGCCGCGGCTTATCGCGGCCTACAAGGTGTGCCTTGAGCGCGACGGCCTTGCCGATGCGGCTCTCGATGCGCTCGGAGCCGAACTGTTCGGCGAAGCCGCGCCTTCGGCGGTCGCCGTCGAGGACTGGCGCGTCGACTACGTGCAGCAGGGCGAGGCGGCGGTGGCCGCCGTGGCCCGGGCCCGCGCGGCGGGCGACCCCTATGCGGTGCTGTTCCTCGACATGCGCATGCCGCCAGGCATCGACGGCCGCGAGACGGCGCGCCAGGTTCGGATCCTGGATCCCGACCTCAACATCGTCGTGGTGACGGGCTTCTCGGACCATTCGCCCCAGGACATCGCCAAGGTCGCGGGGCCGCTGGACAAGCTCTACTACCTCGCCAAGCCCTTCGAGACCGCCGAGATCCGCCAGCTGGCCCAGGCGCTGGCCGCCAAGTGGACGCTGGAGGAGGACCTCAAGCGCGCGAACCGCGAGCTGCAGCAGGCCTATGTCGAACTTCGCGCCAGCGAGGCGCACAGCCGGCACATCGCCCTCCACGACCTGCTGACCAAGCTGCCCAACCGCCTGGCGTTCCAGGAGCGGCTCGGCGAGTCCTTCCACCGGCACGCCGGCTCGGTCGGCGCGATGTTCATCGACATCGACCATTTCAAGCGGGTCAACGACACCCTGGGCCATCAGGTCGGCGACCTGCTGATCTGCGAGATCGGCCAGAGGCTCCAGGGCCTGATGCCGCCGGGGGCGCTGCTGGCGCGCCTGGGCGGCGACGAGTTCGGCGTGGCGATTCAGGACGCCAGGACGGAGGGCCTGCTGGCGCTGGGCGAGCAAATCGTCGCGGTGTGCGGCGAGCGCTTCGAGATCCTGGGCAATCAGGTGTTCGTCGGCGCCTCGGTCGGTGTTTCCGTCTGCCAGGCCGGCGACGGGGTCGACAGCTCCGAACTCTTGCGCCGGGCCGACTTGGCGCTCTACGCCGCGAAGAAGAGCGGGCGCAGCGCCGCCTCGGCCTTCGAGCAGACCATGGACGATCACGCGCGCATGCGCATCGAGATCGACGCGCGGCTGCGGGAAGCCATCGACGAGCAGCGGCTGACCCTCGCCTATCAGCCCATTGTCACGCCGCACGACGGCTCGGCCATCGGCTACGAGGCCCTCCTTCGCTGGACCGACCCGGTGCTGGGCAGCGTGTCCCCGGCCACCTTCGTGCCGGTCGCCGAGGAGACCGGCCTGGTGATCAAGCTGGGCGAATGGGTGCTGCGCAACGCCATCGCCGAATGCGCCACCTGGGAGTCGGGGCTGGTGTCGATCAACCTTTCGACCCGGCACTTCCAGTCGCGCCTGCTGCCCGACTTCGTCTGCCGCGAGGCGGCTGCGCATGGCCTGCCGCTCGGACGGATTCAGCTGGAGATCACCGAGACGGCGCTGTTCGACGATCCGCAGGGCGCGGCGGCGACCATCCAGGAACTGCGCCAGCGCGGCATCCGCGTTGCGCTGGACGACTTCGGCACGGGCTACTCGTCGCTGGTCAACCTGCGCGACTTCGAGCTGGACTGCATCAAGATCGACAAGTCGTTCATCGCCACCCTGGGCGTCGATCGCCAGGCCTCGGCCATCGTCAACTCGATCACCAGCCTGGCCCGCAGCCTGGGGCTGAACGTGGTGGCCGAGGGGGTGGAGACCGCCGGACAGATCCAGTCGCTGCGCATGCTCGGCTGCGAGATGATGCAGGGCTTCTTCTACAGCCGGCCGGTAGACGCAGCCGAACTGCCCTTCGCCGTCCAGGACGGCGCGGCCGAGCCGGCCGCTTCCGACGCCCCGGCCCTCGATCTCGTCACGGCGCCGGCCGCCGGCCGGTCGGCGGCCTGATGCGTCCCGCCCTGCGGCAGGCCGTCGTGGCCTGGTGGCGCGAACGCCGGCTCGCCTGGAAGTTCGCCCTGGCCCTGGCGTTCAGCGGCGCCCTCGTGTCGATGCTGAGCTGGACGGCGCTGGAGCCGGTGCTGTCGCCCGCCTTCGCCATGATCGAGACGCGGACCAACGACGAGCAGGTCCGCAGGATCGACCATGCGCTGCATGAGTTCGACGACGAACTGCTGGCCGACACGCTCGACTACGCGGTCTGGGACGACGCCTTCAGGTACGCGCGGGGCGAAGCGCCGCACTTCGAAGCAGAGACCCTTTCGCCCGTCGCCTATCAGAACATGGGCGTCGATCTTGTCGCCATCATCCGCTTCGACGGCAAGGTGCTGTGGTCGAATGTGGTCGATCCCGCCAGCGGGGCCGTCCTCGAAGACGAGTCCGGCCGCTTCGCGACCCTGCTGTCGCGCACGGCGCTGTTCAACCGCGCCCGGGCGACCGACACGTTCGGAACCTATGTGCGCACGCCGCGCGGGGTCTACGCCCTACAGTCCGCGTGGATCCGCAGGAGCGACGGCTCCGGGCCCGCCGAAGCCTTCATGGTCAAGGGCCGGATGCTGCACGCCGACGTGCTCACCAAGGCCCTGCAGGTCACGGTGAGCGTCGAGGACCATGTCGATCCGCTGGTCGCCCGGAAAATGGAGCGCGACCCGCACAAGGCCTTCACCCGCCAGGGCCGGGCCTTCATCTACAACGCCGTGGGCCTGCCGGACGCCGAAGGGCGGCTGGTCGGCGCCATCGAGTTCAACAACGCCCGCACCGTGACCCGCGTCGGCGACCGGGCGCTGCTGGCCGCCGCCGCCGCCATGCTGCTCGGCTTCCTGCTGCTGGCCGTGCTGATGGGCATGGTCATGGACCTGATCGCAGTGCGCCGCCTGCGCCGACTGCAGAGCTATGTGAGCGGCTTCGGGCGGGGGGCGGTCGAGCCCATGCATCCGACGCTGCTGACGGGGCAGGACGAGATCGCCATCCTGGCCGGCGAGTTCGCCGACCTGACCCGGCGGCTCGGCGCGGCCGAAGCCGAACTTCGCCAGCGCAGCTACCACCAGGGCAAGGCCGACTTCGCCTCGGGCCTGCTGCACAACGTGCGCAACGCCGTTTCGCCGGTGATCGTCACCCTGGAGAAGTGGGCGCACGAGGACGCCCTGCCGTTCCGCGCCAATCTGCGGCGCGCCCTGGCCGAACTCGAGGACCCGGCCTGCGAGCCGGCTCGCCGCGAGCAGCTCAACCGCTTCGTGACCGCCGCGGTCACCCGCATCGACGTCCAGGGCGCCAGCCGCGCCCGCGAACTGGCCGAGATGAAGGCCGCGGTCGAGCAGATCGCCCAGATCGTGTCGGGCTTCAACAAGGACGCCGGGGACCGGCCGAGCCTGGAGGCTATCGATCTCGACCGCCTGCTGGCTCACGAGGCGGCCCAGGCCAAGGCGCGGGTGTCGGGGCTTTTGGACATCGATCTGCCGACGGACCTGCCGCAGGTGCTTGGCTCGCACGTGCAGCTGAGCCAGGTGATCGGCAACCTGTTCGTCAACGCGGTGGAGTCGATGCAGGCGGCCATGATCCCGCGCATGCGGATCGAGGTGACGGCGGACGCCGATCCGGCCGGCGACCGGCTGGTCCTGCGGGTCCGCGACTTCGGGGAAGGGGCCGACGCGGCGACTCTCGCCCAGGCCTTCGCACGCGGCTACAGCACCCGCACCCACAAGGAGGGCGGCATCGGCCTGCACTGGTGCGCTAATGCGGTGCGCGCCATGGAGGGCGAGCTGAGCCTGCAGAGCGACGGGCCCGGGACGGGCGCGACCGCGGTGCTGGCCCTGCGCCGCGCGGCGGCGGCCCAGCGAACGGCGGCCTGAGACCCGGCTGTTGCCCCCGGAGGGCTCGCCGACCTATCAAGCGCGCCGATGGGATTGATCCAGACCCTGCGTCGCGCCGCCCCGGTCGGCCGGCTCGACATGTTCCGGGCGAGCGTCGGGGCCATGGCGGGCGTGCTGGCGACCGCCCTGGCGGCCCAGGCGCTCGCAGGGTTCGGCGGGTCGGCCCCGCTTCTGACCGCCTCCATCGGCTCGTCCGCGGTCCTCGCCTTCGCCTTGCCCGCGAGCCCGATGGCTCAGCCCTGGCCGGTGATCGGGGGCAATGTCGTTTCGGCCCTTGTCGGATGGATCTGCGCGACGCTCGTTCCCGATCCGAACCTTGCGGGCGCTCTCGCGGTCGCAGCCGCCATCGTGGCCATGCGCCTGTGCCGCTGTCTGCATCCGCCCGGCGGCGCGGTGGCGCTGAGCGCCGTGGTCGGGGGCGCGACGGTGCATGCGGCGGGCTGGACCTACGCCTTCGCCCCGGTGGCCCTGAACGCCGCCGCCCTCGTCGCGGCGGCCTGGGCCTACAACAACCTGACAGGCCACAGCTATCCGCATCGGCCGCCCATGGCGGACCTCGGGCGCGCCGACGACGTGGGCCGGGACATTGACGCCGTGCTGGCGGCCTCGGACGAGTTGCTCGACGTCAGCCGCGAGGACCTCGCCTCGGTGATCCGGCAGGTCGAGGTGCGCGCCCACGCCCGCCTGGGCGGCGACCTGCGCTGCGCCGCCGTGATGTCGACGCCGTCCGTGATACTCGACGCCGAGGAGCCTGCCGACCTGGCGCGGGAACGGCTGGTCGCGGCTCGCCTCGTCGCGGCCCCGGTGACCGACGCCGGCGGGCGGCTGGTGGGCGAAGCGGGGATGGCGGACCTGCTCGGCGGCGGCCGGCGGCCGGTCCGAACGGCGATGGCGGTCCACCCGCTTCGCGTCGAGCCGCAGACCTCGGTGGAAGAGATCATTCCGGCCCTGGCCGGCGAGGCGCCGCGACAGGCCATGGTGACCGCTGCCGACGGCCGTCTGGTCGGCCTGATCACCCCGGCGGACCTGCTATCGGCCCTATGGCGCGCGCAGGCCGCCAAGCAGGCGGCGAGCTAGGCGCGCGAGCGCCGCGCGAATGCTTCCGCTTCGGGCCGACCCCCTCTAGCGTGTCGGGAACAAGAACAGTCGCGACAGCGACATGAGGGGAGAGAACGCATGCTTTCTTGGCAGGTCGGCGCGGTGAAGGTCACGCGCGTGGTCGAATTGGAGGTGCCGGTCGCCTACAACGCCGAACGGCCGTTCCTGGCGGGCGCGACGCCGGAGGCGCTGCGCGCCCACGGCTGGCTCTATCCCCATTTCGTCACCGAGAAGGACGAGCTGGTCCTGTCGATCCACGCCCTGCTGGTCGAGGCGCCGGGCCTGCGCCTCGTGGTCGACACCTGCGTCGGCAACGACAAGCCGCGCAACCTGGTCGGCGGCCATCCCCTTTCTACGCCGTTCCTTGCGCGGATGGCGGAGGCGGGCTGGAGCCGCGAGAGCGTCGATGCGGTGGTCTGCACCCACATGCATGTCGACCACGTGGGCTGGAACACCATGCTCGAGGACGGTCGCTGGATCCCGACTTTCCCGAACGCGCGCTACCTGTTCGGCAGGACCGAGTTCGAGCATTGGACCGCCGAGGGCGACGCCGACCAGCAGCAGATCCTGGCCGATTCCGTACAGCCGGTCCTGGACGCGGGCCTCGCCGAGTTCGTCGACCTCGACCACCGCATCTCGCCGGAACTGCGCCTCGTGCCGACCACCGGCCATACGCCGGGCCATGTCAGCGTGGCGATCGAGTCGGAGGGCGTGCGGGCGGTGATCACCGGCGACATGACCCACCATCCCTGCCAGATGTGCGAGCCGGCCTGGGCCTCGTCGTTCGACAGCGACCAGGCCGCCTCGACCGCGACCCGCCGACGCATGTTCGCCGAATGGGCGGACGGCGACGTGCTGGTGATCGGCACCCACTACGCCGCGCCGACGGCCGGCCGCATCCGGCGCGAGGGCGGCGCCTTCAGGTTCGAAGTCTGAGCGGGAGAGGCGAGACCATGTCCACGAACGACCTTGCCGAACGCCGCCTGAAGACGGTGCGCGAGCACATGGCGCTGGAGATCGACTGCGACTGGGACGCGGTGATCGCCACCTTCGAGCATCCCCGCTACGAGCTCTACGGGGCGGGGACCGTGTTCGACGGGGAGGCGCAGGTGCGCCGCTACTTCGCCGCCTCCCGCACGCCGTTCCCCGACCAGGGCAACGAGATCATCGCCATCGCCCACGCGGACGACACGGTGCTGGTCGAGTTCTGGCTGACCGGCACCCACCTGGGGCCGCTGAAGGTCGGCGGCCGCACCATCGAGGCGACCGGCCGGACCTTCCGGGTGCGCATGGCCGCCAGCTTCGAGTTCCCGCCCGGCGGCGACAAGATCATCTGCGAGCGTCCCTATTTCGATCAGGGCGCGGTGCTGCGCGCCCTGGACCTCGCCTAGCGGCGCTCAGGCGTCGGGGCCGAACTCGTCGGGCGCGTCGGAAGCGTCCGGCGCGGCCTGCATGCTAGGGAAGGTCTCGCGCCAGGCGGCGATGATCTCGTCGAAGGGCACGTCGTCATAGAGGCCCCGGTCGCGGACGTACTCCATGTGGCGGCGGCCGCCCTGGTCGAATTCGTGGAACAGGGAGTCGGTCTCGCCGTCGAACTCCAGCGGTTTGACGCCGAACCGGTCGCACATCTCGCGGTTGAAGGCGGGCGTCGCCTTGACCCAGCGCCCATCCAGGAACAGCTGGGCGTAGCCGTGGAACACGAAGATGTCCGTGCCCATGGACTGGCGCAGCCGCTCGCTGGTCAGGTGGTTGCGCACGTCGCCGTAGCCGAGCCGCGCCGGAATGCCGAGGGCCCGGGCGGAGGCCGCGAGCAGCGAGGCCTTGGGCAGGCAGAAGCCGTAGCCGCGCTCAAGCACGCCGCTGGCCGAGAAGCCCGAGGGCGCATACTCGACGCGGTAAGGGTCGTATCGGAACTCGTCGCGGACCGCGTAGTAGAGCGCGATCGCCTTGGCCTTGTCTCCAACCGCGCCGGCGCTGCGGTCCTCGGCGAAGCCGCGGACGGCGGGGTTGTCATAGTCGAGGTAGAGGGTGGGCCGCAGCCAGCGGTCCTGACGTGGATCGTCCTGGGTCATCGCGCCATCAGCCCTTCGCGCCGTCGAAGGTGGCCGTAAAGCCGGCGGGCGCGTAGGGGCCGATGCAGATCTGCTCGAGAACGCCGACGCCCGTGCGGGTCCCGTCGGTGGCCTTGACGATCTGCTGGGTGTGCAGGTGCCAGGGCGCGAGCATGTCGAGCTGTCGCGGATCGAAGGACTCGTGGCCGACGGCCAGTTCGCCCTTCCACATGCCCTGGCCCCATTCAGGATGGCCGTAGCCCAGGCCCTTCATCTGGAACTTCAGGATGGGCTCGAGGGCGATGGTGCGCGTCGAGCCGTCATGGTCCACCAGGTCGATCTCGGCATAGGAGGCGAGCCGCGTTCCCGGGTGGTAGGTGACCCGGTGGCGGGCGGTGGCCATGCGGCGGTCGCGCCCGTCCTCGACGCCGGGAATGTCCTCGGCGCTGGCGTAGAGGGGCGCTGTGATGCCCTCGCGCACCAGGGGACGGCCTTCGGCGTCGTCGAAGAAGATGGCGTGCGAAATGTGGTCGTCCCAGTGCAGCGGCGCCCACAGGAAGAAGGCGTTGGGGCCCTTGGTGGGCGGGGCGCCGCCGCTCTCCGGCTCGCCGACGCCGCGCACGCCCCAGGAGCGGTCCTTGGTGCCCAGGCAGACCGCAGGGTCGACCGTGATCTCGCCCTCGGGACTTTTCACCCAGCCGCTCCAGCGGCCGAACTGGTCGAAGCGGGTGGAGTCCATCACCTTGCGGGCGCCGTTCCAAAGGGTCTGACGCGCCTCCTGGATCGACGCCGTGCGGGCCTCGAAGACGAGGTCGCAGGACACGCCGCTTTCATTGTCCTCGAGCACCACGCGGGTGCGCCGCATCGGTTCGATCACCTCGAGGCGGAAGGGGCCGACCTGCATCTCGGTGCGTTCCGTCGGGGCGCGGCGAGAGCCGTAGAAGCAGTACTGCTTGCCGTCGGGCTTCACGACGCTGAAGGCGCAGTCCAGAATCCCGCGGTGCGGGTAGATGGCCATGCCGATCCCGAAATAGTAGGACCCGTCGCCGGCGTAGCCGTTGAACCAGGTGCGGTCATAGACATTGCGATCGCTCGTCGCGGGATGGGCGACCGGCTCAGGCGTCTGGTGAATCGGGAAATCATCGAGCTTGTTGAGCATTCCGGGCTTCCTCTCCGCCGGGGCGAAAGCCCGGATTCTTGTCGTTGCGCGCACATGTGACGTGCGTTCAGTCAGCTAGTTCGACCCATCACGACGAGACGTCAATTTCACCCTGCGGAAAGCGACGGCCGCATCCTAATCCCACGCCGCGACGGCGGGCGCTCAAGTTTCGGAAACCTATTGAGTTTATAGAGGTCTACATGCAGCTCGCAGCGCACAAGGAGCCCTCGATCTCGGCGGTGTCGGTTTCGGCCCTGCTGATCGGCCGCGACTGCGCGCTGGACGCGTTCGCGACGCGGCGCGGGGACCTTAGCGCGCTCGACATCCTGATCGTCGCCACGGTCGTGCAGGCCAACCTCGCCGCGATCGCCACGCCGGACGCCCAGCTCGAATACGCCACGCTGGACGGCGTCGCGCCGGAGACGCTTCGCCGCCCGGTCAGCATCAGCCGCCTGGCCCAGAGCCTGGACATGCCCTTCGAGACGATCCGACGGCACCTTCGGCGGCTGGAGGCGGCGGGCGTGCTCAACATCACGCCCCAAGGGGTCATGGCGCCGGAACGCCGGTTCGACAGCCCGGAGGGCCGCGCGGCCGCGATCGCCATCGACGCGCTGTGCCGCCGTACTTTTGAGCGCCTGCAGGCGGTCGGATTCTTCGCGTCCCGCCCCCTGCCGGCGGCGAGCCACCATCCCGCGGCGCCGCCCATCCGCCTCGTGACCCGGCTGATGGCGGACTATGTGCTGCGCTTCGCCCAGGATACGCGCGCCGTCGCGGGCGGGCACATGGACGCCCTGCTGCTGTTGGAAATCAGCCGCCGCAACGTGCGAGATCTGGGCGACGACCGGAGCTGGGCGGAACCGACGCTCCCCTTCGTGCCGGACGACGAGAAGCGGCCGGCGAGCGTCAGCGAACTGGCCCAGGGCCTCGGCCTGAGCTTCGAGACGGCCCGTCGGCACCTGGTGCACCTTGCGGAAGCGGACATCTGCCAGCGCGTCGACGGCGGTTACATCATCACGGCCGAGCGCCTTGCGGCGCTCTGCGCGAGCCTTGTCGCCAGCAACGACACCAACCTCTGGCGCCTCTACCGGGGTTGCGCCCAGCTTGGCGTGATCGAAGCCTGGGCGCGCGAGGGCTGACGGCTTACAGGTAGCGGCCCGCCGTCAGGTCGTGTTCGCCCCGTTCGTGGATGATGTTGGCGCGGCCGACCAGCAAATCGTCGATCGGACCGATGCGGTCCACATCCTTCCCGGCGTAGGGCAGGGCGTGCAGCACGTAGCGCATGGCGTTGAGGCGGGCCCGCTTCTTGTCGTCGGACTTCACGACCGTCCACGGGGAGTCGGCCGTGTCCGTGTGGAAGAACATGGCTTCCTTGGCGCGGGTGTAGTCGTCCCACTTGTCGAGCGAGGCCAGGTCGACGGGCGACAGCTTCCACTGCTTGAGCGGATGGACCTGGCGTTCCTTGAAGCGCCGGCGCTGCTCGTCGCGGCTGACCGAGAACCAGAACTTGATCAGGTGGATGCCGCTGCGCACCAGGTTGC
>ENA-UOYA01005317-UOYA01005317.1-activated-sludge-metagenome-genome-assembly--contig:-NODE-5317-length-10263-cov-4.514694_pt1 | contig 10263 bp, 8 predicted proteins | sample MGYA00238163_ERZ764804 | MGnify/ENA primary metagenome ERZ764804 (study PRJEB28919, sample SAMN05720223) | activated sludge metagenome | isolation source: Anaerobic digester | place: Hong Kong...
AGATTGTCGGGCTGAGCATAGGCCACCGGCAGCCATTCCTTGACCAGGCGAATGCCTTCGACCGCGATCCCTTCGGCCATCGGATGATAGCCCGGTGCGCAATAGGCCTCGAGGCAGTGGGACAGCGCGTCAAGCCCGGTCCCGGCGGTGATGAACGGCGGCATGCCGACCGACAGTTCGGGATCGCAGATCACCACCGCGGGCAGCATCTTGGGGTGGAAGATCACCTTTTTGACATGCGCCTGCGAATCCGTGATCACCCCGGCGCGGCCGACTTCCGATCCGGTTCCAGCGGTGGTCGGGACGGCGACGATCGGGGCAATCCCGGCCGGGTCTGCGCGGGTCCACCAGTCACCGATATCCTCGAAATCCCACAGCGGGCGGGTCTGTCCGGCCATGAAGGCCACCAGCTTGCCCAGGTCCAGCCCCGAGCCCCCGCCAAACGCGATCACCCCGTCGTGACCCCCGGCGCGATACTGCGCCAGGCCGGCCTCCAGATTTTCGTCGGTCGGGTTTGATCGTACATCGGCAAACAGCCCGGCCTCGATCCCGGCATCGGCCAGGATCTTGAGTGTGTTCTGCGTCACCGGCAGTGCGGCCAAGGCCTTGTCGGTGACCAGCAGCGGACGCGTCATGCCCTGCGCGCGGACATGGTCGGGCAGTTCGCTGATCCGGCCGGGACCGAACTTGATGGCGGTGGGATAGTTCCAGTTGGCTTGCATCACGTCCTCAGGTGAAAAGATTTGGGGCGGGTCAGGGCCTGATAGCCCAGCACCGAAAGCGAAGCGCCGCGGCCAGTGTCCTTGCACCCGGTCCAGCACAGCGCGGGATCGAGGTAATCGCAGCGGTTCATGAACACGGTGCCGGTTTCGATCTCGCGTCCGATTGCCTCGGCGCGGTCGCGATCGGCGGTCCACAGGCTGGCGGTGAGGCCAAACTGGCTGTCGTTCATCAGTGCGACGGCGTGGGCATCGTCCTTGACCGACATGATCCCGACCACCGGGCCAAAGCTTTCTTCGCGCATCACCCGCATCGAATGATCGACGTCGATCAGGATCTGCGGCGCAAGGTAGGGGGTGCCCGGGGCGTCGGCCGGGAACAGGTCCTGATCGACCAGGCCGCGCGCGCCGCCTGCCAGGGCATCGGCAATCTGGCTGCGAACCAGTTCGGCAAAGCGGGTATGCGCCATCGGCCCCAGCGTGGTTTCGCTGTCGAGCGGATTGCCCAGCTTGTAGGTTTCAACCAGGGTCACCGCGCGGTCGACAAATTCGTCGAAGCGCTTTTCGGCAACATAGATCCGTTCGATCCCGCAGCAGCACTGGCCCGAATTGAACATCGCCCCGTCGATCAGCGTATCGACCGCGCGGGCGATATCGGCATCTTCCATCACATAGCCGGGATCCTTGCCGCCCAGCTCAAGCCCGATCCCGGTAAAGGTGCCCGCCGCCGCGCGCTCGATCGCCTGGCCGCCGCCGACCGAGCCGGTGAAGTTGACGAAATCGACCAGGCCCGCCGCCAGCACTGCCTCGGTCACCGCGTGGTCGAGTGTCAGGTTGACGAACAGCCCTTTGGGCAGGTCCGAACGGTCGGCGGCCAGCTGGAAGCGTTCGCCCGCCAGCAGGGTCTGCGTCGCATGCTTGAGCAGCACCGCATTGCCAGCGACCAGCGCCGGGACGATCGCGTTGATCGCGGTCAGGAAGGGATAGTTCCACGGCGCGATGACCATGACCACGCCCACCGGCTCGCGGGCGATGAAGCGGTGGAAGGCATCGCTGTTCTCGATCTCGATCGGGGCCAGGGCGGCCTCGGCGATCGAAAGCATGTATTCGCCGCGTTCCCTGACCCCGCCGAATTCGCCGCCATAGCGCACCGGCCGGCCCATCTGCCAGGCGAGTTCGGGCACAACTTCGTCCGCCATCGCCAGCAGCTGGTCAAGAAAGCCGCGAACGATCTGGATGCGCTCGGCCAGCGGGCGGCGCTTCCATCGGGCCTGGGCCTGCCGGGCCCGGCCGACGACCGTGACTGCCGCATCGAGGCTGATGCATTCGCGAGTGGCATGGACCGATCCATCGATCGGTGAAATCAGTTGCAGGGTGGTCATGGTATCCGTTGTTTTCCGAGAGGATCAGTAACGTTCAAACCCGCGCATCAGGTCCCAGTCGGTGACGCGGCGGTCGGTTTCGAGCTGTTCCCATTTGGCGGTGTGGACATAGTGGTCGATCACGCCGCTGCCAAATGCTTCGCGCAGCATGTCCGACTGTTCCAGCGCAACGATGGCATCGCGCAGCGTGGTCGGAATATCCTTGAGCGCGCCCGCGCCATAGGCATCGCCGACGAACGGTGCGCCAGGATCGAGATCGTCCTCGATCCCACGGATCCCCGCCGCAATCAGCGCCGCGAAGGCAAGGTAGGGATTGAGATCGGCCCCGCCGACGCGGCATTCGATCCGCACGCCCTTGGTCCCCGCGCCGCACAGGCGAAAGCCCGCGGTACGGTTGTCGACGCTCCAGGTCAGTTTGGTCGGCGCGAAAGTGCCGGCCTGAAAGCGCTTGTACGAATTGACGTAGGGGGCAAGGAAGCAGGTCATGTCGGGCGCATATTTGAGCTGCCCGGCCAGGAACTGCTTCATCAGCTTCGACATGCCCAGATCGTCGGACTTGTCGCGGAACAGCGGCTCTTTCCCGGCCTTGTCCCACAGCGACATGTGGATGTGCGACGAAGACCCCGCCAGATCGTAGCGCCACTTGGCCATGAAAGTGATCGCCTTGCCGTGATCGTGGGCGATTTCCTTCATCCCGTTCTTCATGATCACATGGCGATCGGCCATGGTCAGCGCATCGGCATAACGCACGTTCAGCTCTTCCTGGCCCGGGCCCCATTCGCCCTTGGAATTTTCCACCGGGATGCCAGCGCCCTGAAGCCCGTTGCGCATCGCGCGGATCACCGGTTCTTCCTTGCTGGTCTGCAGGATGTGATAATCCTCGATGTAGTAACCGGCCGTCTTCGCGTCGCGGTAACCCTTGTCGCGCAGCGTGCGGAAGTCCTCGTCGAAGAGGTAGAATTCCAGTTCCGACGCCGCATAGGCGCTGTAACCCATCGCGGCCAGGCGATCGACCTGTGCCTTCAGGATCGCACGCGGGCTGTGCGGGATCGGCTGGTGGTGGTGGTGATCCTCCAGATCGCACAGCACCAGTGCGGTGCCGGGCAGCCACGGCACCCGCCGCAGCGTTGAAAGGTCGGGCTTCATCACGAAATCGCCATAGCCGCGATCCCAGCTGGATGCTTCGTAACCCGGGACCGGCTCCATATCGATATCGTTGGCCAGCAGGTAATCGCAGCCGTGGGTTTCTTCCCAGCCTCCGTCAACGAAGAAGCGGGCGTGAAACCGCTTGCCGATCAATCGCCCCTGCATATCGGGGATACAGACCAGCACGGTATCGAGTTCGCCCTTGTCGACAAGCTTGCCCAGCTCTTCAAGGGTCAGCATTCCGGTCATCGTCATTCCTCAGAAATAGGATGGGCGGCACCGGCATGCCGGTGCCGCCCGGATCGTTATCAGGCTTCGCCCACGGCCCTTTCGGCCGCTGCGATCTGCGCCGCACGCAGCGCAACCTGTTCTTCGTTGATCGGCGGACCCTGGAACCGGCGCCGTTCGAGCCCGAACCAGACCACTGCGGTAATCGCCGCGATCCAGCCAAAGAACTCCAGCGCCTTGTCGTTGGGTGCGCGCGTGCCGATGTAGAAGATCACCAGCGCGATTGCGCCGCAGCCCAGGGCGATCAGGCGATAGATCGGCCCGATGTTCCACGGCCCCATGGTCTTCCACTTGCCGCCAAAGGCGAGCCCGCCCGCGGCGATCGGCATGGCGTAGGAGACATAGAGCGCGATCGAGGTGACCGCAGTCGCCACCGAATAGGCATCGGCCCAGGCCACGAAGATCACCGCCAGCAGCGCCCCGGTCCAGATTGCCGAAACCGGTACGCGCCACTTGGGGCTGACAGCAGCCAGCGTCTTGGACGCCGGCAGCCCACCGTCGCGCGCGAAGGCAAAGATCATCCGGCTGATCGAAGTGACCGTGGCCAGCCCGCAGATGTACTGGGCGACCAGGATGATCGCATAGATCACCATCTTCAGCGCGCCCGGAACGGTCTGGTCCATCACCCAGAAGAACACGTTCCAGCCCTGCGCTGCGGCTTCCTTCATATCGGGGATCGCCAGCACGAACGCGCAGGAGAACAACCAGGCGAACAGCACCGCCCAGAACACCGAATGGATAATCGCGGTCGGCACGTGCTTGGCGGCCTGGAGCGTTTCTTCCGAAGTATGGGCCGAGGCATCGTAGCCGGTCAGCGTGTAGATCGGCAGCAACAAGCCCAGCAGGAACAGCGAGAAAATCGAGCCGGTTTCCGGCCAGACATCGCCGCCTGCTGCGCCCGAATAGTTGCTGAAGGTCCACAGGCGGCTGAAATCGTGGCTGGGTGCGTTGAAGAACAGCACCAGCGTCAGCAGCACCGCGCCGCCCAGGATCAGATAGCCCGAAAAGTCGGTCAGCCGGGTGGTGGAGCGGATCCCCATGTGGTTGATCAGCGCATGGCTGGCGGTCATCAGCGCGACGATCGCCACCTTGGCGCCGTAGCTGTCCTCGATCCCCAGCATCGGCCCGAACGAACCGACCAGGAAGTAATAGGTCCCGACGTTGATCGCCGACAGCACGGTGATCAGCCCCAGCAGATTCATCCACGCGGTCAGCCAGCCCCAGAAGCGCCCGCCCAGGATCGAGCTCCAGTGATAGAGCCCGCCTGCGGTCGGATAGGCCGAGGCGATCTGGGCCATCCCCAGCGAGAACAGCAGCGCACAGGCGCCCCCGACCAGCCAGCCGATCCCCAGGCCGGCCCCGCCGACCCCGCTGGTGCCCTGGGCCAGCGAATTGATCCCGCCAGACAGGATGCAGATGATCGAAAACGAAATCGCGAAGTTGGAAAAGTGCCCCATCCTGCGGGCCAGTTCCTGGGCATAACCCATCTTGTGCAAGGTCTGTACGTCGTCGGCGTAGCCCCCCGGCCCGCCTGTCGGATCTTGTGACATGCTTCTTCCCCTTTTTCTAACCCGATTGGCTCACATCTTCCTTTTGACTTGTCCTGGCGTTCGTTCCCGCAATCGCGGACAGGGATTGCTTCAGCGCCCCGGCAAGAATGCCCGACCACCGGTCCTGTCCTTCCTCTTCGCGCAACTGGTCGTTGCGGACCTCGATCATCACCTTGGCCCGCGGGCCAGCATGACGCTGAAGCGTGTAATAGACCCCGTCTGCCGGGGCATAAGGCTGGTTGCGGCCAACCGTCAGTTCGCGGTTCGCGGCCAGCGCGGCGAACAGCGGTTCGGCCAGCCGCGTGTCATCGTCGTGCAGCACGCCAACATTCCACGGGCGCCCCGATCCATGCAGCACCGGGGTGAACGAATGCAGCGAAATCACCGCCGCAACATCGCCGCGCCGCGCCAGCAAGGCATCGATCGCGGCGTGGAACGGGTTGTGGAATGCGGCAATCCGCCGTTCAAGCTCTGCCCCGTCAAGATCGGCATTGCCCGGAATCGGCAGGTCTTCGGCATGGCTGGGCACCAGATCCGGCGCATCGTACGCGCGGTTGGGATCGATCAGCAGCCGCGATGCCGAAGCTGCGATCAGCGGCGCATCCAGCGCGAACGACAACCGCCGCGCCAGTCCCAGTGCCCCGATATCCCAGGCGACGTGATCCTGCAGCACCGGATCTGCCAATCCCAGGCGATCGTAGGCTGGCGGAATGAAATTCGAGGCATGATCGCAGACCAGCAGCAAAGGCGCCGCACCCTGCGGATTTTCGATCGTCGGGGCGTGAGGCGGGGCCTTGATCAAATGCCGGGATCCTGACTCGCAAGCTGTGACGACACAATTTCAGTGTTTGCAATTTTGTCAATCCTGAAACAAATATTCCAGTACCGGCAGCCGGGCAAAAGGAGCATTCGGGGGTGACGGGCAGTTCCAGCATCGAGACCGAAATCCACCAGGCGATGCCGCGCCTGACCAGTGCCGAAGCGCGGGTCGCGCGGGCGCTGCTGGGTGACTATCCCAGCCTGGGCCTGGCCCCGGTGGCCGAATTCGCCAGCGTGGCGCACACCAGCGCGGCGACCGTGCTGCGCTTTATCGCCCAGCTGGGCTATCCCTCTTACCCCGACTTCCAGAAGCAGCTGCGCGAGGAGCTGAGCGAGCGCAGCAAGAGCCCGCTCGACCGTCCGCACGGCAGCGCCCAGCAGGCTTCCGATGCGTTCCTTCCAGGTTTCTTCGCCCGCCTCCATGCCAACCTCGACCAGACCGCCAAGCGCCTGCCCCAGGCCGAATTCGAGGCCGTTGCCCTGGAAATCGCCCGGGCCCGTGCCGTCCACCTGATCGGCGGGCGCTTCACCGATGCGATCGCCGCCTACATGACCGCACACCTCAGGATCGTCCGCCCCGGCGTGCGCAAGCTCGATGACCGGCCCGCCGCACGGATCGACCAGTTGCTCGATGTCGGGGCGCGCGATGCGGTGTTGATCTTCGACATGCGGCGCTATGACGAAGAACTTGAGCAGTTCGCCCGCGCCGCCCAGGATCGCCGCGCGAAAGTGCTGCTGATCACCGACACCTGGATCTCGCCGGCCGCACGCCACGCCCGCCACGTCCTGCCCTGCATGGTCGACGTCGGCGCAACCTGGGATTCGAATACCGCGCTGTTCGCCATCGCCGAAGCGCTGGTCGCACGCGCTTCCGAACTGCTGTGGGACCAGGCCGAAGCCCGCGTCGCCACCAAGGAATCAATGCAGCGCGCGCGGCGTTAGAATGGTGGCTGGCGGAGCGGGAGGGCGCAAGAGGTTTCGCTTATAATATTGATCACGAGAGGTATTTTCACAAATCGTGGGCTCTCCCCCCACACTTGCCCCCTCGCTCTTCCAATCGTTGCTTTTGATTGCCCCGCGTTGCTAAAGTCCCTCCGAGCTCAATCGCGTAAGTGACCGCGGATGATTGCTGCAACCGCGAAAAGTGAAATCAGCGTCGGCTCATCAGACATCGCATTTCTGAGGTCAGGAACCACGCCTAGAATGCGAGCGCCAGCATCCGTTCGTCGCAATGGGAAGCCTTCCCTGCAGGATCGCGCCGCACCAGCCATCTTGCCTTGCCCAGTGGAGCCTGTGCCGAGGAATCCTGATTTGCTAGCAGCACCAGGCCCGACTTGGAGAGGACTGCGCGGACGAATGTGGTTCGGCCTTCCGGAATCGGAAATATCTGTGCTGCCTGGAGTGGGACCCAGTCCAGCACATCTTCAACCGAACGGCCCTGCAGCAATCCCAGCAGCGGAGCAAGGAACAGGCGCGCGGTGACCATTGCCGAGCCGGGGTTGCCAGGGAGCCCAACCACCCACCGTCCCTGCGACCGCCCGATCCACACCGGTTTCCCCGGCTTGATCGCAACCTTCGAAAACAGCAGTTCGAGCTCTTGCTCGGCAAACATGGCTTTGGCGAAGTCGCGCTCGCCAACCGATGCGCCCCCGGTGACAACCACGACGTTGGCGATGGAGAGAGCCTTGTCGGCCAACTGCCGAAGTGTCACAAGATCGTCAGAGCCACTAAGCTTGGCCTCGATAGTGCCCCCATTTTCCCGGGCTAACGCAGCCACCCCAAAGGAAACCGATTCAGGGATCTTCAGGGCATCGTCGCGCGCACGACCGGGAGGTGCCAGCTCATCCCCGGTGGCGATGATGACCATCCGGGGGCGCTTGGCTACCTGCACGACGGCTCGGTCCGCCCCCGCCAGGGCCACGATCGCGCGCGGATCAAGCAGGGTGCCAGACTTCAGAACCAGGTCTCCTTCGGCGAAATCGCTCCCGGCAAGGCGCACATGCGAGCCTGGACCAAACGCGTTCACGATCGTCATCATGGTTTCGTCTGCCAGGCAGTTCTCCTGCATGATGACGCGGTCGGCGCCATCAGGCAGCGCGGCGCCCGTGAATATCCGCACGCATTCCCCAGCCGAAAACGCGGGCGGCAACGGATGACCGGCAAAGCTCTTGCCGATGACCCGCAAGCTAGCTCCGACCCGGGCATCGGCATCGCGCAAGGCAAAGCCATCCATCGCCGAGACTGCGCGGCGCGGCGATGAGACCAGGGCATGGACGTCTTCGGCAAGGACCCGCCCGTGCGCCGCGGCGAGTTCAACCTGTTCCGAACCGAGCGGCCTGACATTGTCCGCTAGCAGCGCAAGCGCCTCGTCGAACTCTATCATGCGCATACATCCCGCAGCCGCGGCAAGGCTCCGGCGATCGAACAGGGCTTGTGGCGGCTGTCGAATTCCAGCTCTAGCAACCCGTCCCAGGCATCGCGGCAGGCCCCAGTCGATCCCGGCACGCAGAAGATGAAACTGTCGCCCGCCTGCCCCGCAAAGGCGCGCGACTGCATCGAGGCAACGCCGACCGTCTGCAGGCTCTTGCTGTGAAAGGCGACCGAGAATCCGTCCATTTCACGGCGCAGCAGCGGCCGGACCGCTTCCGGCGTATTGTCGCGCGGCGAAAAGCCGGTCCCGCCGGTGGTCAGGATGATCTCGATCTCGGGGCGCTGCAGCCAGGCTTCGAGTTGGGCGCGGATCGCCGCGATATCGTCGGTCACGATGGCGCGGTCGTGCAGGGCATGCCCGGCGGCAACCAGCCTGTCGGCCAGCAAGGCACCGGAGGTGTCGGTGGCAAGGCTGCGGGTGTCGGAAATTGTCAACACCGCCATGCCGAGCGGATGGAACGGCAGCTCAGTATCAATTCCAGGCATGGTTACCCTCCGATCGACGCCAGGTGCGGCGTCGCGCCGCTGTCTCCAGCGTGCAGGCGATGCGCCGGGGCCTTGGTGGCGGTCAGCGCGGCGATGCGGGCCGTCAGCGGTTCGATCTGGTCATCGCTGGCCAGCAGCGGGCGCAGGTCGATCCCGTGATCTCCGAACAGGCAGAGGTGCAGTTTGCCGCGCGCCGAAACCCGAAGACGGTTGCAACTGGCGCAGAAATCCTTCGAATAGGGCGCGATGATTCCGATCCGTCCCGGTTCACCCGGCCGGGCATAGTCCACCGCAGGCCCGGCCCCGGCCTCGCGCGGGAGCGACTGCCAGCCGAGCGCCTCCAGCCGCGCGGCGATCTCCACCCCGGCCAGATGGTGCCGCACGAAGAAGTCCGGGTTATCGTTGGTCCGCATCACCTCGATGAAGCGCAGCGCCAGATCGTGCCGCTGCACGAAGGCGATGAAGGCCTCCAGCTCGTCATCGTTGATCCCGCGCATCAGCACGCTGTTGAGCTTGATCGAGGTGATCCCGGCGAGACGCGCGGCGGCAATGCCGTCCAGCACTTCGTCCAGTCGGTCATGGCCGGTGATGGCGGCGAACTTGACCGGATCAAGCGAATCGACACTGACGTTGAGAGCCAAGATCCCGGCGGCGGCATAGTCTGCCGCCCGCTCGGTCAGGCGATAGCCGTTGGTGGTCATAGCCAGCTTGCGGATTCCCGGCGTGGCGGCGACGGTGCGGGCAATGTCCAGCAATTCCGGGCGCAGGCTCGGCTCACCTCCGGTCAGCCGCACCTTCCACAGCCCCAGCCGCGCGAAGGCCGCAATCAGGCGCCCGATTTCGCGGACCGTCAGGTTGGCTGGCAGGCCGGCCTGCTTGCGATAGCCATCGGGCAGGCAATAGGAGCAACGAAAGTTGCATACATCGGTCAGCGACAGGCGCAGGTATTCAAATCGGCGGCCGTGGCCATCGGTGAGCTGTTGGGCCATGCTATTGCACCATGGCCCCTTCTGCCCCGGCTATGGCGACCCCGCTGACGCCGGACTGCCCCGCCAGGATCGCGATGTACTGGGCGACCGCGCGGCGATAGCTAGCTTCCTCAAGATAGGCCGCAATCGCTGCCTGGACCGCCTCGAACGGCAGTTGCTTCCCTTCCGCCCGGCGGCCCGAACGGATCACGTGGACGCCGAAGCGGGTTTTGACCGGCTGGGTGCAGAGCGTGTTCTCCGGCAGGGCGAACAGCGCTTCCTCGAACGGCTTGACCATCTGCCCTGGACCAACCTGCCCGAGATTGCCTCCCTGCTCGCGCGAGGGGCAGGCAGAGCGGTTGCGGGCGAGTTCGGCAAAGCGTTCCGGCTCGGCTTGCAGTTCGCGGATCAGGGTACGGACATCACCGGTGGCAAGGCCCATGGCGAATGCGTCCGCCGGGTCGGCCTCGATCAG
>ENA-UOYA01005320-UOYA01005320.1-activated-sludge-metagenome-genome-assembly--contig:-NODE-5320-length-10260-cov-4.262518_pt1 | contig 10260 bp, 7 predicted proteins | sample MGYA00238163_ERZ764804 | MGnify/ENA primary metagenome ERZ764804 (study PRJEB28919, sample SAMN05720223) | activated sludge metagenome | isolation source: Anaerobic digester | place: Hong Kong...
GCCCACCGGTTGAAGACATTATCAAGTCGGCAGTAGGCATACCAACCGAAGGATACACGCATCAAGCAATTTTTTCATATCCTATTGCGGGCGGTATTGAGGCATTGATTCATGCCATTGCAGCACCGGTTCTCGACAGAATCATCACGAATTTTCAGGTACGGAGCATCATCGAAGAAAATGGGGGATACACGATATCAGATGGAACAACAACCCTATCAGCAGATCGGATCATCAGCACCATCCCACTTCAGGAACTCGCCAGATGTCTCAATTCTGTTCCCATCTCCGTCCTCGATGCAATATGCGGTCTTAAATTCAATTCCGTGATAACAATTGGCATAGGCATAAACGGAACAATTCCTCCATTTTCATGGGCATATATTCCAGATCCGCAAGCATCCCTTGCTAACCGCATCTCATTCCCCTCAAATTTTTCAGATACGAATGCCCCAAACGGGTGTGCATCATTTCTTGCTGAGATCACATATAACGAGGGTGATACTATCTCTTTGCTGACTGATGATGAATTGGTTCGCCATATCATCAGTTCTCTGGTATCCATCGACCTCTTTACGAAAGATCAGGTCATCACCACCCATATCGTCAGAAACAAATATGCATATGTTGTGTATGACCTTGATTACCTGAAAAATATCAGAATCATACGGGATTATTTTAAAAGCCGAGGGATTACACTACTCGGCCGATTTTCGCAGTTTGAGTATCTGAATATGGACGGCATCATCCGTTCAGTCATGAATTTCATCCGTGAACAGGCATGAAGATCAATTTTGTCGTGGAAGACATGTTTGTCTTTAAATATATTGGATGCTCAACCGTTGCACGGACGTTATACCGATACTTAAAAGCCCACAATGGTTTAGATATTACATGGGAAAGGTACCGCTTTGATGCTGATATCTCCCATTACCATACGTTTGGACCAATAGCACTCTTAAATCGGCGCCTTGCCAAAGGCAAAAAGATCCTGACTGCACATTCAACACCCCGAGTCAATATTGGAAACCTCGCTCTTACGAATACTATCAATAAGCGCTATCCAGAAATATACCGAAAATTCGATCATATCATTACCATATCTGATACCTGTGAACAAGAAATTCGGGAAATAGTGCCTGATGTACCGGTTACACGAATTCCTAACGGAATTGACCGAGTATATTTCTCTCCCTCACAAGAAAAAAGGGAACAATTCAGAGAGGCCTGGAATATCTCACCAGATGAGCGGGTAGTCCTAACTGTGGCACAAATCAGTCCCAGGAAAGGAATCTATGATTTTCTGACACTCGCCTCACGAAATCCGGATACTACATTTGTCTGGGTAGGTGGCTTTCCCTATGGAATAGCCTCAAAAGATTATTTCAAAATAAAAGTGAAACTCCAGAAAAAACCGGAAAATGTCCTGTTCACGGGTTTTGTACGTGACATTTCCGAAGCATACTGCGCAGCTGATGTCTTTTTTATGCCAACCTATGCCGAAACCTTCGGACTTGCCGTCCTCGAGGCACAAGCATGTGGCCTTCCGGTTATTGCACGGGATATTCCGGAATTCCGAGAAATATACCATGACTCAATCCAATATTTTAGTACACCTCATGATGCACAAAAACAGCTGATGGATGAGCGATCATTACATGCATGTGCAGCACGGGCTCGAGACCACTCAGCACAGTACGACATTCGGCAAGTATGTGCGAAACACCTTAGCTTGTATGAAGAATTGGTACCATCATGATATCTGTAGTAATCCCATCGTTTAATGAAGCAGAACGCATAGAACAATGTTTGATCTCATTGTCACGACAGAGCATTCCGCGAGATGAATATGAAATTATTGTCGTCGATGGGGGATCAAAAGATAGGACCCGCGAAATCGCAGAAAAATATGCCGATTACGTATTTATCCAAACAAGCCCGAAAGTAGGAGGGGCACGAAATGACGGTGCATTACATGCCAAAGGTGAGATCATTGCAACAACCGATGCTGATACCATCCTTCCCCCTGACTGGCTCAAACAGATACAAAAAGGATTTAAAAACAAGGATGTAGTCATGCTCTATGGGCCTGTTCGACCGATCGAAGCGACACTAAAAAACCGGTTTTACCTCTTCCTTGCAAATAGTTTTGCACATATCGGGTACTTAACTGGAACGATTCTATTTACCCTTGGATGTAACAGTGCATTCAGGGCAGATGCGTTCAAGAAAGCTGGCATGTACCGAGTCTCTGACGCTGGTGACGATCTTGAGATAGCCCATCGGATGAGAAAAATTGGAAAGGTACGATTTGAGAGAAACCTCTTCGTTTACTTTTCTATGCGAAGATATGATCAGTTCGGTGCTCTGCGATCAATTTACGAGTGGTTTTATATTGTTTTTCATGGTGGTGATACTGAAAAGTATCAGTATACCAAAAAAGAATACCGGTGAATGCAAAAAACACGAGAGTTAATAAACCGGGAGAACAACTCATAATTATTTATTTCAAGAGGAATCCTATTCCCGGGCAGGTAGCGCGATGTTTGAGACAAGAAAAGGTCCCTTAACAGAGATTCTCGTTGTTGAAGATGATGAAATAATCGCTACCCTTATTGAGAGATTCCTCCAGCAACATGACTACGTTGTCTGTGCGAAGGTTGCAACCGGCGAAGATGCGTTATATAAAACTGCAGAACTTCTTCCAGACCTTGTTCTCATGGATATTAATTTGGCAGGCAAGATCGATGGAATTACGGCAACAAAATTTATCACCACAATATTTCACATCCCAGTTATTTTTCTTTCAGGTCAGGATGATGACACAACGCTGGAGAGGGCTATATTAGCTGAACCTGCAAGTTTTATCATCAAACCATTCAATGCAAAGGACCTGTACTCAAACATCGAGATTGCACTGCACCATGACCGGGTCCTGAAAAAATCAAAGGAATATACATACGGCAAAATACGGCGAATCGCCCATGCAGCACTCTCCGAGCTCGATGCCTACTTTATCCTGGACAAAAGAGGACGGATACTATTTATCAACCCATATGGTGAGCACCTCTTACATGTCAATCGCAATGAGATCATTTTAAAGCCAATCGGAAAATATCTCACCTTCTATGATACAAGGCAAAATATAATATTCTCAGATACCTTTCAGGATGTCATCCGAGAGAGCCTGGTACTTGGGATCAAGCAACATATTGCAGTCAAAATGAGCGATAATACATTCAGACATGTAGTTTTACAATCAACATCCATACGAGACTCGCAAAATGAAACCATTGGAATGATCGTGCGGATGCATATAAAGACAAAAAGCGAGTTATGAATATCTTCATAACTGATGAGCAGTAACATATACAGGCACTTTTAGTCCCGGTAGGGTAGTGGATATCCTAGAAGCCTGCGGAGCTTTTGACCTGGGTTCAAGTCCCAGCCGGGACGTATTCTTTACCGTACGCAATTTGAAACAACGCAAAAAAAGAATTGATACACATTCATCTCATTGGTACTCAATTGTTACCATGAGACTTGCTCATTGCGACTGAAAAATTGTTATTTGAATGATTTTTTTCTTACCATTCGTGCCTGCAATCCATAATATCGAGAAAAGCCTATGGCATCGGTCTGATCGATGGTTGTAGAATCAAAAGAGACAACATCGATCGAATAGAAAGAATCAGGCGATGAACGACCAAGGACAACCACCGACCCCTTAAAAAGCCTAAGATCAACCGTTCCGTTTACCCGTTTTTGCGTGGTGTCAATAAAGGCATTGAGGGCATCCCAGAGAGGCTCGTAAATCAGGCCATAGTACGCAAGCTGTGCCCATTTTGCATCGACACTTTGTTTAAAGGCAAACTCTTCCCTGGTGAGAACGAATCGTTCAAGATCGGCATGAGCAGCCAAGAGAACGGTTGCGGCAGGATGCTCATAAATCTCACGAGCCTTGATTCCGAGTACACGGTTCTCCATCATATCATTTCTGCCGATACCATGACGCCCTGCAATCTGATTGACCGTGCGGATCAAATCTGCACCCTTCATACGTTTTCCGTCAAGGGCTACGGGGATTCCAGCTTCAAAAGTAATGGTAAGCATCTGCGGTTCATCTGGGGCTGCAAGTGGTGAGACCGTCCAGGCATAAATCTCCTCAGGTGGATGAAATGCAGGATCCTCAAGTTTTCCCCCCTCAATAGACCGGCTCCAGAGGTTCTCATCAATTGACCATGGTTTTTCCTTGTCCACTGGAATAGGGATCCCATGCTCTTTTGCATATCCAATCTCCCACTCACGGGTCATATTGCGCTCCCGAATCGGAGCAACTACATCAAGACCTGCAGCACGAAACACCACATCAAACCTGAGCTGATCATTCCCCTTTCCGGTACATCCATGCGCAACCGCATTTGCTCCCTCTTTTTTGGCGATCTCTACCACTGCTTCAGCAATCACTGGACGTGCAAGAGAGGTCCCCATCGGATATCCTTCATAGAGACCATTTGCCTTAATGGAGGGCATAAGGCATCGATCTACAAAAGGATCTATGAGATCAACCGTATAATGTCGATCTGCTAATTTTTTCCCTTTCTCTTCAGCAATGGCAATCTCTTCCCTCCGCTGACCAACATCTGCAGCAACCGTTACAACCCGATCATACCCATACTCCTCTTTGAGGAGTGGAATGCATATTGAAGTATCAAGACCGCCTGAATAGGCAAGTACAACTGTTCCTTTTCCCATGAAAATTTCACCAGATAACCTTTACATATAAGTATCGAAAGAAGAAAAAACCGCACGAAAAAAGGTGATACTAATATTCAACGTCCAATATAATATTGGAGCGGTTCAATTGTCAGGCTCTCTTCCCTGACCGAATTGATTGCTTCAGCTGCTGCAACAGCCGCCTGAACGGTAGTAATATATGGTGTACCAAAATCAACAGCGTGTCGCATTATCTGCTGATGATCATGACGTGACTGCTTGTCTGCAAACGTATTAATGATAAGACTTATCTCTCCAGCTCTGAGCATATCAAGGACGTTCGGTGATCCTTCCGCAATCTTTCTGACAAGGTGTGCCATAATGCCATGATCAGCAAAATATTCAACAGTCCCAGCAGTTGCATAAATCGCTAGGCCATTCTCAACAAAAGTTTTCGCAACTGGCAGGATCTGGTCTTTCAGATCATCGGTGACCGAAATAAACACATTCCCTGATTTTGGCAATCGGTTATGGGCTGCGATACTGGCTTTGTAATATGCACGCCCAAAATCATAATCTATCCCCATGACCTCGCCGGTCGATTTCATCTCTGGGCCAAGAATGGTATCTACACCCGGAAGTTTATTGAAGGGCAGAAGAACCTCTTTGACGGCGACATGAGAGATCTCCCCCTCCTTATAGGGCATGTCAGCGAGCCGAGCACCCATCATCACCCGTGCAGCAATTTTTGCGAGCGGAATGCCGACGGCTTTTGCAACAAACGGAACGGTTCGACTTGCCCGTGGATTTGCCTCAAGCACATAGACCGTATCACCCTGCACCGCAAATTGGATGTTAACAAGACCAACAACACCAAGACCCAGCGCAATCTTTCTGGTATACTCCCGTACATCTGCAAGAATCTTATGAGACAAGGACTGAGGAGGGATAACACACGCCGAATCGCCTGAATGAACCCCAGCAGCTTCAATATGTTCCATGATCCCTCCAATCAAGACATCAGTCCCGTCACTGACTGCATCCACATCAAGCTCGATTGCATTCTGGAGGAATCGATCAATCAGAACAGGATGGCTTCTTGAGACCCGAACCGCTTCACGCATATAGGTTGCAAGTTCGGTATCGTCGTGGACGATCTCCATTGCCCGGCCACCAAGCACATACGAAGGACGGACAAGGACAGGATATCCAATCTGCTCAGCTGTTGCATATGCCTCTGCTTCACTATATGCAGAACCATTTGGGGGCGTTGGGATACCAAGCGTATCCAAAAGCGCACTGAACCGATCACGATCCTCTGCCATATCCATCGCATCAGGAGAAGTCCCAAGTATTTTTGTTTTAAGACCTAGCCGCTCGATCTCGTCCTTGAGAGGGACCGCGAGGTTCACGGCATTTTGCCCTCCAAACTGGACCATTACTCCATAATAATCATCCTTCTGGAGAATATGTGAGACATCCTCAAGGGTCATCGGTTCAAAGAACAACCGATCTGATGTATCAAAATCAGTAGATACGGTCTCAGGATTGTTATTGACGACATGGACCTCATATCCCTCTTCTCGCAATGCGATGACAGCATGAACCGTACAGTAGTCAAACTCAATACCCTGCCCAATCCGAATCGGCCCTGAACCGAGGATCATAATTTTTTTCCGCTCTGATTGAGTGATCTCACAGAAATTGTCACCATACGTGGAGTAGAAATATGGTGTTTGCGCAGGAAATTCTGCGGCACACGTATCAACCATCTTATAGACGGGAAGATTCGTTACCGACTCAATCTCATGAAGATTTTTCCCAGTGTAATGAGCAATATCAGAATCTGAAAACCCAAACTGCTTTGCCTTTCGGATCGTTGCATCATCTGCACAAGAGGCGAGTGCTCGTTCCATATCAACAACATTCTTGATCTTTTCAAGGAAAAACGAATTAATATGGGTAATATCAGCGATCTCTTGAAGGGTCATTCCATGCCGAAGAGCATCGAACAGTGCACCAAACCGCTCATCAGTCGGGCGGGAGAGGATCATCCGAAGCTCGGACAACTGCGAGTGATGCTCCACATCAGTATCCAATGAACGGAGAGCTTTGAGAAATGCTTCCTCCACACATCGACCAATCGCCATCACTTCACCAGTACTCTTCATCGCCGTCGTGAGAGTCCGATCAGCCGTTTTAAATTTATCAAAAGGCCATCGAGGTACTTTGACAACCACATAATCTATAGACGGTTCAAATGAGGCTGGCGTTTTTCCAGTAACAGTATTAAGAATTTCATCCAGATGTAACCCAATTGCTATCTTTGCTGCTACTCGCGCAATTGGATAACCAGTGGCCTTTGATGCAAGTGCTGATGATCGAGACACACGAGGATTGACTTCTATGACACGATATTCATCATCTCCATTAAATGCAAACTGGATATTACACCCACCTTGGACATCAAGGGCGCGAATTATCTTAAGCGCAGCATTTCGGAGGAGATGAAACTCATCATCACGCAGGGTGAGGATCGGCGCCACCACCACGCTCTCTCCGGTATGAATGCCCATGGGATCCACATTCTCCATCCCACAGATCGTAATACAGGTGTCATTTGCATCCCGCATCACCTCAAACTCAATCTCTTTCCAGCCGGCCACACTCTCCTCAATAAGCACCTGGTGGATTCGTGATTTTCCAAGCCCAAGCTCGACAATTCGCTTGAGATCTTCAAACGTATAGGCTATACCTCCACCTGCTCCACCAAGTGTGTATGCAGGCCGGATAATGGCTGGGAAGCCAACGACTGATGCAGCATGCTCGAGCTGATCCAGTGAACTGACGATCACAGACCGGGGGACTGGCTCACCAATTCGATGCATGAGATCGCGAAACTTTTCACGATCCTCACCTTCATAGATTGCTTTGAGAGGGGTCCCCAGGATACGCACCCCATCAAGTGCACCCATCTCAGCAAGTTCAGCGGTAATATTTAGTCCGGTCTGGCCACCCATTCCAGACAAGATACCATCTGGCTTTTCTTTTTTGATGATTTTTGCAATGACATCTGCTTGCAGGGGTTCCACATACGTCACATCTGCCATGTCAGGATCGGTCTGAATTGTAGCGGGATTTGAATTGACCAAGACTACTGATACTCCCTCTTCACGGAGCGCACGACATGCCTGTGAACCAGAGAAATCAAACTCAGCAGCCTGACCGATCTGAATCGGCCCTGACCCAACTATCAAGACCTTTTTTATGCTTGGATCCCGCGGCATCAGACCATCCTCCGAAACATGGTATCAAAATAATGCTCCTCTGTATCATGAGGACCTGCATGCGCTTCTGGATGGAACTGCACACAATAGATCCCAAGTGATGGATCTTCAAAACCTTCAAGGGTTCCATCATTACAATTTACAAAGGTAACACGGCAGCCCTCTGGAAGGGTTTGTCCATCCACCACAAACCCATGATTTTGGGAGGTGATCGAGATCCTCCCATCACTATGCCTGACCGGCTGGTTTGCTCCCCGATGACCAAATTTCATCTTCGTGCAATCAGCACCAAGGGCTAAACCACAAATCTGGTTTCCCATACAGATGCCAAATATAGGGATCTGACCAATCAAATCACGGACAGTATGTACTGTGGCTTGTGCCTGTTTTGGATCACCAGGCCCATTACTGATAAAAAGACCGTCCGGACGACAGGCAAGAATTTCATCCGGTCGTGCATCATGAGGAAAGACATGCAGATCCCCTCCACGTGAGGCAAGCGAGACAATCATATTCTTTTTTATTCCAAGATCCAAAACCGCAATCCGTGGCCCTGTGCCAGGATATCGCCAGGGCTCTTTACAACTTACGTCTGGGATCAGAGACTGTGTGCTGATATCCGGCGTTTTTTGAGCAAGCTCAATTGCCTCTTGCCCATCATCACAGCCGGTAATGAGCGCTGCACGCACGGTTCCCTGTTCACGAATACTGATGGTCAAATGACGGGTATCAATCCCAGATATCCCAAAAAGACCATGTTCTTCAAAAAAAGTGTGGAGAGGAGGAGATTGCGCGGGCTTATGGCAGAGTTCATGGATAACACACCCCCCCGCCCATACCCGTGGATTTTGAAAATTATCTGCGTCGACGCCATAATTTCCAATTAAAGGATAGGTAAAAAGAAGTATTTGGCCATGATAACTCGGATCGGTGAGAGCTTCCATGTATCCGGTCATCTGGGTAGTAAACACGAGTTCGCCTCCTGTTTCACCCTCAACTCCAAAGCCCTCTCCAATAAAATATCGTCCGTTCTCAAGTCCGAGCACTGCCTTCATGGTGAATATCCCATATGTGTTATCCTGATGACATTATAAGGTACAACCGGCATAATTCTCAACCCCTAAAACATGGTCGTTGACAATAATTCTCGAACAGGCCTTTTTAATGAAATATTTGTAATTTTTTAAACCTATTCTGGCGGATTGTTTTTATGGTCAATCACAGCGTATAAGTACACGATGATGGTTCCGCGGAAAGTCTTCTTTACTGGGGGTGTTGGTGTTCATAAGGATCGGCTTGCCTCCTTCGAGGCTGCCTTACGATCTGCAGGAATTGAGATGTTTAACATCGTCAATGTGTCAAGTATTTTTCCACCAAACTGCGTCGAGATATCACGGGAAGAAGGACTTCAATTATTAAAACCTGGTGAGATCGTCTATACTGTTATGGCAAGAAACGACACAAATGAACCAAACCGCCTCATCAGTGCCGCCGTAGGTCTTGCCCTCCCCGAAGAGAAGAACCATTATGGATATCTCTCAGAACACCATTCATATGGCGAAACGCAAGTGCAAGCTGGAGAATATGCAGAGGATCTTGCAGCCACCATGCTTGCAACAACCCTTGGAATTGAGTTTGATCCAGATACTGCATGGCAAGAACGCGAGCAGATCTACAAGGCAAGTGGTAAGATAATCAAGACATCCCATATATGTACCTCTGAAAAAGGCGACCCAAATGGAAAATGGACGACGGTCATTGCAGCAGCGGTATTTATCACCTAAATATCGGATCATACAGACGATGTGAAGCAATGTATATAAGCTATACACTGAATAACTCTACTATCAGCCTGAATGCCCGACATTTCGTCTGGGGTATGCTACCTATTTATTGATTGCTATGGATGCCGCAATACACCGGGAAGTGAAAAATCTGCTCCGTATGGGTGAATCAGCCCTTGAGAGAAAGGATTATGATCAGGCATCATTTTTATTCCGAAAGGCTTTCACACAGGATCCAAATAATGTAGCTGCGATCATTAATCTTGGCTATACCTATGTAAAAATGGGAAAATTTTCCCATGCAAGAAAATGCTTTACTACTGCCCTCGACATTGATCCAGAAAATCCAATTGCACGTAAGAACTTGGCTTTATTGATGCGGCCAGGAGAAAAATCAAACCAATATAGACCAAAATACCGGTCCAGGCCAGAAGAGGAGATATACATCAAGTACATGCAATGGGGCAACCTTC
>ENA-UOYA01005326-UOYA01005326.1-activated-sludge-metagenome-genome-assembly--contig:-NODE-5326-length-10252-cov-7.317054_pt1 | contig 10252 bp, 9 predicted proteins | sample MGYA00238163_ERZ764804 | MGnify/ENA primary metagenome ERZ764804 (study PRJEB28919, sample SAMN05720223) | activated sludge metagenome | isolation source: Anaerobic digester | place: Hong Kong...
ACGCACTCGTCGCAACGATCGATGCGGGCGATGAAGTCATCATCCCGGCGCCTTACTGGGTCAGCTGTCCCGATATCGTCGCCTTTGCCGGTGGCACACCCGTCTTCATCGAGGCGCCTGCTACGCAGGACTACAAGATCACCCCCGCGCAGCTTGAGGCCGCGATTACCGCGAAGACGCGCTGGGTGCTGCTCAATTCGCCATCGAACCCGACGGGCGCGGCCTATTCGGCTGACGAGCTGAAGGGTCTGGCAGAGGTTCTGCTGCGTCACCCGCAGGTGATGGTGCTGACCGACGATATGTACGAGCATGTCTGGTATGCCGACACGCCCTTTGCGACGATCCTTCAGGTCTGCCCCGAGCTTTATGATCGCACGCTGACGGTCAATGGCTGCTCCAAGGCCTATTCGATGACCGGCTGGCGCATCGGCTTTGCCGGTGGCCCGCAATGGCTCATCAAGGCGATGGCCAAGCTCCAGTCGCAGTCGACGTCCAACCCCTGCTCGATCGCGCAGGCCGCAGCTACGGCGGCGCTCAATGGCGACCAGTCGTTCCTCAAGGAGCGCAACGAACGCTTCCGTGGTCGTCGCGACCTTGTCGTGAAGATGCTGAACGAGATTGAAGGTGTGCACTGCCCCACGCCCGAAGGCGCCTTCTACGTCTATCCAGACGTCTCGGGCCTCATCGGCAAGTCGACCCCCAAGGGCAAGGTCATCGAAACCGATGCCGACCTGATCGACTATTTCCTCGATGAGGTTCAGGTGGCTGCCGTGCATGGCGGGGCCTTTGGCCTGTCGCCCGGTTTCCGCATCTCTTACGCGACGTCGGAAGCGATCCTGACCGATGCATGCACCCGGATGCAGAAGGCCTGTGCCGCGCTGAAATAGAGCGGTTTCGGGCGCGGCGGTCCGTCGCGCGGTTCGGAAACAGCGAAGGATGAAACTGTTGCATCCGCGCAACGCTTTGCGCGGACTTGCAACATTCCTGTCATTTTTATGTTGTGCGGCGCAGCATCCGGCGGCAAGTGTTGGGCGTCGCCGCGACTGACGCCCCCCGATTCCGGTCGGAGAGAGGCAGCAGACGGCAACGCAGGCGGAACGACGCAGTCAACTATCAAGGGGTTTCCCATGCGCACGTTCCTTCGCTCGTCTTCGGGCCTTCGCCCTCTTCTGGGCCTCGCTCTCGCTCTTTCCGCTACGCCTGCCTTTGCCCAGGATGCCGAAACCAAGTCGATCACCGTCAGCGGCTCGGCAACCGTCGTCACCGACTATCGCTTCCGCGGCATCTCGCAGACCGACAAGGATTTCGCGGTGCAGGGCGGCTTCACCGTCAGCCACGAATCGGGCGTCTATGTCGGCGTCTGGGGCTCTTCGGTCGATGATTACATCGCAGCGGGCAGCGATCAGGAAATCGATCTGATCGCGGGCTTCAAGAAGACCTTCGGCGGCACCACCGTCGATATGGGCGGTCTCTATTATTACTATCCGGGGTCGTCCAAGATCACGCCGACCAATTCGGACTTCCTCGAGCTCTACGGCTCGGTTGCGCACACGCTGGGTCCGGTCACGGCAAAGCTTGCCGCCAACTATGCGCCCAAGCAGGCCGCGCTGACGCTCGGCGCTGGCAAGGAAGACAATTTCTACATGAACTTCGGCCTGTCGGGCAGCATCCCCGATACCGGCGTCGGCCTGAGCGCGGGCATTGGCCGCACCTTCACCAAGAGCTTCCTCTCGGGCGGCTCCAAGTACACCGACTGGTCGCTCGGCGCGACCTACACGACCGGCCCGGTCACTTTCGGCCTGACCTATGTCGACACCAGCTATGGTGCCGGCGCGATTGTCAGCCCGTCGGGCAAGGACATCGCCAAGGGTGGTGTGTTCGGCTCCATCGGCGTCGCATTCTGAAACTGATCCGGGGCCGGGTTCGCCCGGCCTCGAGCGTCCCGACAGGGGAAGGGGCTCCCCTGTTTGCGGGCAATAAAAAGGCGGGGCCACTGGGGGGTGGCGCCGCCTTTTTTATGCAATGAGGTTTCCGCGCGGCTTATTGCGGCGGGGTTGAGGTGCGCGCGCTCTGGCCGTCGCCTTCGGGGGCGGCGATAATGTCGCGCGTGGTGGCGCCCTTGTCGACCACGTCGGTCTTGGGGTCACCCACATTGGAGCGGATGCCGGGCTGCGCACGCGCGCCGCCCGCCGCCGAGATGGCGTTGCTTTCTGCGCCCGAACGTGCGGCCGGACCGCCGAACATCGCCTGAAGCGCCTGAGTCGAGCTGTCGGCAGATTGCGCCTGCGGGCTGCCTGCAGCGGGCGGGACCAGCGCGAAATCGGGCGGAACGACCAGCGGCGCCAGACGCGTCACCTGGAACTCGTCGGGCGACTTGCGGTTGAAAAGCCCGCCCGACGCACAGCCGGAAAGCAGCGCGCCAACTGCCACAACACCCAGAACCTTACGCATTATCTGTCTCCGTTTCCGTCTTGGCATCACGCGAGAAGAATGCGCGGGCCAGAAGCACCAATACACCGATGGTAATCGCGGCATCGGCAAGATTGAAGACCAAAAAGGGCCTGAATCCGCCGATGTGAAAATCAATGAAGTCGACCACATAGCCGAAGCGCACGCGATCCACGATATTGCCGAGCGCGCCGCCCAGCACGAGGCCAAGGCCCGCCACGTCGGCCCGGTTCTTTTCGCGCCACGCCCAGATGGCGACGGTCACCGCAATCAGCCCCGTCACGCCCACCAGCACCCAGCGCTCGGTATCGGCACCGGCCTTGAACATGCCGAGCGCCACGCCGTAATTTTCCACCCATGTCAGGTTGAGCACGGGCAGCAGATAGATCTGGCGGACCTGCTGGAGCGCCAGCGGGCCGATCATCGCCGCTTTCATCGCCTGATCGGCGAGGAACAGGAGCAGCGCAAGGCCATAGCCCAGCCGCCGCGATGAGGCTTCAGCCATTCACAGCCCCGTCGCAACGCCCGCACAGCGTGCCATCTTCCGAAACCTCGGGCAGATGCCGCCAGCAGCGGCCGCATTTGTGATCGGTGGTCTTGCGTGCCGACGTTGCTTCGCCATGCACGACCGAGGAAACGATGAAAATCTCGGCAAGGTCCAAATCGCCTGCATCGCCTGTAAAGGTGTACTCAACCTCTAGGCTGGACCCGACCTCCTTGTTGCGGCGCATCGGCTCAATGATCTCAGTGGCAACCATGCGGCTCGCGCGAATCTCGGCCCACTTTTCAAGAAGCTCGTCACCCCAGCGAAGGCTGGGGTCTGCGCCGGTGGGGAGATGCCAGCCTTCGCTGGCATGACGCGTGATGGGAAGTTCCGGCCATTCAAGGAAATGGACCGAGTTGTTCGCATCGGGATAGCGCGTCTGCCACACTTCTTCCGCAGTGAAGACGATGACCGGCGCTGCCCAGCGGATCATCGCGTGGAACAGCATGTCGAGCACGGTGCGATAGGCCCGGCGCTTCGCGCTGTCGGGCGCGTCGCAATAGAGGCAGTCCTTGCGGATATCGAAGAAGAAGGCCGACAGATCGTTGTTCGCGAAATCGGCGATCAGGCGGACATAGCTGTTGAAGTCATAATCATCGACCGCGCGGCGCAGTTGCGCGTCAATGTCGGCGAGTAGGTGGAGCACATAGCGCTCCAGCTCGGGCATCGATGCGACATCGGTGATGCGCTCTTCCTCGCTAAAGCCGTCGAGCGCGCCGAGCAGATAGCGGAAGGTATTGCGCAGCTTGCGATACTGGTCCGCCACGCCCTTCAGGATTTCATCGCCGATGCGGTGATCTTCGGTGAAGTCGACCGAGAGCGCCCAGAGGCGGATGATGTCCGCGCCATAGCTTTCCATCACCTTGAGCGGATCGATGGTGTTGCCGAGGCTCTTGGACATTTTCATGCCCTTCTGGTCCATCGTGAAGCCATGCGTCAGCACGGTCTTGTACGGCGCACGGCCACGCGTGCCGCAGCTTTCAAGCAAACTCGACTGGAACCAGCCGCGATGCTGGTCAGAGCCTTCAAGATACATGTCGGCAATCGGGCCGACATAGCCTTCAGGACGCATCAGATCAGGCCATTTGCCCGATTCGAGCACAAAGGCATGCGTCGAGCCACTGTCGAACCACACGTCGAGAATGTCCGTCACGCGCTCAAAGTCTTCAGCCTTGTAGCTGTCGCCCAGATAGTCCTGCGCGCGCGCGTCGGACCAGGCATCGACGCCCAGTTCCTTCACGCCCGCCACGATGCGCGCATTGACCGCCGGGTCGTTGAGATATTGGCCGGTCTTGCGATCAACAAAGAGCGTGATCGGTACGCCCCAGGCGCGCTGGCGGCTCAGCACCCAGTCGGGGCGGCCTTCGACCATGGAGCCGATGCGGTTGCGGCCCTTTTCCGGCACGAAGCGCGTTTCAGCAATGGCGCGCATCGCGGTCTGGCGCAGCGTTTCGCCATCGCCCTGCCGCGCGCGGATATCAGCCTCGTCCGCGCAACGCGGCGCATCACGATCAATCACTTTATCCATCGGCACAAACCATTGCGGCGTGCAGCGGAAGATGACCTTGGCCTTGGAGCGCCATGAATGCGGGTAGCTGTGCTTATAGTCGGCAGAAGCGGCGAGAAGCGCGCCGGTTTCGCGCAGCGCTTCGCAAATCGGGCCATCCGGCGCGTTGAACTTGGGGTTGATGACCGAGCCTTGCCCGCCGAGCCACGCCCAATCCTCACGATATTTGCCGTCGCCGGTCACCGCGAACACAGGGTCGATGCCATTTGCCTTGCACAGGTCAAAGTCATCCTCGCCATGGTCGGGCGCCATGTGGACAAGTCCGGTGCCGCTCTCGGTCGTAACGAAATCGCCGCTGAGCAACGGGCGCGGCTTGGCAAAGAAGCCGCCGAGCGCGTGCATCGGGTGACGGGCGAGGGTGCCTGCGAGGTCTGCGCCTTTGAAATCCGCTCCGCTTGACTCAAACCGAGCGATCTCGCCTGCTTGCGCACGTTCCATCAATCGCAGGCGACTGATAAAGTCTACGGCCAAGGCTTCCGCAACAAGGTAGCGACGCGTCGAGCCATCAAGCTCGGTCACATGTACGAGGAGATACTCAACCTCCGGCCCATAAGCCAAAGCCTGATTGACCGGGATCGTCCAAGGCGTCGTCGTCCAGATCACCGCGTGCGCGCCGACCAGTTCGGGGATGGGCGATTCGGTGATTTCGAAGGCAACGTCGATCTGCGTCGAGACGATGTCTTCATATTCGACTTCGGCTTCGGCGAGCGCGGTCTTCTCCACGGGCGACCACATCACCGGCTTGGCGCCGCGATAAAGCTGGCCGCTCTCGGCAAACTTCAGCAGCTCGGCGACAATCGTCGCTTCGGCGTCGAAATGCATGGTGAGATAGGGATTGTCCCAATCGCCATTGATGCCGAGGCGCTTGAGCTGCTCGCGCTGGCGGTTGACCCAGTTCTGCGCATAAGCGCGACATTCGGCGCGGAATTCCTCAACGGGAACTTCGTCCTTGTTGCGCTTCTTCTTGCGGTATTCTTCCTCAACCTTCCACTCGATGGGCAGGCCGTGGCAATCCCAGCCGGGAACATAAGGCGCGTCCTTGCCGAGCAAATTCTGCGTGCGGACGACCATGTCCTTGAGGATGTGGTTGAGCGCATGGCCAATGTGCATGTCGCCATTGGCATAAGGCGGGCCATCATGAAGGATGAACTTTTCGCGGCCCGCGCGGGCATCACGCATACGCCGGTAAATGTCCATTTCCTGCCAGCGCGCGAGAATGCCCGGCTCCTTCTGCGGCAGCCCGGCCTTCATGGGGAAATCGGTCTTCGGCAGGAAGACGGTGTCTTTGTAATCGCGCGCGTCAGTCATGGCGCCGAGGCCTTAAGGCAAGCGGGGTCGCGACGCTAGACCTATTGCCGGAGGGCCGGGCCAATGGCCGCGATATTCTCAACCCACAGGACGCCTTTATAAGCGCGGGGGACTTGCGGAATCTGCTCGGCAACGGTCACGCCCTCGCCGCTTTGCGCAGGTCCGGTCAGGATGGCGCGCGTGCCCGCCTGATCCATGCGTGAGAGGAAGCGGTTGGGCCAGCCCCATGCCATCCACTGCTTGTCGATGGGAACAGCGACTGTCCGGCTGCGGCATTCGGGCGGCACAACGCCCATCCAGCCCTGCCACACATAGGCATCAAAGCAGGATTTGGCGGCGGCCATGTCAAAGGTCCAGACAGAAGGTGCTGCCGCGCGGGCGCGGGCTGCGACGTCCGCGCTCGCCATGATGGCATAGCGGCGGTCCATCTGGCGGCCCTGCGCGTCAAAGGCGCCAAGCACCGCTTCCAGCGCACGATCATCGGCGCCAACATCAAAGACAAAGCGGCGCGCGGGATATTGGCGGATGAGATCGGCGACCGAAGGGGCTGCCTCGGCATTTTCGATACAGCCCGAAAGATCGGGCGTGGCGATGCGAAAGCCGTCGTCTGCGCGGCGTACTGTTACCAGCACAAGGTCCGCCCGGTCGGCAAAGCTCTTGTCGATGGCGCTGAACACAGTCGCGCGCGTGCAGGCTGCGCCTTGCCCAAGTATCCGGCTATTCCCCGCCGCGATCAGCGTCAATTGTCCCGGAACTGCCGTCGCGATCCACGAGGCATTCATGAAAGATAATGCAATGATGCCAAGCGCAAAGGCCCAGCGTATCAGTCCCCAGATGGGCATGTTCCCAGAATTACCCTTGCCGCTTCGCAGTCCCGGGCAATCTGCTCCATCAATTCATCCAGACTGTCAAACTTTTTCTCCGGACGAAGAAAGTGAACAAATTCGATTTCCAAAGTCTTTCCGTAAAGGTCTTCCTTGAAATCGAAGAAGTGCGGCTCAAGTATTTCCTTGGGCGGGTCAAAGGTCGGGCGGATGCCAATGTTCGCCGCGCCATCGACCATGCGGCCATCGTCAAGCCGACCGCGCACGGCATAAATGCCATAATGCGGGCGCAAGTAATTGCCCATGTCGATATTGGCAGTGGGAAAACCAAGCTTGCGGCCATTCTTGTCGCCATGCATCACCGGGCCTTCAACCGCAAAGGGGCGCGTCAGCAGCCGCGTCGCCGTTTCGCAATCGCCTGCCTGCAACGCCTCGCGGATGCGGCTTGATGAAATCGGCCCTTCGGCATCGCACACCGGGCCAACCGCCTCGCAGCTCATGCCCAGCGCCGTGCCAAGCTCGCGCAGCACGCCGATATTGCCGCCACGGCCCTTGCCGAAGGTGAAGTCCTCACCCGTCACGACACCTGTCACGCCCAGATGCCCGCCCAGCCAGTGCGTCACGAAGTCGGCTGCGGTTACGTTGGCAAGGTCGGCGCCAAAGGAAAAGACGACCATCGCATCCACGCCCATCTCGGCCAGATAGCGCTGGCGCTGGTCGAGCGTCGTCAGCCGGAATGGCGCGGCATCGGGCTGGAAGTGGCGTACCGGATGCGGATCAAAGGTCGCGACAAGAACTGGCACGCCACGGGCGCGCGCCATCTCCAGCGCGCGTCCGATGACGGCCTGATGCCCGGCGTGGACGCCGTCAAAATTGCCCAGCGCGACAATGCCGCCGCGAAAGGCCTCTGGGATCGGCGAATTGCCGTCGAGACGCTGCATGGTCCTTTGGCTATATGGAGCGCTTATCGCGGCGGCAATACCGCCTTGAGCACGCGCAGCGTGTTGAGGCCCATCACCTTGCGGATTTCTGCCTCGGTAAAGCCCTCGTCCAGCAAGGCCTGCGTCACATGGGCAAGGCCCGCTGTGTCGAAGGGCGTGGTCGTGGCGCCATCAAAGTCCGAACCCAGCCCGACATAGTCGATGCCCACAAGATCACGGACATGGCGGATCGCCTTCGCGATGGCGCGCGGATCGGTCGAGCAGATCGCGGCATCCCAATAACCAATGCCAATGACGCCGCCGGTGCGCGCGACGCCGCGAATCTCGTCATCAGTCAGGTTGCGGTTCACCTTGCACGTCGCCTGCACGCCGCCATGGCTGGAGACGACGGGGCGCTTGGCCAGCGCCAATATCTCCGCGACCGCCTTGTGGCTGGAATGGGCGATGTCGACGACCATGCCCTTGGCTTCCATGTCAGCCAGCACCTGACGGCCAAGCGGCGTCAGCCCGCCCTTTTTCACGCCATGCATCGAGCCTGCGACTTCATTATCGAAGAAGTGCGCAAAGCCCGCCATGCGGAAGCCTGCCTTGAAGAGCACATCAAGATTGGCGCGCTTGCCTTCCAGATCCTGCAGCCCCTCGATGGACAGAAGCGCGCCGACCGGCACGGCCTTGTTGCCACTACGCGCGGCGACCAGCTTGTCGAGGTCTGCGCCGGTGCGCACGATCATCAATTGCCCGTGCGCATCGGCTTCGGCGCGCTTGAGCTTTTCGGCATGCCATAGCGAGCGTTCCAGCAGCGAGGTCCAGGTGCGCGGCGGCTGGAGCTGGCCGATGGCGAGCGCTGTGATGTTGTCGGTGTCGGCGCTGTTGGCGTCGTAATTCTGCCCGCGCGGCGTCTTGGTGACCGAGGAGAAGACCTGAAGGCCGACATGGCCCGCCTCAAGCCGCGGCAGATCGATATGGCCGCGGTCTGCCTTGTCGAGCAGGTTGCGCTTCCACATCAGCGTGTCGCCATGCGTGTCGACGATGAACAGCGTCTTGTGCAGCGCCTCGGCCTGCGGGCTGATCTTCTGGCTGGTCGGCACCAGCTTGTTCATCGATTCTTCCGCCAGCTTTGGCGAGAACAGGAAAAAAGCAGCGGCTGCCAGAACCAGCAGCAGCGCAAGGCCACCCAGAAATCGACGCATCACCCTCTCCGTTTTAGCGTCACGAAATCATAGGCGGGGCGTTCGCCCTCTGCCGGATGGGCCTCGCGCGCGACCTCGACCCATTCGGGGCCAAAGGGTTCGAGCAGCGTATCGCCCTCAATCTCCATATGCACTTCGGTTACTTCAATGCGGTCTGCGCGCGGCAGGAACATGCGATAGATTTCCGCGCCGCCAATCACCGAGACGTGCGGCGCATTGGCCACGCGCATCGCCTCATCAAGATCATGGACAACCTCTGCGCCATCCTCTTCCCACGCGGTGTCGCGCGTCAGCACGATGTGGCGGCGGTCCGGCAGCAGGCCGGGCAGGCTGTCAAAAGTCTTGCGGCCCATGATCATCGGCACGCCCATGGTCAGTTGCTTGAAGCGGCGAAGATCGGCCGGCAGCGACCAGGGGAGCTTGCCATCCGCGCCGATCACGCCGTTATCGGCACGCGCGACAATCAGGACGATCTCGGGATGATTCATACGGCCACCGGTGCTGCGATATGGGGATGGGCCTCATAGCCCTCGATCACGAAATCCTCATAGGCATAGCCGTCAATCGCCTCAGGAAGCCGCGTGATGCTGAGGCGCGGCAGCGGCTTGGGTGCGCGCGCCAACTGCGTGCGCGCCTGCTCCAGATGGTTGGAATACAAATGGCAATCGCCGCCGGTCCAGATGAACTCGCCGGGCTCAAGCCCCGCCTGTTGCGCGAGCATGTGCGTAAGCAGCGCATAGGACGCGATGTTGAAGGGAACGCCCAGAAACACGTCTGCGCTGCGCTGATAGAGCTGAAGCGAGAGCTTGCCGCCGCCGACCCAAGTCTGGAACAGGCAATGGCAGGGCGCGAGCGCCATCTGGCCGATTTCGCCGGGGTTCCACGCGTTCACGATCTGGCGGCGCGAGGCGGGGTTGGTTTTCAACTGCTGCACAAGCTCTGCAATCTGGTCGACGGTCTTGCCGTCCGCGGTTTCCCAGCGACGCCATTGCTTGCCGTAAACGGGGCCAAGATCGCCATCCTCATCGGCCCATTCGTCCCAGATGCTCACCTTGTTGTCCTGCAACCAGCGGACATTGGTGTCGCCGTTCAGGAACCACAAAAGCTCGTAGATGATCGAGCGCAGGTGCAGCTTCTTGGTGGTGACGAGCGGAAAGCCTTCGGACAGGTCAAACCGCATTTGATGGCCGAAAACGCTCAGCGTGCCCGTGCCGGTGCGGTCCTGCTGTTCGACCCCATGGTCGAGAATGCGTTGCATGAGATCGTGATAGGCGCGCATCGGCTAATGCTTATGGCGTGCCTTCGGGATGGTGCAATTGAAATCCGCGCCTCTTGTCCATTTTCGCCAGAACTCGCACGAAAGCGGACAGGGTTGTGGTGGTGCCGGGTGCACAAATGCGTCAGCACGACGCCATGCTCGTCTTGCGTGA
>ENA-UOYA01005331-UOYA01005331.1-activated-sludge-metagenome-genome-assembly--contig:-NODE-5331-length-10246-cov-5.788245_pt1 | contig 10246 bp, 8 predicted proteins | sample MGYA00238163_ERZ764804 | MGnify/ENA primary metagenome ERZ764804 (study PRJEB28919, sample SAMN05720223) | activated sludge metagenome | isolation source: Anaerobic digester | place: Hong Kong...
AACAGGAGGAGATAGCTTTGGCTTATTCCAGAGGAAACAGTCACAGTGATATCCTTTCAGGATTCGGTCAGGGCCTGCCCTTGGACCAGGAAGATCTGGTTGATGAAAATACTATTCTGGTTCAGCGGACCCTGCGCTCCGGCCAAAGCATCCGCTACAACGGAAACGTGGTGGTTCTTGGGGATGTAAACCCCGGAGCCGAAATATCGGCTGCCGGAAACGTTATTGTGATGGGGGCTTTAAGAGGTGTGGTGCACGCCGGCGCCGGCGGGGATGAGAAAGCGGTTGTTTTGGCTTTCAAGCTGCAGCCTACACAGCTCAGGATCTCCAACCACATAACCAGGCCGCCGGATAACGAAACCCCGGATGCCGATCACCCTGAAATGGCCAGGATCCGGGACGGGGTTGTTACCATAGAAGTGTTCCAAACCGGGCTGAACGATAGGGCCGGCGTAGGCAAGTAACACCAGGCAGCACATCTATCCGTTTTTATTCCTGTCTTGCAGGTTGCCCGTTTTTCCACATTCCAATGACTATATAAGAGGGGAGCTTAAATAATGGGTGAAGTATTCGTTATAACTTCCGGTAAAGGGGGGGTGGGCAAAACCACCACAACCGCCAATATCGGTACAGGCCTGGCTTCCGCAGGCAAAAAGGTAGTTCTGGTAGACGCGGATATCGGGCTGAGGAACCTGGATGTGGTTTTAGGCCTGGAAAACAGGATCGTCTTTGATATCGTTGATGTTACCAGCGGTAACTGCAGGCTGCGCCAGGCGCTGATCAAGGACAAGCGCCTGGAAGGGCTGCACCTTCTCCCCGCCGCTCAGACCAAAGATAAAACAGCGGTCAGTCCCGACCAGATGCGCACTCTGTGCACGGAACTGAAAAAGGAATTTGACTATGTGGTTATTGACTGCCCGGCAGGTATTGAACAGGGTTTCCGGAACGCCATAGCCGGAGCGGATAAGGCCATAGTGGTAACCACACCCGAGGTTTCAGCAGTGCGGGATGCCGACCGGATTATCGGGCTGTTGGAAGCCGCCGAGTTGCGCGACCCCAAATTAATCATCAACCGTATTCGCCCCAAGATGGTCAGGCAGGGAGACATGATGAGCATAGAAGACATTATTGATATCCTTGCCGTAGATCTGATTGGCGTTATTCCGGAAGATGAGATGATTGTGATTACCACCAACCGCGGCGAACCAGTGGTTTTGGACCAGCATTCACGCTCGGGGCAGGCTTACCGCAATATTAACCGGAGGATCTTGGGTGAGGAAGTGCCCATGATGAGCATGGAAGAGGATGGTTTTTTCAAAAAGCTGCGTAAGATTATCGGCCTGAATTAAGCCGGAAAGGGGGAAAAGCCATGTTGGAATTTTTAACTAAACTGTTTGGCAGGGACAGCGGGAGCAAAAACGTGGCTAAGGAGAGACTTCGTCTGGTCCTGGTACACGATCGCACCAGCATATCGCCCCATATACTGGAAGCCCTGAAAGCCGACATGATTCAGGTAATCTCTAACTACATGTTAATAGACGAAACTAATTTGGAAGTAAGCCTGGATTCCAGCGGCAATACAGTGGCCCTGGTTGCCAACATACCGGTAAAAGGGATGAAAAGGGCGTCGGGAGCATAAAAGAATAGGACGTGGGACGTGAGACATGGGACGTGGGATTGATATGAGACACGGGGACGGTTCTCCTGTCTCATTATAACTGCAGTACATACTTAAAGTCCCGCAGCAGGCAAACTCTGCACAACAAGTTGAACGTTACTTTTTAGGGGGCATTTCACTTAATGAGTGATCTGTCCCCTTTTCAATAATAAGGGGTAATTTCGTTATCTTTATTTATCCATTTATACCAGGGGTTTTAGGTCTGTATTTAAACAATCAGTTGTTATATAATAAGGGAGTGCGCTTAAAAATTTTAGAATGTGCAGACTGGAGTTCGTTAAACTGTGTTTAAGCAAAGCAGGTTGTTCAAAAAACTTGATCATACTTTACTTGCTGCCGCAGCTTTAATTATTATTTTCAGCCTGGTTATCATTTACAGCGCCACCAAGGGCGACCCGGATCTGAGCGGCGATTTCAGCAAACAGATCATTAACATATCAGTGGGCTTGATGGCGATGATCTTCATGCTCTATATCAACTACGAAGATTTGGTTAAGCGTATGAAAGTGCTGTACGTTGTAAACCTGCTGATGCTGGGTGCCGTATTGTTCGCCGGTGACGCTGCCATGGGCGCGCAGCGCTGGATAGAACTGGGGCCTTTCAGGTTTCAGCCTTCGGAGTTTTCCAAGTTGATTATTATTGTATGCTTTGCCGCTTACTTAAGCTCGCGAAAAGGCAAGTTGTACAGGTTTAGGGATTTAATTCCCAGTTTCGCCTTTATCGGCCTACCCCTGCTGTTTATTTTAAAACAGCCCGATCTGGGGACATCCCTGGTGTTTATGGCCATCATGTTCGGCATGCTGTTTGCGGCGGGGGCGCGCCCGCTGCTGCTGGTGGCTTTAATCGTGGGCGGGCTTTTGGTGGCCTCAGTCTGGATTTGGGCGCACTTTTGGTTTGAGGCCAACAGTTCCTTCAACCTATGGATACCCCTGCAGGACTACCAGTTAAAACGGCTGACTATATTTATTAACCCCTGGAAAGACTGGCTCGGAGATGGTTATCATGTGATTCAGTCCCAGATCGCCATTGGTCAGGGAGGGCTTTTCGGGCGCGGCCTGTTTCAGGGCAGTCAGACCCACGGCGAGTTCCTGCCCATTCGTGACACCGACTTTATCTTTTCTGTCGTTGGGGAAGAAACTGGTTTTATCGGGGCGGTTGTCCTTTTGTTCATCTATTTCATATTAATCTACCGCTGTATTTATGTGGCAATCAACGCCAAAGACTGTTTTGGCTTTCTGTTATCGGCCGGGATAATTTCTATGATAACTTTTCACGTACTGGTCAATGTGGGTATGACCACAGGCATCATGCCTGTGACGGGCATTCCCCTGCCGATGTTCAGCTATGGAGGCAGCAGCATGATTACTAACCTTGCCGCGCTGGGACTCCTCCTGAATATCAACATAAGGCGGCAGAATATAATGTTTTAAATAAAGCGGAAGAGGGGACATGCCTCCTGAAGTGAAGGAGGCATGTCTCTTTTGGTTTCTAAGTGAGCTTGTCTCAAGGATTTTTATAGACATATTACCTTATAAAGGAAAATATAATGAAGCAGACAATCTTTTACGGGGGGTAGTAACCTTGAAGGGTATCGATGTAAAAAACGGACCGTCTTTCAAACAGGACGACTGGGGCCCTTACTACCGGCAGCCACAGTGGAAAAAGCCAATGCGGGACGGCGTCGGCAGAAAAAACCTTTACCGGATCTCGATCGCCTTATTGATACTTATGGTTTTTCTTGCCCTGAGGGGGAGCAACAGCACCTGGGGGAACGGGGTCAGAGAAAACCTTAGGAGCGTCCTGACAACTGAATGGAACTACCAGCCGGTTATGGAAAGAGTAGTCCAGTTTGGCCTCCAGCTGGCCGATGTGGATTGGAACTTTTTCAGCAGCCCCCAGCCGGTAACCACAAAGTCGCAAAACAGCAGCACATCCCACTCGGCGCTGCCTCTCCCGGTATCAGGGAAGATTGTACGCGGTTACGGGATGGTCATCGATCCTGTTGACAATATGGAGCGGTTTCACGCCGGTATCGATATCGCCGCGCCGGTAGGCAGCCCGGTCAAAGCTGTATATGACGGTAAAGTGGCGCGAGTAGGCGACAGCCCTGTGCTGGGCAAGTATGTTTTAATTGAGCACGGAAGCGGCTTTTTCACACTGTACGGTGAACTGGGCAAAGCCGCAGTGGCGGAGGGGCAGCAGGTTAAGGCCGGGCAAGCTGTGGGTGAGGTTGGTAATACAGGTGATATAAGCGGCGGCGGCCTGCATTTTGAAATCAGGGAAAACAGCAAGCTGGTTGATCCTGTGACTAGACTGCAGCTGAATCAATAATATTTTTGCGAAACAATCGGAGGTGGCCGCGTCTTGAGATTATGCCGTATATCTGGTGTGGAAATCCATCTTAATAATGCTTTTCTAGCCCTGCTGGGGCTGTTCCTGGTAGCGGGTGTTTTAATGAAGGGTGTTATAGCTTTTACGATCGTTTTGCTGCACGAGCTTGCCCACGTCGCTGCCGCCCGCCACTTTGACGTGCATGTGTCGGATATCGAGCTTTTGCCTTTTGGAGGCGTCAGCCGTATCGGCGGGGAAGTGGTGCTCAACCCGTCTAAAGAAGTGTTTGTGGCTGCTGCCGGACCTACCGCCAATCTTATGCTGGCCGGATTAGGGACGGCCCTGCAAAGATATGGCCTGTGGGACGCGGACCTCGGGCCTTTTTTTCTGCAGTGCAATCTTTTAGTCGCTTCATTTAACCTGCTGCCCGCGCTGCCCCTGGACGGCGCCAGGGTCTACCGGGCTTTTTTGGCGCGGCGGGTCGGCTTTAAACAGGCCACATATAAAGCGGCCTGGCTCGGTCAGTTGTGGGGTGTTTTAATTGTGCTGGGCGGGACCGCCGGGCTGGCGCTGGGCGTGTCCGGGCTGGATGTCCTGATCACCGGCTTGTTTCTCCTTTATGCCGCCACCCGTGAGAAGAGCCTGGCGCCGTTCCATTTCATCAGGCACCTGACCCAGAAAAAAGAAGAACTGGCCGCTGCGGGAGTCCTGCCAGGCGAACCCCTGGTGTCACTGGATACCGTCCGTCTAGGTGATGTGCTGCGTTCATTTTTACCGCAGCGTTTTCATGTTGTTCTGCTGCTGGACCGAAACTGGCAATACCGGGGCGTAGTCAGCGAGGCCCAAATAGTCGACGCTCTCCTCAATCAAGGCATGGATATCCCCATTGGCAGTTTAATTAAAAAAAAGTCGTAAGCCGTAAGCTGTAGGGCGTAGGTATTAAGTCGTTGGCCGTAAGTCGTTAGCCGTAGGTATATCCTGCATTCCTATTTAGTTGTGGGATATGGGCCGTGGGCCGTGAGATTTAATTATATCCTGCATTCCTTTGGTGTTTTAATTTGTAGGTTCGGATTTATCCGAACACTCCAGTGGGGACATTCCTTGTCAGTAAAAGGAATACCATCGGGGACATTCCTCGTCCTAAAAGGAATACCCAAAATAGAGGTGTGTCCCCATTCCTCTGACGGTGTGTCCCCTGACCTTAGCCGACTGAAGTCGCACCTACAATTTTCCCACTTCCCACTTCCCACTTCTCACGTCTCACGTCCAAAAAGGGCTAGCAACTCTGAGAAGAAGGAAATCGCAAGTTGAATGTAGAACATTCTGTAACAAAAACTTCATTTACATCTTCTCACTTAATCATCACAAAAATCCGCGACTTCCATCTTCTCAGGCAATCAAAAATTTTGCGCCACTTAGTATAATTAACAGACTTTACTCTTATTGATCAGGTATTGCTCTCACTGATCATGTAGTTGTATTTGGCGCAAAACTTTTGATTGCCTAGTCAGAACCGTCCCCCTGTTTGGTCCCCCTGTTTGATAGCTGCGTCTGTTATCTAGATAATGCAGGTTTGTTTGGCCTGTTGTATAATGAAAGATAAGGAATATCTTGCCGTTGTTTTTGGGTTATACTATAATACTAGGCATTTGTTGCGGGGAGAAAGAGATAGAAAATATGGATTTGCTGGATCAAATTTTGCCTTTGGTGAAAAAACCGGCCCGCTATGCGGGCGGCGAGTGGAATGCTGTGTGTAAAAATTGGGGCGAGGTTGATTTGAAAGTTGCCTTTGCCTTTCCCGATGTATATGAGGTGGGTATGTCTCACCTCGGGCTTCAGATTTTGTACGGGATTGTCAACAGCCGGCCGGATGCTTTGATGGAGAGAGTGTTTGCCCCGTGGCCGGATATGGCTGAAAAAATGCGGGAACATGAAATTCCCCTTTTCGCACTGGAATCAAAAAGGCCGCTCAGGGATTTTGACGTAGTGGCTTTCACTCTCCAGTACGAGCTGAGCTTTTCAAATATTCTTTACATGCTGGACCTCGCCGGGATCCCGCTGCTTTCTGCAAGCAGAAGCGAGGAATACCCGCTGGTCATAGCGGGAGGTCCCTGCGCTTTCAACCCGGAGCCAATAGCTGACTTTATTGACCTCTTTGTGATAGGTGAGGGGGAAGAGGTAATAAATGAGCTGTTGGACGCGGTTGCCGGGGGAAAGCGTGACAAGCTGTCCAGAAAAGAGCTCTTGCGCAAAGCAGTAGAGATCCAGGGAGTTTATGTCCCTTCCCTTTACCTGGTCCACTATGGGGAGGACGGCGCATTTTTAAGGGTCGAACCTGCTGACAGCAGTGTCCCGGCCAGAGTAAAGAAAAGGGTTGTTAAAGATTTCGACCAGGTTTCTTTTCCGACCAGCCCGGTGGTGCCGTCAACCGAGGTGGTGCACGACCGGATGATGATCGAGGTCCTGCGAGGCTGTACCCGCGGCTGCCGCTTCTGCCAGGCGGGCATGATCTATCGCCCGGTGCGGGAGAAAGAGCGCGGGACGGTCCTCCGCCAGGCCCGCGAACTGGTAAGAAACACCGGCTATGATGAGCTCTCCCTGGTGTCTTTGAGCACCAGCGATTACACGCCGGTGCAGGAGGTTGTAAAATCCCTGCTGGACGAGCATGCCGCCGGCGGGGTAAGTTTGTCCCTGCCGTCGCTGCGGGCGGACCAATTTTCTGTGGACCTTGCCAAGGAAGTACAGCGGGTGCGCCGCTCCAGCCTTACCTTCGCGCCTGAGGCCGGCACCCAGCGGCTGAGGGATGTTATTAACAAGGGAGTTACTGAGGAAGACCTGTTAGCGGCAGCCGGAGCTGCTTTTCGGGAAGGCTGGCTGGCAGTTAAGCTGTATTTCATGATCGGCCTGCCCACTGAAACGGATGAAGACCTGGACGGAATTAACCGGCTGGCCAGGGAGGTTTTGTCCCTGGGCCGGAAAGCGGGTGTGCCGCGCGGCCGCCTTAAGGTGACGGTCAGTGTCTCATCTTTCGTGCCCAAAGCCCATACAGCGTTTCAGTGGGAGCCGCAGGCGCCTTTCGAAGCCCTGAAAGAAAGGCAGGCATACTTGTCCGGGAAGGTGCGGGACAGGGGGTTGACGCTTAATTACCACGACGCCGGGGCAAGCTTTATTGAGGCGGTTTTCGCCAGGGGTGACCGGCGTCTGGGGCAGGTCCTCAGCAAAGCTTTTGAGCTCGGCTGCAAATTTGACGGCTGGACGGAGTATTTTAACCTTGAGAAATGGCTGGAGGCTTTCAAGTCGGCCGGCCTTGACCCGGCCTGGTACGCCTACCGCAGCTACGGCTATGATGATGCCCTGCCCTGGGACCATATTGATCCCGGGATTTCCAAACGTTATCTGGCCCGTGAGCACCAGCGGGCTATGGAGGGCATAACCACTGGTGACTGCCGCACCGGTGACTGCCCTGGCTGCGGCTTGTGCGGCGCGCTTGAAATTGAACCTGTTTTAGCCGGGAGTGAGCGGGATGTTTAGATATAGAATAATATACGCCAAGGTGGGGCCTGCCAGGTATATCTCCCACCTTGACCTGCTCAGGGTGTTTGACCGCTCGGCAAGGCGGGCCGGACTGCCGGTTGCCTACACCCAGGGGTTTAACCCTCATCCTAAAATGACTTTCGCGGCGCCGTTGTCTGTAGGCACAGCAGGGGAAGCCGAATATGCCGATATGGAACTTGCCAGGGATATAGATCCAGCTGTGGTGAAAAGCGCCCTGGCCGGGGCCATGCCGCAAGGACTGCGCTTAATCGAGGTCGACAGAACGCCGGAGGCTGCCGCCTCCCTGATGGCCTTGGTGGAGCGCGCCACCTACAGCGCCCGGGCTGAACTTGCCTCACCCCTGCGGGACGAGGTGCTGGCCAGGGCTATTGACTCATTTTTAGCCAGGCCGCAGATTATTATTGAGAGACAGGGCAAAGCCGGCGCAAAAAAAGAGTACGATATCAGGCCAGGTATTTTTGCCATGTCCGGCTGCGTGAATAATGATATAATAAAGATCAAAGCAGAATTAAAAACGGGGAGCAGTGGGAATGTCAGGTTCGAGGAACTGCTTGCCGCTTTTCTAAAAGAAAGCCGCCTGCCTCTGCGGGGAAGGTTATCGCTGACCAGAACCGGCCTTTTGTTCCGTGGAGCTGAGCAAGGCTAGAAAAGAAAATGGACCAAGGGTAATGTTTTAATGTTTATACAATGAGAGGAAAGATCTTTTATGCTGAAGGAAATTGTTGTTAATGTAGGTGAAGAAGAAACCAGGGTCGCTGTACTGGAAGATAAAATACTGGTAGAGATATATATAGAAAGGTCTATTAACCAGCGACTGGTAGGCAACATCTTCAAAGGGAAGGTTGAAAACGTGCTGCCCGGCATGCAGGCCGCCTTCGTAAACATTGGGTTGGAGAAGAACGCCTTTTTATATGTTGAGGATGCTTTGCCTTCAAATGCGCCGGAAGCGAGCGGGCCATCGGGCTACACGCTTGGCGCCAATATCTGTGATATTTTAAAACAGGGCCAGGATATAATGGTGCAGATAGTTAAGGAGCCCATCGGCACCAAAGGGCCGCGGGTTACTACCCACATAACCTTACCGGGCCGTTTCCTGGTGCTGATGCCTACCGTGGATTATATCGGTATCTCGCGCCGCATCGATTCTGAAAAGGAGAGAGAACGCCTGAAGGATTTGGCCAACAGGGTTAAACCTGAGGGTATGGGTGTAATTGTCCGTACAGTCGCGGAAGGCATTGAGGAAGAAGAACTGCGCCAGGACATCGCTTTGCTGACCAAGTTATGGCGCAAAATATTAAGCAGGGCCGCCCATGGTACGGTACCCAACGTGGTGCACCGCGACCTGGAACTGGTGCAGCGTATTCTGCGGGATGTTTTTACCGAAGATGTCGACCGCCTGATTCTGGACTCACGCTATGAATATGAAAAAGTACTGGAGCTTGTTGATATTTCTGACCCCCGCCTGAAGCTGAAAGTATTCCTGGACGAGCGGGAGAATATCTTCACGGAATACGGCATCGAGCAGGAAATTGAAAAGGCGCTCAAACAGAAGGTGTGGTTGAAGTGCGGCGGCTACCTGGTCATAGACCAGTCTGAAGCTCTTACGGCCATTGATGTTAACACCGGCAAGTATGTGGGCACCACCAACCTGGAAGACACAGTACTTAAGACCAACCTTGAGGCAGCTTGTGAAATTGCACGCCAGCTGCGCCTGCGTAAAATCGGCGGTATCGTCATTGTCGATTTTATTGATATGGCGCAGGAGGCACACCGCCATGAGGTGCTTCAGAAGCTGGAAGAAGAGATTAAAAAGGATAAAACAAAAACCAATATCCTGGGTATCACCCAGTTGGGCCTGGTTGAGATGACCCGGAAAAAGGTGCGGCCGAGCCTGTCCGAGGTGCTCCAGAAGCCATGCCCCTACTGCGAGGGCAAGGGAAAGGTGCTTTCTGAAGAGACCCTGGGTATCAGCTACAAAAATCAGATATACAATGTGGCCCGCCAGACTACCGCCCAGACCATCCTGGTGGAGGCCCACCCGGTGGTGGCCGCGCGGCTGATTGGCAGCGGCGGGGCAAGCCTGCGCGACCTGGAGAGCAAAACCGGCAAGAGCCTTTATATCCGTGGATCTACCAGCCACCATATCGAGTCAATCACAATCCGGCCGCTGCAGGATAACGAGGAAATCCACGCCAATACGCTTCCGGTGAAGCCGGGTGAGGTGCTGGAGGTCAGGGTGGAGGAGCCTCATGTTACCAACTACCATGATGGTATTGCCAGGGTGAACGGGTTTATTCTGGATATTGAGGGAGCTGGCGCGCTGGTGGGGGAAACTATCCCGGTGGAAGTCAGCAAAGTTTACCGCACATACGCCAAAGCCCGCCCGGTTCGGATTTAGTGAAAACAAATTGACAGGATTTACGGGATTTTATTGGATTAACAGGATTTAATATTCAATATTGAGTATTATTTTTATAAATTATGGCTTTCATAGTATAAGGATGAACACCCAATAAATTAAATATTATAAAATTAAAATCCTGTAAATCAGCTTAAATCCTGTTAATCCTGTCCATGTGTTTTTCATTCATAGTTGACAAAAAAGGCGATTTTGTTTAAAATACTGCATTGTAGGTGCTTGTGCACCTTTTTAGACACCGCGCGGGACTGGTTTATCAAGAG
>ENA-UOYA01005332-UOYA01005332.1-activated-sludge-metagenome-genome-assembly--contig:-NODE-5332-length-10243-cov-4.856302_pt1 | contig 10243 bp, 8 predicted proteins | sample MGYA00238163_ERZ764804 | MGnify/ENA primary metagenome ERZ764804 (study PRJEB28919, sample SAMN05720223) | activated sludge metagenome | isolation source: Anaerobic digester | place: Hong Kong...
CTGGATCAGCAGCACCGTCTCGTGGTCCGGGCCGACCAGCAGCGCCCCGAACGGGTGATGGCCCTGCAGCATGGCGGCACGGGCGATGTCGCTGGCCTGGCGCAGGTGCGTGAGCATCTGCGCCAGGGTCGGATCAGGGGTCGAGAAGAGGGCGGCGTCCATGCCTGCGATGATGCGTCAGCGCAAGCGGTTCGTGCATGACGTGTGTCCTGAAGAATCGGTACTTTCCGGTATCGACGGGCTCAGTGCGCGTTCGAGCCGCGGTGCGCCCAGGCGGTCGTGCGTGTCTCGACCACCGAGAACAGCTCGTACATCACCATCGCCATCGCGCCGACGACGACCAGCCCGGCGAACGCCAGCCCCATCTGCATCGAGCTGCCGGCCGAGATCAGCAGGTAGCCGATGCCCTCGTTGGCGGCCGTCATCTCCGACACCGTCGTGCCGACGAAGGCCAGCGTGATCGCGACCTTCAGCGACGCGAAGAAGTACGGCATCGACCTCGGCAGGCCGACCTTCAGCAGCACGTCCAGGCGCTTGGCGCCGAGCACGCGCAGCACGTCCTCGAGCTCGGGCTCGAGCGTCGCGAGCCCGGTCGCGATGTTCACCATGATCGGGAAGAACGAGATCAGGAACGCGGTCAGGATCGCGGGGCCCGCGCCGATCCCGAACCAGACGACCAGGATCGGCACCAGCGCGGCCTTCGGCACCGAGTTGAACGCGGTGAGCAGCGGGTACATCGCCGAGTACGCGAACTTCGACGAGCCGATCACGAAGCCGAGCACCACGCCGACGACGATCGACAGGCCGAAGCCGATCATCGTGGTCCAGAAGGTGCGCCAGGCGTTCGTCACGATCGGCCCGGCGAACTCGACCAGCGCCACCGCGATCGACGACGGCGTGGGCAGCACGAATTCGCTGACCGACAGCGCGCGGCAGACGATCTCCCAGAGGAGCAGGATCCCCGCGAGCAGGATCAGCGGCGCGAAGCGCTCGGCGGTGCGGGAGGCCATCGGCTCAAGCCTTGCGGATGGAGCCGATCCGCTCGCGCAGCTCGTGCACGAGGGCGGTGAACGGCTCGGTGTAGGTGATCTCGAGGTCGCGCGGGCGCGGCAGCGGGATCTGCTTCTGGGCGAGGATGCGCCCCGGCCGCTTGCTCATCACGTACACCGTGTCGGCGAGGTACACGGCCTCGCGCAGGTCGTGCGTGACCAGGATCACGTTGAAGCGCTGCGCGGTCCACAGGTCGCGCAGCACGTTCCACAGCTCCTCGCGGGTGAACGCGTCGAGCGCGCCGAACGGCTCGTCGAGCAGCAGCATCCTCGGCTCGTGGATCAGCGCGCGACAGATCGACGCGCGCTGCTGCATGCCGCCCGACAGCTGCCACGGGAACTTGTCCTCGTAGCCCTGGAGCCCGACGGTCGCGAGCAGCTTCCTCGCACGGGCGGCGTACTCCTGGCGCCTGGCCTTGAAGCTCGAGCGGTACGGTTCGACGATCTCGAGCGGCAGCAGCACGTTGTCCAGCGTCGTGCGCCAGGGCAGCAGCGTCGGCGCCTGGAACGCCATGCCGACGATCTTCAGCGGTCCGGTCACCGGCTGGCCGGCGATCGACACGCGGCCCCGCGTCGGCCGCTTCAGGCCGGTCGCGAGCTTCATGAAGGTCGACTTGCCGCAGCCGGAGGGCCCGACGATCGCGATGAACTCGCCGTCGCGGGTCGACAGCGTGATGTCCTCGACCGCGAACTCCTCGCGGGCGGCCAGCTCGTCGTTGTAGGCGAGCCAGACGTCGCGGAAGTCGACGAAGTTCCCGGAAGCGGCCTCCATGCGCGCCGCCCCGGTCACTTGGCGAACAGGTTGCGCTGGTCCTTGGGCGGCAGCAGGCCCTGCACGAAGATCCTGTCCGGCTGCACGCGCTCCTTGAGCCCGTACGCGTCGTTGACCTGCGAGGCCATCAGCGCGAGCCGCGGGCCGGCGATCTCGCCGAAGCCCTCGGCCTTCGCGTCGGGGGTCACGACGCTGCCGGCCAGCGCGAGCTTCAGGCGCCGGGTCTCGAGCGCGACGTCGATCAGCCCGTCGCGCTCCTTCACGCTGGCGATGCCGGCCGCCGGATCGGCGATCACGTCCTTCACGCCCCGGGTGAACGCGCGCAGGAACGCCTTGACGGCCTCGGGGTTCTTCTGCAGGAACGCCTCGGTGGTGATGATCGCGTTGCCGTACAGCTTCACCCCGTACTGCGGGTAGGGCAGGATCACCACGTCCTCGTCCTTCACGCCGCGCGCGTTCAGGTTCAGCAGCGAAGTGAAGTAGAAGCCGGTGATCGCGTCGACGTCGCCGCGCACGAGCATCGTCTCCCTCAGCGGCGGGTCCATCGACGTCCACTGGATCTTGCCCAGGTCGAGACCGTTGGCCTTCGCGAAGATCGGGAACCCCTTGCGTCCGGCGTCGAACACCGGCGCGCCGAGCTTCCTGCCGGCCAGGTCCGCGGGCGTCCGGATGCCGGACTTCCTGAGCGCCAGCACCGCCGCCGGCGTGTTGTTGTAGACCATCATCACCGCGATCGGCTTGGTCGGCGCGGTCGGGTTGTTGCCCCAGAACTCCATCAGCGCCGCCATGTCGGCGAAGCCCATGTCGTAGGTGCCGGTCGCGACCCGGGTGATCGTGCCGCCCGAGCCGTTGCCGGCGTCGATGGTCACGTCGAGCTTCTCGGCCTTGAAGTAGCCCTTCTTCGCCGGCAGCGTGAACAGGGCCGCGGGGCCCTCGAACCGCCAGTCGAGCTGGAACCTGACCTTCGTCTCCTGGGCGGACGCCGGGGCGACGGCGGCGAGGTTCAGGCCGAGGCCGATCGCGAGGGCGGCGGCGAAGCGGGCGGGCGTTCGGGACATCGGGGTGCGCTCCGGAAGGGGCCGCCCGGCCGGGGATCGGCGCGGCGGCGGGACGTGGGCGAGCGTGGCTGCAAGAGCCGTGCCGGCGGCGATTCTACGACCGCGGTGCGCCGCCGTGGTGCCCGGCGCACCGCGTCGCGGCGCTCACTCGCCACGCACGTGCCGTCCGGTGTCCGCTCCGAGCGACGGCGCGGGCCCGCGGATCGCCGGGCGCACGCCGTCGAACGACAGCGGCAGCGCGGTCAGCGTCATCCCGTCCCCGCCCGGCACCGGCTGCACGAGGCCCAGCGCGGCCACCTGGGGCTGCGCCATCGCCTCGGGCACGGTGTGGATCGGCGCGCAGGGCACGCCGGCGGCCTCGAGCGCCGCCAGCCACGCGTCGCGCGGACGCGCCGCGAGCACCTCGCGCAGCTGCGGCAGCAGCGCGTCCCGGTTCGCGAGCCGGGCCCGGTTGGTCCGGAACCGCGGATCGTCGGCCCAGTCGGGTCGATCGAGCACCTTCGCGAGCTTCGAGAACAGGCGGTCGTTGCCGGCGCAGATCAGGAACGGTCCGTCCGACGCGTCGAAGGCCTCGTAGGGCACGAAGCTCGGGTGCCCCGACGGGTGCCGCTCGGGCAGCCGGCCCTCGTTGGCCCAGGCGTCGGCCTTCTGCGCGAGCCACGACAGCGCCGTCTCGGCGAGCGAGGCCTGGACGATGCCGCCGCGCCCGGTCAGGGTCCGGCGGTGCAGCAGCGACAGCGCGCCGATGACGACCCACATGCCGGTGCCCTGGTCGCAGATCGACGCGCCGCTGCGGATCGGCGGCCCGTCGGGCTCGCCGTTGATGCTCGACAGGCCGCTCCAAGCCTGGAGCAGCGGCTCGTAGCCCGGGCGCATCGCGAGCGGCCCGACGTGTCCGAAGGCCGACATCCCGCAGTAGATCAGCCTCGGGTGGCGGGCGCACAGCGTGGGGCCGTCGAGCCCGAGCGCCTCGGGCACGCCGGGGCGCAGGTTGTGCACGAGGATGTCCGCGCGCGCGACGATCGCGTCGAGCGCGGCGAGCCCCTCGGCGGCCTTCAGGTCGATCACCACCGACTGCTTGCCGCGGTTGAAGACCTGGAACGCGAGCGCGTCGCCGCCGCGGAACGGCGGCCCCATCTGGCGCGCGTCGTCGCCGACCTCGGGCCGCTCGATCTTGATCACCTCGGCGCCGAGGTCGGCGAAGATCGCACCGGCGAACGGGCCGGCGAGCACCTGCCCGAGCTCGACGACGGTCAGGCCCGCGAGGGGTCCGGTGTCGGCCATGTCATTCCACCTCGATGCCCGCGAGCGCGACGACCCGCTTCCACTTCGCGATCTCGGCGTCGACGAAGGCGGCGAGCTGCTGCGGCGTGCCCGGTGCCCAGTCGGTGGTCGCGCCCGCCTTCGCGCGGAACTCCGGCGAGCGCAGGATCTCGACGATCCTCGCGTTCAGCGTCGCGACGATCGGGGCCGGCGTGGCCGCCGGCACGAACACCGCGGTCCACGCGACCATCTCGTAGCCGGGCACGCCGGCCTCGGCGACCGTCGGCAGGTCGGGCGCGGCGGCCGCGCGCTGCGCGCCGGTGACCGCGAGCGCGCGCACGCGCCCGCCCTGCACCTGCGGCAGCGCCGTCCCCGCGTCGCAGAACATCACCTGCACCTGGCCCGCGGCCAGGTCGGCGATCGCCTGCGGATTGCCCTTGTACGAGACGTTCGTCATGTCGGTGCCGGTCATCGCCTTGAACATCTCGCCGGCCACGCGCGACGACGCGCTGCCGCTGGAGAACGTCAGCCGGCCCGGGTTCGCCTTCGCGTGCGCGACCAGCTCCGCGACCGAACGGGCCGGCACCGACGGGTGGACGAGCACCAGCAGCGGCGCCGTGCCGAGCAGGGTGACCGGCGCGAAGTCCCGGACCGGGTCGTAGGGCAGCCTGCGCCGCAGCGCGGGATTCGACGCGTGGGTGCTGTTCGAGGTCACGAACACCGTGTACCCGTCGGGCTTCGCGCGCGCGGCCGCCTCGGCGGCGATGCTGCCGTCGGCGCCGGGCTTGTTCTCGACCACCACCGGCTGGCCGAGCGCCGCGGCGAGCCGCTCGCCGAGCAGGCGCGCGGACACGTCGGTGCCGCTGCCGGCGGGGAACGGGACGATGAAGCGGATCGGCGCACCCGGCCACGCCGCCTGCGCGCGCGCGGGCGCGGCGAGCAGCGCCACGGGGAGCGCGGCCGCGGCGCGCAGCACGGTGCGGCGTCCGTCGGGGCGCCGGTCGGGGTGCCGGTCGGGGTGCCGGTCGGGGCGGCCGCGCGGCAGGGCGGCGTCGGCGCGTGCGCCGGGCGGTCGCCCGCGTGGGCGACGGGTGGGGGTCGTCATCCGGTCCTCCGGGTCTCCTCGTGGCCGCCATTATCCCCGGCGGCTCGAGGGGGTGCGCGGCGCGTTCCGGCGACGGGACTCAGCGCGGCGCGCCGGCGCGATACCAGGCGTCGATCGTCGCGCGCTCGGCGTCGGTGATCTGCGTCAGGTTGCCGATCGGCATCGCCTTCGCGACCACGGTCTGCTGGTGGATCGCCTGGGCCTGCCGCGCGATCGCCTCGTCGGTGTCGAGCACGACGTTCTTCGGCGGCGACGCGAAGCCGGGATAGGTCGGCTGCGCCGCGTGGCAGCCCGCGCAGCGCTGCGCGACGATCGGACGCACCTGCGCGAGGTCCGGCGGCGTGGCGCCGGCCCGCGGCGCCGGGCCGGACGCGGGCAGGGCGAGCGCGAACGTGCCGGCGATCGCGGCGACGCCCACCGCGACCAGCGCCGGCCGCGACTGCCCGCGGTGACGCATCACGAACCACAGCCGGATCGTCGCGCCGGCGACCGACATCGCCACCAGCGCGAGCCACGCGTGCCGGTGGTTCGTCAGGCTCGCGTAGTGGTTGCTGATCATCGTGAACAGCACCGGCAGCGTGAAGTAGGTGTTGTGCACGCTGCGCTGCTTGCCGCGCACGCCGTGGATCGGATCGGGTGCGCGGCCCTCGGCCTTCGCGCGCACCAGGTCCTTCTGGCCCGGGATGATCACGAAGAACACGTTCGCCGCCATGATCGTGCCGAGCATCGCGCCGAAGTGGATGAACGCGCCCCGGCCGGAGAACAGGTGGCACAGCGCCCAGGCCGCGGCCGCGCACAGCACGAGCAGCACGCCGGCGAGCACCGGTTCGTTCGCGCCGAGCGGCGAGCGGCACAGCGTGTCGTAGACGAGCCAGCCGCCGGCGAGGAAGGCCGCGGCGATCGCGACCGCGGCACCCGGCGACAGCCCGGCCACGGCCGGGTCGATCAGGTAGACCTTCGCGCCGAGCCAGTAGACCAGCACGAGCATGAACATGCCCGACAGCCAGGTGCTGTACGCCTCCCACTTGAACCAGTGCAGCGGCTCGGGCAGTTCGGGGGGCGCGACGCGGAACTTCTGCGCCCGGTAGAAGCCGCCGCCGTGCACCGACCACACCTCGCCGGCGAGGTCGAGGCGCTCGCCCTCGGCGCGGTCGCGCGGCGCGTGCAGGTGCGCGTCGAGCCACACGAAGTAGAACGACGCGCCGATCCACGCGATGCCCGTGATCAGGTGCACCCAGCGGCCGAGCAGGTTCAGCCACTCCAGCAGGTACGCGTCCATCGCCTCAGCTGCCGCGGTAGGTCGACCACGACCACGGCGACACGAGCAGCGGCACGTGGTAGTTCCCGCCGGGCTCGGCGATGCCGAAGTCGAGCACGACGACGTCGACGAACGGGGGCTCGGGCAGCACCGTGCCGAGCCGCCGGAAGTAGTCGCCGGCGGCGAAGCTCAGTCGGTAGCGGCCCGGGCGGACCGCGTCGCCGGCGAGCAGCGGCGCGTCGGTGCGGCCGTCGGCGTTGGTCGTGGTCCGCACGAGAGGCGCCCAGCCGGCATCGCCGAGGACGCTCAGCTCGAGGGCGACACCTTCGGCCGGTCGGCCGCGGGCGGTGTCGAGGACATGGGTGGAGAGCTTGCTCAAGGGCGTCGTGCCTCGTCGGGCCTCGGAAGGCGAGCCGTGTCGTCGTGGGACGACGCCGGGCAAGCGAGGATCATGCCACGAGGCGTGCGCTGCCCGGGTGCGCCCGATCGAAGCGGTTTCGGCGCGATTCGGCTTGCCTCGCGTCGGCCCGCTCGTGCACCATCCGCGCTCCGGAGTCCGGGCCGGGCCGCGGGGCCCCCGGCGAGCGAACCGGCGTCGACCGGCGCCGTCACGATCCAGGAGGAGACACCGATGATCGGAACCCGCCTTCCGCGCGCCCGCGCGGCCGCCGTGGCGATCGCCGCGGGCGTGCTGTGCGCGCCGCTCGCGACCGCCCAGGACGCGAAGCTGCCCCCGTCGCTGACGATGACCGCCTACGACACCGGTTCGTCCGGCTTCAACATGGCGGTCGCGATCGGCAAGATGATGAAGGAGAAGAACGGGACCGACGTGCGCGTGCTGCCGGGCGGCAACGACATCGCGCGGCTCGCGCCGCTGAAGGCCGGGCGCGCGCAGGTCTCGGCGATGGGGGTCGGCGCGTACTTCGCGCAGGAGGGCGTCTTCGAGTTCGGCGTGAAGGACTGGGGCCCGCAGGCGCTGCAGCTGATCCTGTCCTCGACCTCGTGCAACGGCCTGTCGCTCGGCGTCGCGAAGGACGCCGGCGTCAAGGAGATCAAGGACCTGAAGGGCAAGCGCGTCGGCTTCGTGGTCGGCGCCCCGGCGCTGAACCAGAACGCGCTGGCGGTCATCGCGTTCGGGGGCCTGACGCGCGCCGACGTGCGCATCGTCGAGTTCTCGAACTACGGCGCGATGTGGAAGGGCATGGTCAACAACGAGGTGGATGCGGCGTTCGCGTCGACCATCTCGGGCCAGGCGCGCGAGGTGGACGCGTCGCCGCGCGGGCTGGTCTGGCCGCCCGCGCCCGCCGCGGACAAGGCCGCGTGGGAGCGGGTGACGAAGATCGGGCCGTACTTCTATCCGCACAAGGTGACCTGCGGCGCGGGCGGGCTGACCAAGGACAACGCGGTCGAGCTGCCCGCGTACCCGTACCCGATCTTCATGGCCTACGCGTCGCAGCCGACCGAGCTGGTCCACGGCGTCGCGAAGTCGATGATCTCGAACTACGACGCGTACAAGGACGGCGCGCCCGGTGCCGACGGCCTGGAGCTCAAGCGCCAGAACCTGACCTGGGTGCTGCCGTACCACCCCGGCACGGTGCAGGCGATGAAGGAGGCGGGCGCGTGGACGCCGGCCGCCCAGCAGCACAACGACATGCTGCTCAGGCGCCAGTCGGTGCTCGCCGCCGCGTGGAAGGCCTGGCTCGCGACGAACCCGGGCGAGGACAAGGACGCGTTCTACAAGGGATGGATGGCGGCCCGCAAGGGCGCGCTGGCGAAGGCCGGCCTCGATCCGGTGTTCGAGTGACGGCGACCGCGGACGCGCTGCGGTGAGCGAGGCCGGCGCCGCCGAGGCCGGCGGCCCCGCGACCGACGACGCGAAGGACGCGCGCACCCGGCGCCTGTCGCCGGGATGGCGCGCGCTGCTGCTCGCATGGACCGCGGCGGTCATCGCGCTGTGCCTGAACCAGCAGTTCACGCTGCGCTTCCTCGCGGACGTGACGCTGCTGGACACCGAGTACTTCTGGATCCTGATCGCGCTGCTGCTGCCGCTCGCGTTCATCGTCTATCCGGCGCATCCGCAGGCCGACCCGCGGCGCGTCCCCTGGTACGACGTGGCGCTGTTCGCGGCGTGCACCGCGCTCGCCGTCGGCTACGCGTGGACCGCACGCGAGTCGGCGGCCTCCGGCTGGGAATACGCGGCGACCAGCGTCGCGCCCGGGTGGGCCGTGTGGAGCACCGTGCTGATGTGGGTGCTCGTGCTCGAGGCGCTGCGCCGCGCCGGCGGCTGGGTGCTGCTGGGCATCATGGCGGTGTTCTCGCTGTTCCCGATCTTCTCGGGCTGGATGCCGCCGCCGCTGAGCGCGCCCTCGGTCGGGCTGCTCGACACGGCGACGTACCACGTGTTCTCGCGCGAGAGCGTGCTCGGCATCCCGATGCGCGCGTTCGCCGAGCTCGTCATCGGCTTCCTGGTGTTCGGCACCGCGCTCCAGTACACCGGCGCGGGCACCTTCTTCATCGACTTCGCGTTCGCGCTGTGCGGCCGCTACCGCGGGGGCGCGGCGAAGGTCGCGATCTTCTCGTCGGGGCTGCTCGGCTCGATGAGCGGCAGCGTGATCTCGAACGTGCTGACCACCGGCACGATGACCATCCCCGCGATGAAGCGCTCCGGCGTGCGCCCCGCGGTCGCCGGCGCGATCGAGGCCTGCGCGTCGACCGGCGCGGTCCTCGCGCCGCCGGTGATGGGGGCCACCGCGTTCGTGATGGCCGAGTTCCTCGACGTCCCGTACGCGACCGTCGCGCTCGCGGCGACGATCCCGGCGGTGCTGTACTTCTTCGCGCTGTTCATGCAGATCGACTGCAACGCGGGGCGCAACGCGATGGTCGGCCTGCCGCGGGAGGAGATCCCGGCGCTGCGCGAGGTGTTCCGCGAGGGCTGGTACTTCGTCTTCGTGATCGTGCTGCTGGTCGTGCTGCTGCTGGTGATGAAGCGCGAGAACTGGGCGCCCTGGCTCGCGACGGCGCTGCTGCTGGTCCTGAACCAGGCGTTCTCGAAGCAGCGCTGGGGGCGGCGCGAGCTGGTCGCGTTCCTCGAGGGCAACGGCCGGGTGTTCGTCGAGCTGGTCGCGATCCTGGCCGGCGTCGGGCTGCTGGTCGGCGCGTTCTCGCTGACCGGCCTGACCGGAACGCTGACCACGGAGCTGCTGCATCTCGCCGGACGCTCGCCGATCCTGCTGATGCTGATGGGCGCGCTGACGAGCTTCGTGCTCGGCATGGGGATGACGATCACCGCCTGCTACATCTTCCTCGCGGTGCTGCTCGCCCCGAGCCTGATCCAGACGGGCCTCGATCCGCTGGCGGTCCACATGTTCATCATGTACTGGGGCATGGTGTCGTTCATCACGCCGCCGGTCGCACTCGCGGCCTTCGCCGCGGCCTCGGTCGCGCGCGCCGGACCGAACGAGACCGGCCTGCAGGCGATGAAGATCGGCAGCATCATCTACTTCGTGCCGTTCTTCTTCGTGATGAACCCGTCGCTGGTGCTGCAGGGCGACCTGTCGGACCTGCCGCTGCACCTGGTCACCGCGCTGCTCGGGATCGCGCTGACCTGCGGCGGCCTGCAGGGCTACCTGCAGGGGGTCGGCGACCTGCGTCGCTGCGGCGCGCTCGAGTGGCCGATCCGGGCCGCGCTCGTGGTCGGCGGGCTGATGTTCGTCGCGCCCGGCGGCGGGCTGATGCCGC
>ENA-UOYA01005333-UOYA01005333.1-activated-sludge-metagenome-genome-assembly--contig:-NODE-5333-length-10240-cov-4.399607_pt1 | contig 10240 bp, 9 predicted proteins | sample MGYA00238163_ERZ764804 | MGnify/ENA primary metagenome ERZ764804 (study PRJEB28919, sample SAMN05720223) | activated sludge metagenome | isolation source: Anaerobic digester | place: Hong Kong...
CTTTCCCTACACGACGCTCTTCCGATCTCCGCCCCCTCGCGAGGACACCGCGATGCACCGACGACCGCTCCACACCGACCGCCTGAAGTCCGCCGGCTACGACCCGCGCGAGCAGCGGCTGGAGATCGAGTTCGCGAACGGCGACGTGAAGGCGTACAAGGCGGTGCCCGACGAGGTCGCGCGACGCTTCTTCGCCGCACCCAATCCGGCGGCGTTCTGGGAGGACCGGATCGCCGAGGAATACGTGGTCGAGCGCGCCGCGGGCGCGCGCGACGCCGACGCGCGCGCGAAGCTCGACGCGCTGTTCGGCAAGAAGGACTGAACCGTTCCGTCACGCAACGAGGAGACCCCCCGATGAGCCTGTTCGACCTGACCGGCAAGGTCGCGATCGTCACCGGATCGAGCCGCGGCATCGGCCGCTCGATCGCCGAGAACCTGGCCGCGCACGGCGCGAAGGTCGTCGTCTCGAGCCGCAAGGCCGACGCCTGCGAGGTCGTCGTCGAGGCGATCCGCGCCGCCGGCGGCACCGCGGTCGCGATCCCGGCGAACATCAGCGACAAGGCGGCGCTGCAGCGCCTGGTCGACGGGACCCGCAAGGCCTTCGGGCCGATCGACGTGCTCGTCTGCAACGCCGCGTCGAACCCCCACTTCGGCCCTTCGACGACGCTCGGCGACGAGGCGTTCGAGAAGATCATGCGCAACAACGTGCTGTCGAACCACTGGCTGTGCCAGATGGTCCAGCCCGACATGGCGGCGAGGAAGGACGGCGCGATCGTCATCGTGTCGTCGATCGGCGGCCTGAAGGGCTCCACCGAGATCGGCGCCTACTGCATCTCGAAGGCGGCCGACATGCAGCTCGCGCGCAACCTCGCCTGCGAGTGGGGCCCGCTGAACATCCGCGTGAACTGCATCGCGCCGGGGCTGATCAAGACCGACTTCGCGCGGGCGCTCTACGAGGACCCGGCCCGCAAGGCGGCGGCCGAGGCGCGCTTCCCGCTGCGCCGGCTCGGCGAGCCCGACGACATCGGCGGCATCGCGGTGATGCTCGCGAGCCGCGCCGGCGCGTTCATCACCGGCCAGTCGATCGTCGCGGACGGGGGCGCGACGATCACCGGGTGAGCCGGACCGAGGGCGCATCGCGGCTGCCGGGCGGCGGGCGCACGGCCGCGCGGTGCGCCCCGCCTAGGACACCCGCTCCGGTCCGCCCGCGTCCCGCAGCTCGCGCCGCAGGATCTTGCCGACGTTGCTCTTCGGCAGGTCGCCGCGGAACTCGACGAACCTCGGGCGCTTGTAGTTGGTCAGGTGCCGCGCGCACCACTCCCGCACGTCGGCCTCGGTCAGCGCCGGGTCGCGACGCACCACGAACAGCTTGATCGCCTCGCCCGAGTGCGGGTCGGGCACGCCGACCGCCGCGCACTCGAGCACGCCGGGGTGCTGCGCGACGACCTCCTCGATCTCGTTCGGGAACACGTTGAAGCCCGACGCGAGGATCATGTCCTTCTTGCGGTCGACGATCTTCAGGTACCCGTCCGCGCCCATCACGCCGATGTCGCCCGACTTGAAGTACCCGTCGGCGGTGAACGCTCGCGCGGTCTCCTGCGGCCGCTGCCAGTACCCGCTCATCACCTGCGGGCCGCGGATGCAGACCTCGCCGCGCTCGCCGGGCGGCAGCTCGCGCTCCGCGTCGTCGCGCAGCGAGACCTCGACCGAGGGCATCGGCAGCCCCACGGTGCCGGTGAAGCGGCCCAGGCCCACCGGGTTGCTGGTGGTGATCGCGCAGGTCTCGGACAGGCCGTAGCCTTCCCCGAGCGCGACGCGGGTGACGGCCTCCCATCGCTCGGCGACCGCCTGCTGCGTCGCCATGCCGCCGCCCGAGGCGAGCACCAGCGTCGAGAAGTCGAGCCGGGCGAACTCCGGATCGTTCGCGAGCGCGTTGAACAGGGTGTTCAGCAGCGGCATCGTGTTGACCGGCCACTTGCGCAGCGTGGCGACCAGCCCCGGCAGGTCGCGCGGGTTCGGGATCAGCAGCTGGCAGCCGCCGCTCTTCATCGACAGCCCGAAGGCGAGCGCCAGCATGTAGATGTGGTAGAGCGGCAGCGCGCACAGCGAGCGCATCTGCGCGTCCGCGCCGAAGCGCGCCTCGACGCTCGCGTAGGCGGGCTGCAGCCAGGCCTCGGCCTGCAGGATCGCGGCGATCACGTTGCGGTGGGTCAGCATCGCGCCCTTCGACACGCCGGTCGTGCCGCCGGTGTACTGCAGGAACGCGAGGTCGTCGGCGGTCAGCGTCGGCGGCCGGTAGTCGAGCCGCGCGCCGGCGGCGAGCGCGTCCGAGAAGCGCACCGTGTCGGCGAGGCGGAACGGCGGCACGAGCTTCTTCACGCGACGCACCGCGAAGTCGACGATCCGTCCCTTGACCGGGCCGAGCAGCTCGCCGACCGACGCGAGCACCACGCGGCGGATCGGGGTCCGCGCGACCACCTGCTCGAGCGTCGCGGCGAAGTTCTCGAGGATCACGATCGCGCACGCCCCCGAGTCGACGAGCTGGTGCTCGAGCTCGCGCGGCGTGTACAGCGGGTTCACGCAGACCGCGGTGCATCCCGCGCGCAGCGCGCCCGCCACCGCCACCGGGAACTGCAGCAGGTTCGGCAGCATGATCGCGACCCGCGCGCCCCGCCCCAGCCCCTGCGCGCCGAGCCAGGCGGCGAACGCCCGCGATCGCGCGTCGAGCTCGCCGTAGGTCATGGTGCGGTCCATGCACACGTAGGCGGGCTTCGAGCGGTGGCGGGCGAGGCTGTCGTCGATCAGCGCGTTGAGCGACGGCCAGGCGTCCGGGTCGATGTCGGCCGGAACGCCGTCGGGGTACGACTCGAGCCAGATGCGGTCCACGTGATCCTCCGGGCAGGCGGGCGGGCGCGGCGCGGGCCGCGTGCGCCGCGATCATAGCCTGCGGTTCAGCGGGTCCGCGCCCGCGCCGCGATGCGCCGGAACACCCAGCTGCGCGCCGGCTCGACGCCGGTGCGCACGAACCCGATCGGGGTCGGGTCGAGCAGGAAGCGACGCTGCACCGCCTCGACGCCCCGGGCACCGGCGAACAGCAGCCGGTCGCCGGGCGCGAGCGCGATCGAGTCGTCCGGCAGCGCGACGTCGTCGTGCCGGCCGAAGCGCGAGGTGCCCACCCCCGAGCGATCGAGCACGTTGCCGGGACGCTCGCGCCCGCGCAGCGCGCCCGAACCGAGCAGCCGGCCCAGGGCGGGCGGCGGTGCGGGCCCGGCGGTCCGCCCGGCGCCGCGCGCGAGCAGCAGCGGCACCGCCGACAGCGCGACCGAGGGGTCGCGCGGATCGCGCCGCAGCTCGCCGATCCGCAGCGGCCGCGCCGGGTCCTCGAAGGCCTGCCGGATGCCCGGTTGCGACGGATCGCAGTCGAACGCCCACATCCACGGCACGCCGGTCCCGAGCGCGCCCTCGAGCCGCAGGCAGGCCTCCTGCGCGATGCGTGCGCCGTCGCGCCGCGCCAGCTCTAGGAAGCGCTCGAGCAGCGGCGTCGTCAGCGACTGCAGCACTTCGTGGACCATCAGCTCCGCCTGCACGAAGGTGACGGTCGGATCGGCCGCGTCGATCACCGCGCGGTTGTAGGCGCGGTTCTGGCGGACGATCACCGCGAGGTCCGGACGCACGCGGCGCGCCATCTTCACGACCGCGAGGTTCACCGTGTCGCTGTCGGTGCCGGCGATCACCCCGACCGCCCGCTCGATGCCGGCCTCGCGCAGCCCCTCCTCGGTCCCGCCGCACGCGTGCACGCGGTCCTCGGCCTCGTCGGGCGGCTCGAAGCGCGGGTCGAACGCGCGCCAGGGCAGCCCGGCTGCGGTCAGCGCCGCCGCGAGCGGGCGGCCGAACCGGCCGTACCCGGCGAGCACCCAGTGCCCGCGCGGCAGCGCGAGCGGCTCGGGCCGGGCTCCGCCGGGCGTGCCGGTCAGCCACTCCTCGAGCTGCAGCACGGCGGGCGCGGCGAACGCGAGACCCACGTTCGCCGCGAAGGTCTGGTACGGATTGATCACCTGCACGCCGCCGAACTCGGCGAGGTTCGCGTGCACGACCGGATCGGCGACACGGGCGATCACCAGGGTCGTCGGGTCGAGCACGTGCGTGCCGATCGCGATCGTCTGGTTCGCCTCGTCGTCGGCGGTCAGCGCGAGCACCGCGCGGCACTCGGGCTTCGCGATGCCGGCGGCGCGCAGCACCTCCGGCCGGCGGGCGTCGGCGGCGAGCGCGAGCGGGGCGACCGCGAACGCCTGGACCGCGATCGCCGCGACCTTCTCCGCGTCCGGATCGACGACCACGACCCGCACCCCCTGGGCATCGAGGGCCGCGGCGATCGCCGCGCCGCTGCGTCCGTAGCCGCACACGACCACGTACGGCTCGCGCAGACCGGCCACCCGACGCTCGAACAGGCTGCGCGCGGTGGCGGCGCGGAAGGTCGGATCCCGGGACAGCGCGAACACCGAGCCCAGCGCGTACGCCCAGCCGATCACCGACAGGTAGATCGTCGCGGTGACCCACAGCCGCTGCGCGTCGGTGAACGGATACGGGATCTCCCCGAACCCGATCGTCGTCGCGGTGTAGCTCATCACGTAGAACGCGTGGAAGAAGCTCATCCGCCACGGACGGCCGTCGGCGTCCAGTCCGGGGATCGAGACCAGCCCGGCGATCGAGACCGCGTAGACCACCAGCAGCGCGATCAGCGGCGCGCGCAGCCGCCGCAGCACCAGGAACAGCACGTCGCCCATCGCAGCGTCCGCCCGCGGCGTCCCGGCCCGGTCAGCGGCTCGAGCGCAGCGTCTCGCCGATCAGCAGCACGATCGACACCAGGTTGGCGAGCAGCGCGCCGCCCGACAGCGACACGATCGTCGCCATCGTGGCCGGCGTCATGTCGACCTTCGCGACGTGGGCCGACCAGGTCCACACCAGCGCGCCGGCGATCAGCTGCAGGCACGACACCAGGCTGGTCGCGAGGTGCGTCGCGCCGATGTGCGTGCGGTCGCCGAACTTCAGCACCAGCGCCACCAGGTTGACGACGATCGCCGCGAACAGCTCGCCCGGGTGGTGGAACTCGACGGTGCCGATCTCGCCGATGAAGAAGCCGAAGTTCAGCGTGCAGGCGAGGATCGTGAAGAAGCCGAAGACGACCTTCTCGAGGTTCATGGCGCGGGGCCCGATGGACGGATCGGGTCGATGATCGCACGCGCGACACCGCGCCGGCCTGTGATTCAATGCCGCAGGCGGCCGCGGGGCCGCGACGGGCGGGGATCGGTCGACCGATGGACGTGTTCGGCGGGATGTTCGGGATCGCGGCGCTGCTGGCGATCGCATGGTCGCTCTCGGCGCGCCGCGGCGCGATCGCGTGGCGCCCGGTCTGGGGGGGCCTCGCGCTCGCGGCGCTGCTGCTGCTCGCCATCCGCTGGCTGCCGGGCGCGCGCGCGCTGCTCGAGTCGATGAACGGCGTGCTCGACGCGCTGCAGGCGGCGACCGCCGCCGGCACCGCGTTCGTGTTCGGACACCTCGGGGGCGGCCCCCTGCCCTACGCCCCGACGGCCCCCGGGGCGTCGTTCGTGCTCGCGACGCAGGCGCTCCCGCTGGTGCTGGTCGTCTCGGCGCTGTCCGCGCTGCTCTTCCACTGGGGCGTGCTGTCGGCGGTGGTGCGCGGCTTCGCCTGGGTGCTGGTGCGCACGCTCGGCGTCGGCGGCGCCGTCGGCGTGTCGGCCGCCGCGAACGCGTTCGTCGGCATGGTCGAGGGACCGCTGGTGGTCCGCCCGTGGCTCGCGCGGATGAGCCGCGGCGAGCTGTTCGTCGTGATGAACTGCGGGATGGCCACGATCGCCGGGACGGTGCTGGTGCTGTACGCGACGATGCTGCGCCCGGTGCTGCCCGACGCGCTCGGCCACCTGCTGGCGGCGTCGATCGTGGCGATCCCGGTCTCGATCGCGGTCGCCGCGCTGATGGAGCCCTTCGACCCGGCGACCGACCGCACGCCGATCGCGCTGCCGAGCGAGGATCCGAACGCGATCGCGGCGCTGACGCGGGGCACGCTCGAGGGTGTGCAGCTGCTGCTCAACGTCGTCGCGATGCTGATCGTGTTCGTCGCGCTGGTGGCGCTGGCGAACCGCGGCCTCGCGCTGCTGCCCGAGATCGGCGGCGCGCCGGTGTCGGCCGAGCGGATCCTCGGACTCGCGTTCGCGCCGCTCGCCTGGCTGGTCGGCGTCCCCTGGTCCGAGGCCGGGGTCGCCGGCCAGCTCCTCGGCAAGAAGACCGTGCTCAACGAGTTCGTCGCGTACGCGGACATGGTCGCGCTGCCGCCAGACGCGCTCTCGGCGCGCTCGCGGCTGCTGATGACCTACGCGCTCGCCGGCTTCGCCAACTTCGGCAGCCTCGGGATCATGGTCGGCGGGCTCGCGCCGCTGGTGCCCGCCGAGCGTCGGGCCGACCTCGCGCGGCTGGCCGCGCGCTCGCTGCCCGCGGGGCTGCTGTCGACCTGCACGACGGCGGCGCTGGTCGGCCTGCTCGCCTGAGCCCGCGCGTGGACCGCTTCCGCCAGATCGAGACCTTCGTCGCCGTCGCGACCCGCGGCAGCCTGTCGGCCGCGGCCCAGGCCGAGGGCGTCGCGCCGGCGGTCGTCGGCCGGCGCATCGACGCGCTCGAGGAGCGGCTGGGCGTCAAGCTGCTGGTGCGCACCACGCGGCGGATCACCCTGACCTTCGAGGGCAGCGCATTCCTCGAGGACTGCCAGCGGATCCTGAACGACTACCACAACGCCGAGGCCTCGGTCTCGGCGGGCGGCGTCAAGGCGAGCGGCCACGTGCGCGTGACCGCGCCGGCGGGCTTCGGCCGGCGGCACGTCGCGCCGCTGCTGCCCGCGTTCCTCGCCACGCATCCCGACGTGACCGTGTCGCTGGACCTGTCCGACCGGCTCGTCGACATCGTCAACGAGGGGATCGACGTCGCGATCCGGATCGGCGTGCTCGACGACTCGAGCCTCGTCGGCATCCGCCTCGCCGGGAACGAGCGGGTCGTGGTCGCGAGCCCCGCCTACCTCGCCGCGCACGGCACGCCGCAGCATCCGGAGGAGCTCGCGCGCCACGCGTGCCTGACCTTCGGCACCGGCGGCAGCCAGTCCCGCGGATGGCTGTTCACGATCGACGGACGCGTCGAGGCGGTCCGCGTCGGCGGGCCGATGGAGTGCAACGACGGCGCGGTGCTCCACGCGTGGGCGCTCGACGGCCACGGGCTCGCCTGGCGATCGATGTGGGAGGTGGCCGACGAGATCGCCTCGGGCCGGCTGACGACGGTGCTCGACGCGTTCCGCGCGCCGGACACCGCGATCCACGCGCTGTTCCCGCAGCGACGGCACCTGCCGCTGCGGGTCCGGATGTTCATCGACCACCTGAAGCACACCTACGGCAACCCGGCCTACTGGGCCGGCCAGCGCGGCGCCGGCGGACCGCCGCGCTGAACCGCGCTGAACCGCGCTGAACCGCACCGACCGGCGCGGCCGGGGGCCCGGCCGCCCGCGGCTCGGCCGTGGCGTCGCCGGCACGGGCATCGTCCTTGCGTCCCCGATCCGTGGACCTGGGCCATGCCGGCCCGCGGCCCCACCCGCAGGGAACCCGATGAATCGAACCGTTGCCGTGACCCGGGACGCTCCGTCCGCCTTCGCCGAAAGCCGCCCGACCGTGGATCGGTCCGAGCGACGCCCCTTTCCCCGGGACACGACGCCGCGACGACGCCGCTTCGAACCGACGCCCGCCCCCGCGCCCGCCTCCGATGCGACGGGCCGCCCGCTGATCGTCCACTGCCACCTGCGCTGGGACTTCGTCTGGCAGCGCCCGCAGCAGCTGTTCTCCCGACTCGCCGCCGACCACCCGGTGATGTTCGTCGAGGATCCGCTCCACGAGGGGGCGGACGCGCCCGTGCTGCGCATCACCGAGCCGCACCGGGGCGTCGTCCGCGTGGTGCCGGTGCTGCCCGACGCGCACCCGCGCGACGTGGACGCCCAGTGCGCGACGGTGGCCCCCCTGCTGCAGGCGGCGCTCGACGCCCACCCGCGGCTCGCCGGCCGCTTCGACGCGGCGATCCAGTGGTTCTACTCGCCGATGACCGCCCCCGCGTTCCTCGGCGGGTTCGGCACCGTCGGCGCGGTCTACGACTGCATGGACGAGCTCGCGAACTTCCGCTTCGCGCCGCCCGACCTCGCCGAGCGCGAGCGGGTGCTGCTGCGCCGTGCGAGGCTGGTGTTCACCGGCGGGCCGCAGATCCACGAGGCGAAGTCCCGCCTGCACGCCGACGTGCACTGCTTCGGCTGCGGCGTCGACGTCGAGCACTACGCGCGCGCCCGGGATCCGGCCACGATCGTCCCGTCGGAGATCGCGACGCTGCCCGGTCCGGTGCTGGGCTACTTCGGCGTGATCGACGAGCGGATCGACTACGCGCTGCTGGAGCGCCTGTCGAGCGCCTTCCCCGAGGGCTCGATCGCGATGGTCGGCCCGTTCGCGAAGGTCGACCCGGCCGCGCTGCCGAAGGCGGCGAACCTGCACTGGCTCGGACAGCGCGCGTACGCCGACCTGCCGGCGCTGGTCAAGGGCTTCGACGTGTGCCTGATGCCGTTCGCGCTCAACGACGCGACGCGCTTCATCAATCCGACCAAGACGCTCGAGTACATGGCGGCGGGCCGGCCGATCGTGTCGACCGCCGTGCCCGACGTGCTGCGCCAGTTCGTGCCGATCGTCGAGGTCGCGGTCGACCACGACGGCTTCGTCGACGCGGTCGCGCGCGCCTGGCGCACGCCCTGCGTCGAGCTCGTCGAACGCGGCATCGAGCGCGCGCAGCGCGCGACCTGGGAGGCGATCGTCGCGGCGATGCGCGGGCACCTGCTCGACGCGTTCCCGCCGCCCCGCACGGACGCGCCGGCGCGCGCGCGGGCCGCGCTGCCGTTCGCCGCGGGCGCCGTCGCGGCCCTCGGCGGGGCGTGAGGCGATGACCGCCCCACGGGTCGACGCGACCGTCGTCGGTGCCGGGTTCTCCGGCGCCGTCGTCGCGGAGCGGCTCGCCGCGCACGGACTGAAGGTGCGCGTGGTCGACCGGCGCGACCACGTCGGCGGCAACGCGCACGACCGGCTCGACGCGCACGGCGTGCTCGTGCATCCGTACGGTCCGCACATCTTCCACACCAACGCGCGACGGATCGTCGACTACCTGTCGCGCTTCACGCGCTGGCGCCCGTACGAGCACCGGGTGCTCGCGAAGGTCGGCGACCGGCTGCTGCCGATCCCGATCAACGTCGACACGGTCAACGGGCTGTACGGCCTGTCGCTCGACGAGACGACCATCGGGGCGTTCTACGCGTCGGTCCGCGAACCGCGGGCGCGGATCGAGACCAGCGAGGACGTGGTCGTCTCCCAGGTCGGACGCGACCTGTACGAGACCTTCTTCCGCGGCTACACCCGCAAGCAGTGGGGCCTCGACCCGTCGCAGCTCGCCGCCTCGGTCGCCGCCCGGATCCCGACGCGCACGGACCGCGACGACCGCTACTTCACCGACACGTTCCAGCAGATGCCCGCCGACGGATACACGCGGCTGTTCGAGCGGATGCTCGACCACCCGAACATCCGCGTCGAGACCGGCGTCGACTGGTCGCCGCGCCGCGACCGCGCCCGCGCCGGGCACGTCGTCTACACCGGCCCGATCGACGCCTGGTTCGACCACCGCTACGGGCGCCTGCCCTACCGCTCGCTGCGCTTCGAGCACGCGCACGTGCCCGACTCGCCGCTGCTGCAGCCGGTGGGCACGATCAACTTCCCGAACGACCACGCGTACACGCGCACCACCGAGTTCCGGCACCTGACCGGGCAGGCGCACGCCGGCACGTCGGTCGTGCGCGAGTACCCGACCGACGAGGGCGATCCGTACTACCCGGTGCCCAGACCCGAGAACCAGGCGCTGTTCGAGCGCTACGAGGCCCTGTGCGCGGCCGAAGCCGACACGACCTTCGTGGGGCGGCTCGCGCAGTACCGTTACTACAACATGGACCAGTGCGTGGGTGCGGCGCTGGCGGCGGCCGCGCGGCTGCTCGAGCGTCTGGACGCGGGCGCGATCGAGCGTGTCTGAGCCTCGGCACCCGCCGCCCGAGCTGTGGGGCGGCGTCGAGTGCACCGTCAACCGGGTCGGGGACGTCTGGTTCGACCAGATGGCG
>ENA-UOYA01005334-UOYA01005334.1-activated-sludge-metagenome-genome-assembly--contig:-NODE-5334-length-10239-cov-9.227219_pt1 | contig 10239 bp, 7 predicted proteins | sample MGYA00238163_ERZ764804 | MGnify/ENA primary metagenome ERZ764804 (study PRJEB28919, sample SAMN05720223) | activated sludge metagenome | isolation source: Anaerobic digester | place: Hong Kong...
CCGCGCCACATGGATAAAAAAAGCCTGCTCGAATAGGTCTTCAATGTCCTTTTCGAGCAGGCTTTTTTTATCCATGTGGCGCGGGCTGTTTTCGTTGTTTCCGGCAAAACGTGCGCCGTTTGGCGGCGGTTTGCGTTGCAAAGGAGCAAAAAAGATTGGAAAAGGTGAAATTTCTGCTTTTCGAGGCCGACATTAAATTAACTCTCTTTTCTCTTTCTTCATTAGCATTATTTAGAAAGATTGGAGTTGATCTATTGCTCAACTAACTACCTGCCCTTCGGGATGTTTCATTTTTTGTCCAGCTCCTTTTGAGACAACTGCAACCATTGCCGACGGGTGAATCGCAAGTTGCAACGCACTTGGTCAGTGCCTTGAATGAGCAATCGGTCGCCCCTTCTTAGAATGTGGTGTGCCTTATTTTGATTCCCATGCACCCACCCTTCCGAAATTGGAATTAAGATTTTTTTGACCTCAATAAAGCCCGCTTTGTGTGCCTCTTGCTTCCAGTTAAATGCGGTTCCAAGCGCAATTCCGTAAATTTGTCTCATTGCGTCACAGGCAATGGGGAAAAAGGAGGGGAGCGCTTTTTTGCGTTCAATAGGTTTGCCTCTTCTGCTACCTGGCAAAAAATCACTCTCCCTCTCCCTCTTCTTCTCCCTCTCTATCCAAATCCTTGTTCTCTGTCTGATTATCAGTTGCGCCAAACAGGCACTCACTACAAATGCCCTGAATGGGTACAAGTGTTTTTCAGCATCGAACCAAACCGCCGACCGACCACTCAACTTTTCTATTTTGCGTAGTTTGTCGAAACTCCGAATGATGCGCCCGCCATTGTCAAAACAGCCAATCCAGTTGCGTTTTTCGAGAATATCAAGGTGCCTTTTTACGGTTTTCTCGCTGATTTGCAGATGCTTAGCGGCTAAGCGGATGGTCTGCGGGCAAAAGTGCATTTGACCGCTGGTACTTACCGTCTTGCAATACATGAAAAATCGGAATGGGCCAAATAACCCCTCCTTTAGCACAACTTCCAAAATTGGAGCAGGCACCTTGAAAAACCGCCGTTTACTTACGACGTCCTCTCTTTTTAAAACGAACGGTATTGATGACCAAGCCATAACCGACGTTTACTTAGCCAATGCCTCTTCGATTTCAGAGCGGCGAAAACGTTGGTGGTGTGTGCCCTCACCGTAAGTTTTCACCTTGCCGCTTTTGCGCAGTTTGCGCAGCGTGGGCGCGGTAATGCGTAAAATTTGCATTACTTCTCCGGTGGTGAGAAATTCGTTAGCGAGGGAGGGAGTGCGCGGCGTTTTGGCAATTTCTGCCAGAACCATTTTTGCTACTGCTTCGGCGAGTTCCGATTTAAACTCTTCACTCGGTAGCATGATGAGCGGCGTTTGCGTCATAAAAACAAAAAATGAGAGTGACCCCGTGCTCATGCACGGTGCTTTTAATTGTCCTTCGCATTTTTAGAATTGTTTGCTGTTGTTTACACCAGCACCCAAACACAAAAAGTTGCCTTTGTCGCTTGGTTAGGCAAATTTAAGTTCTTTTTGGGCAGATTTGGAAAGATTTGGCAAAAACAAACACCCCCAAATTACCAACAGATTGTTGACAATTGGGGGTGTTTGTTTTTAAGCAACGCGCAGTTTGGTTTCTAACAAACCTGTTGCGCCGATGTGGTATTTTTTACTGGCCTGGCGGAACATTTCGGCGTTTTCTTCGCCCTGAATGCACAGGTATTTGTAGAACTCTTTCTCCGTTGTGTGCCCCGTGATTTTCATAATGGCTTGCACCACAAAGCCTTCTTTGTAACGGAGTGTGGCAAATGTGCGGCGCGCCGTGTGGGTGCCAACGACTTTAGTAATGCCTGCCAGTTGGGCGAGTTCTTTTAGTGCCTTGTTCATTCTCTGGTTGCTGAACGGCGTAGGCATTTCAAAACCGTAGCGCAGCAGAATGTTAATAGCGGCCATTGAGAGCGGCACTGTGACAGAGACGTTCGACGACTTGCGCGTTTTGTGGGGTTCGTAAACGAAATCGTAGCCGTTGGGCACTTCTTTAAGATTCCGCTTTTTGAGTTGGTCGTAGTCGCTGTACCGCATTCCTGTTTCGCAGGCCAACAAAAACCAATGGCGCACGTGGTTGAGGTTGGCCCGTCTTGTAAGGTCGAGCGCGGCAAGTGCGTCTAACTCATTTTGTTCGAGGTAGACGTTTTCAACCCGTTTGGCAGGGGTTTTAAATTCGGGGTGTTGGTAGTAGTCGTAAGGGTTCCAGCCGTTGCCCTTCGACCAATGCAAAAACATCTTTAGTTTTTTGATGAAGTTGCCAATAGTGTTCACCTCGTACTTCTCACCGTAGCAATGGGTGTGGTCTTGCAGGTGCCGCAAAAACTTGCCGTAGAACGCCAGGTTGATGCACTCGTAGGTGAGTGTAGTGCGCTGCTTTTTGGCAAACTGTTGGAGGTGGCCGCGCAGCGTCACCACGTGCGAAAGGCTGCCTTTGGAAGTTCCTTTGCTTTGGTGGTACTCAATGAAGGCGTCGAGGTCTTGCAGTAAGTCCCGCTCAACTTCCACGTGGTAGGTGCCTGAAAGCACCTGCTCTTTAAATTTCTCTTTAACTGGAAATTTGCCCCGCTCAACGGCGTCGCGGTACAATCGTTCGGCACGTTCTCTAATTTCGTTTAAACGTCCGTTTATTTGCGTCGCGAAGTTCGCAGTGTGGTAAACCCGTTGAGATTTGAAGTAACGGATTTTACAGGTTTGCCCGGTAGCAAAGTTCAAACGAACATTTTCACCATTGACAACATACCTAACCTGACATTGGATAGGGCGCTCGGTTTCCGGTGTGTCTTCTCTTCTACGATTGAGGGCAAAAGTGACGTTAATCATTGTGTTGCAGAATTGATGAGTGCGAGTAAAAGTGCGAGTAAAAACCGTTTCGTTTACCTCCCCAAAGTTACTCTAACTTATTCAAATTTGCAACCTAACTTGTTGATTCACAGATACTTCGAGAAAGGAACAGAAAGCACTGGAAAGTTTTTCCCTTACACTCGGGGCTACCACCCTATTTGCCATAAACCCTTGTAAGTCAATCACTTACAAGGGTTTTTTAATGCCCAAAAAGAGGAGTGCGAGTAAAAGTGCGAGTAAAAAGCGCACTTGCTGGCCCTCTAAAAATTCTCAAAAAAAATTTTGGCTGGCCCTGAAAAGGCGAAATCGGGGCGAGGTTAGGCCACGCCGATTTTCTTGAGGTAGGCCAAAGCAGCAGGGCTTAGGCGCTCTGCCTGTTTGCAGGCGGCGAGGTAACGTTTTGTGGGCTTGCCCCGGTAATGCCGTTTCAAGTAAGGTTGGCAAAGACCCTCGTTGGCGTCGAGTAGTTCGTTGAGTGCCCGCTCGCTGTGCGAAAGCGTTTGGCTTTGGTACAAGGCACCTGCAATGCCCTCCCGGTGTTGGAAGTAACCGTTGGCAAAGTAGAGTTTGGTACACCGCTTTTCAGTGCGGGAACACGTGAAATACCAACGTTGCCCAATACCTAAATTGGTGGGTTGCGCCTCTAACGGCGTTTCGTAGTACACCACCTGCCCCCCTTTGTAAAAATAAAGCAACTCCATTACCCCCGAATCGGCTTTCATGTTGAGGGCAACACGTACACTCAATTTTAGCCGCCCCCGGCGGTTCCAATTGAGTTGGACAGTGTGCAAACCCGGTTGCAGGAAACCACGCCTTTTCAAGTCGGCAATGCAAAGCGTGTGGAGGTGGTCGTAGACAATCACGGAAAGGGTGCCACGTAGGGCATTAGGTTTCAAAAATAGCCTAAATCATTTGAGAAAATCACTGTTTCCGGGTTCACTCATCTTCACCCAAAGCGAGCGTCCAAATTCTTTTCAGCGGGATTTCTGCCCGTTTTTAAAATTCTAAAACGCTTTCATTTTCCCCACCAACGCCACCAAGTCCGCCAAATCCTTTTCGATTTGGGCAATGATGACCGGCGGCGCTTCCAACACCTCTTCCTGCACCGCGTTGGGGTGTTTGATGTCGAGGTCGTAGCCACGGGCGGCAATGTCGGCAATGGGCACACGCCAGGCGTTTTCGTTTTCGGTGCGGTTGTTCCACCAGGCGCGCAGGGCATCAAAGTCCCTGTCTTGCATGGGCTTGGTTTTGGAGTAACCTTTTGAGCCGTCGGGCAAGGGGTTTTGGAAGTACCACACCTCTTTCGTGGGCTGCCCCTTGGTGAAAAACAGCAGGTTGGTTTTCACGGTGGCGTAAGGCTTAAACACCGAGTTGTCGAGGCGCACAATGGTGTGCAGGTTGCATTCTTCCAGCATTTTTTGCCGAATGCGGGCTTTGACCCCTTCGCCGGAAAGCGAGCCGTCGGGTAGCACAATGCCCGCCCGGCCACCGTTGAGCAGTAGTTCAATCATAAGCACCAAAAACAAGTCGGCGGTTTCTTTGGTCTTGTAAGAGGTGGTGAAGTTGTTGTGCGAACCGGCGTCCATTGTGCCCCCAAACGGCGGGTTGGCCACAATGCAATGCACCCGGTCTTCCGACGTGTAACTACTCAACGGACGGTTGAAAGCGTCGTCTTTAATGATGCTCGGTTGCGAGAGGTTGTGCAGGCGCAGGTTAATGGCACACAGGGCGTAGGGCAGCGTTTTCCACTCGGTGCCCCGGATGTACTGTTCGAGTTGGAGTTCCTGTTCGGTGGTGAGGTTTTGGCGGCGCAGGTGCTCCACCGTTGACACCAAAAAACCACCCGTACCACACGCCGGGTCGAGCACCACTTCGCCAAATTTCGGGTTGACCTGCTCGACAATAAAATTGGTGAGCGGGCGCGGGGTGTAGAACTCGCCGTAACTCCCGGCGCTTTGTAGTTCGCGCAGCATTTGTTCGTAGATGTCATTAAACAAATGCCTTTCGGTGCGGCTGTTGAAGTCGATTTGGTTGAGTTGGCTAATGACTTTCGCCAGCACCACCCCGTTTTTCATGTAGTTGTTGACGTCGGTAAACAACGTGGTGAGCGTGTGCGCAATGCTCTCAGCCACAGGGTTGGTTTGGTCGCTGGCGCGCAGGCGGCGGAGTGTGGGGAACAGTTCGCCGTCAATGAAAGTAATGAGCGCGTCGCCGGTGAGGCGGTCTTTGTCGGACGCTTCGGCCCACGCACGCCACCGAAATTGCTCCGGCACGGGCGACACGTAGCCGTCGAGGTCGAGTTCGTATTCGGCTTCGTTGGCGTCGAGTAGTTTGAGAAAAATGAGCCACGAAAGTTGCTCCAAACGCTGCCCGTCGCCGTTGACGCCGGGGTCTTCGCGCATGATGTTGCGGATGCTTGAAATGACGCTGGCAGGGCTTTTCCCATTGCCGCTTGGTACCGGTTCAGCGATGTTTGTCTTTTGTTTTTGCTTAGCCATTTGATTCAAATTTGAAGGTTTGTTGCAGTTCGCTTTTCCATAGACTGACTACGGTGTTTTGCAGGACAGTTAGTTGCTGATACATTTCACTGCACCCTCCAATCTTTTTTTCTACGAGTTCTACAATTTTAGTTTGCATTTCAAAAGAAGGCAACGGGAATATTAAACCTTCAATTATACCTAAGTTGATGTTCTTTTGGGCGGTGGCTGGTGCGTATTGCTCAATTCTCTCTCTAAAAACTAAAAAATAGTACAATAAAAACCGCACATTAAAATCTGAAAGTGGTACAAAAACTACAACACTGTCGGGAACACAAGCATCAATATTAAGGATTCCAACCTCTGCAATATTTGCAGCAATCGTAATGCAAAGAGACCCTTTCTCCCACAACTTACTTTGCCTCAATCCAAAATCATTGTACTGAGATGAATAGGAATTTATCAAAAATCCGTTTCGCTTCGATTGTGAAACATCGCCAGTTTGAACGAGTGGATATTCTCCATTTTTAAAAAGACGCACGTCGTTGCGAGGCCGATGCTTTGAATGACCACGCTGAAAGTCTCCCACCTCCCCCAACCGACACCAAACCCACCCTTCCGGCAAGTCAAACGGCATTTCTTCGGGGGTAACGGGCGGCAACGGCGCTTCCGGTTTTTTACCGGCGGCGCGGGCGCGGCGCTCCTTTTCGGCGCGGATGTCGGCGAGTAGTTCGGCTCCGGTTTTTTCGCCGGGAGCGGGGCGGTAGTCCACCAATTTACCTTGTATTGCTTCCTGCAAAATGCTCTGGCGTAGGCGCTTCACGTCGCCTTGCAGGCGAGCGAGTTTGGCGTCGGCTTCGCGGTGCAGGGCTTGGAGGGCTTGCAGGCGAGCAACAATGCGTTTTTGGGTGGGGAGGTCGGGTAGGTCAATTTCGAGAGGCAAAAGGTGTTTTGCTTTTAGTTCTGTCTTCATTCCACCGGGTACCTCCATTTTAAGTTTATTGAGGAAGTAATCGCTTTTCAGCAGAAACTTTAAATACTCAACCTCAATTTCTCTTTCATCAAATTGATAAGCAGAGTAGTGAATCGTTGCTAAAACATCTTTTGAGCCGTGAAAAACGGCCACCGCTCCTTTTGCAGCGTTAATGCCAGAGATAACTAAATCACCGTCTTTTATGACAATCATATCGGTTTGAGTGCCTTTGTCTGAAAGAACAATCTCTCCGCTGAAATCAATTTTCTCAACCCTCTTTAGGTTCATCTTAGCCGCTTGTTCCGGCTTTAATCGGATGTACCGTTCTTTAAGAATGTCACCCATTTTCAGTTTCCTAACTCTCTCCATTCGTTACGCTGAAATTTTGTAAAGTTCATTTTTCAATTCGGTGAGCATGGTAAAGTAGCCGTCTTTGCCACCGAACATTTTTACGATCTCGACGGGGGTGCCAATGTCGGTAAAGGGGCGCACTTTGAGGTCTTGCGTGTCTTCAATGGCCACGATGCCTTCGTCGGCGTATTTTTGGAGCAGGGCGTCGAGCACTTGCCGGGCAGCGCCGCCGTAGCGGTTGTACACGTCGCGTTTTTGCACGTTGTTGGCCCGTTCGGCGCGGGTAAGGGGTGCAGCGCCAAAGGCGAGGTGGCAAACGAGGTCGAAGTCGTCGAGGTGCTTAAACTGGGTGCCCATTTCGTCTTTGAGCGCGTCGGTAAGAATGCCTTTGGCGCGCATTTCGTCGAGCAGGGCTTCTTTGCGTTCGGCGCTGTTCCACCGAGTGAGAAAGGCTTCCATGCTGGCGAAGTTTTCCAGGATGTTGCGCCGGGTGTAGTCGGTGAGGTTTTCGTGCATGACCCGCCCGTCGCCGTCGTAGTAGCGCACCGTCTCGGTTACTACACTCACCTCTACCCCGTCCACTAAGTATTTGTGCTGCTCGTTGCCGCCGTCCGGCTCCGGTTGGGTGCGTTCGGGGCGGGGCGTGTTGGGTTCGGCGGGTTCGAGGTCGTCAACGGGTAGCGGGTTGCCGTCGAAATCGGGGTCGTAAAACTGTTGGGTAGACCCCCGAAAGTCCATAATTGTAAAAAACACTTTGCCGAATTTTTCAGCGATGCGAGTGCCGCGTCCAATAATCTGTTTGAACTCGGTACGGCTTTGAATAAAAGCGTCGAGCACAATGAGGCGCACCGTCGGGGCATTTACGCCGGTGGTGAGTAGTTTGGAGGTGGTTACCAGGATGGGGTATTTGGGTTCTTTGCTCTGGAAATTTTCGAGTTCGGCCCGCCCGGCGTCGCCTTTTTCGCCGGAGGTAATTTGCATGATGTACTTCGGATTTTCTTCGTAGAGGTCGAGGTTTTCAGCAATGAGGGCAATTTTCATGCGCTCCGCGTGGTCAATGTCGCGGCAAAAAATAATGGTTTTTTGCTTGCGGTCGGTGCTTTTCAGAAAGTCGCTGACGTGTTTGGCCACCAGTTGGGTGCGCTCTTCAATGATGAGGTTGCGGTCGAAGTCGAGGGTGTTGTACACACGGGCGGGAATGAGTTCGCCGGTGAGTTTGTCGGCTTTGCCTTCGTCGGGCACGTACCCTTCGCGGTCTTTGTCCACGATTTTTTCGATGACTTTGAAGGGAGCGAGAAAGCCGTCGTCGATGCCTCGGTAAAGCGAATACGTGTAAAGCGGTTCGCCGAAATACTCGGTGTTGGAGGTTTGGCGGGTTTCTTTGGGCGTAGCGGTGAGGCCGATTTGTACCGCCGAATCAAAGTATTCAATCACTTCGCGCCACGCCGCGTCGTCGTCGGCGCTGCCCCGGTGGCATTCGTCAACGATGACCACGTCGAAGAAATCGGGGGTGAACTGTTTGTAAATGTTGCTCACCTCTTCGGTGCCGGTGACGGCTTGGTACAAGGCCAAATACACTTCGTATTCCTTTTCGATGGTGCGGTTTTGCACCTTGGTCATTACCTTAGAAAAGATTTTGAAGTCGTCGCGCATGGTTTGGTCGGCCAACGTGTTGCGGTCAACCAGAAAGAGAAAACGGCGGGCTTTTTTGGCTTCGCGCAGGCGGTAAATGATTTGCGCGGCCATAAAGGTTTTGCCGGTGCCGGTGGCCATTACCAGCATCATGCGGCGTTCGCCGCACAAAACGGCTTCAAAGACCCGATTAACAGCAATGTACTGGTAGTAACGAGGTTTGGAGCCGTCGTAGTAGGGCGTTTCGAGCAGGTGCCCTACTTCAGGCGAAATGCCTTTGGCGTCGAGGTGGCGTGCCCACAGTTCGGCGGGGGTGGGAAATTGGTCGAGCGTCAAAAAACGCTGTTCGCCGGTGCTTCGGTCGAGTTCGACAAACCCGTCGCCGTTGGTGGAGTAGACGAAAAGCACGTCGAGGCCGCCGTTTTGGGTGTCGGCGTAGCCCAACGCCTGTTCCAGGCCGTGTTCGACGGTGTGGTTGTTGTCTTTGGCTTCAATAATGGCCAAAGGCAGGTGTGAGACGTGGTAGAGAATGAAGTCGGGGCGTTTGGTCTTGCCGCGACTCCAAAGGTTAGTTTGCCCCCGTCGGATAATGATGCGCCCGGCGGTGTAGGATTCCTGGCGCACGATTTGGGCGTCGCGCCACCCTTGTTTTTGTAGGGCGGGTACGACGAATAAGTCTTCGATCTCCTTTTCGAGCAGGCTTTTTTTGTTGAGAGCGTCCATGTGGCGCGGGCTGTTTTCGTTGTTTCCGGCAAGAAGTGCGCCGCGTTGCGCGGCTTTGCAGTGCAAAGGAGTGAAAAAGATTGGAAAAGGTGAAAAACGAGCGTTTTTTTGACAGTAGCGACCGCTTATTAAATTGCTTTACTATTTGTTGTGTGTTCTACTCATTTCTTGTTCAAAGTGAATAATAGAGAGAATACTACTTCCTAATTTCTTATCGAGTTTAATATGTTTCGGCTTTTGTCCACGTCCTCCACGCCGTTTTTGATCCCACGAAAAGGGGCTAATTGTACGGTATTTTAACATGGGTGTGATTAGGTCTATTCCTTGAAAATAATACGCCCCGTCTCGGTAAACGAGGCATTCAGCACCCGGCTGTTTGTGTCGCTTGTACTCTTTGGCATTAACAAAGAGAAACGGTTCCAACTGCTTTTCTACTTTTAGAAAGCCAGCCTTTTGGCCCAAAGTTTTCCATTCAGAGGCCGTTGAGAGCGCAACTTTAAAAACACTCGCAATGTATTGGCAAGCAACCGGGAACAATTTTTTAGAAGAGACGCCGGGTTGATGTGGGGCCGAGTTTGGTGCCCCGGCCCGGCGCATCTTCTGTTCTGTAATTGCTTGGCTCTTTGCCAAAGCGCCTATTAGAGCGCTTACAATGAATGCTTTAAAATTTGGGAAGTGTTTCGTTTCAAAAACCACACCTCTGCGAAAAGGGGCTATTCCCTCAACCACAAACAGTTCTTTCCATGCTCTGAAAATGTGTTTGCCAGAGCCTTTCCAGCATCCTACCCAATTGCGCTCTTCAAGTCGTTTCAACCTCCTTTTAACGGTTTTGGGGTGGCAGCCCAAAAAGTTAGCCGCTGACGACACGATCTTTTTGTCAACCAGCAAACAACCGTTGCTGATTGACTTTAGGTAAACGAGTAGTTCAAACTCTTCAAAAAAGAGTTCTTCGGCCACCCTCTTACAAATCGCGTAAGGGATAACAAAGCGCGTTATCTTAGGAGCGATGTAGGCACCTTTAGGCATTTTGACCCGGACGTTTATTGAGTCAATGCCTGTTCGATTTCCGAACGGCGAAAACGTTGGTGGTGGGTGCCTTCTCCGTAGGTTTTCACCTTGCCACTTTTGCGCAGTTTGCGCAGCGTGGGCGCGGTAATGCGTAAAATTTGCATTACTT
>ENA-UOYA01005337-UOYA01005337.1-activated-sludge-metagenome-genome-assembly--contig:-NODE-5337-length-10237-cov-6.406403_pt1 | contig 10237 bp, 10 predicted proteins | sample MGYA00238163_ERZ764804 | MGnify/ENA primary metagenome ERZ764804 (study PRJEB28919, sample SAMN05720223) | activated sludge metagenome | isolation source: Anaerobic digester | place: Hong Kong...
ATATTTCAGACGATGGGCCGCCTGGGAACAGTGCTTAAAAATCCTGGATTTGCATCCCTGCTCCTGGTTTTTTCTTTATGCAGCATACCTATGCTGTCTTTTGTAGCCTCTTCGTCCTATATCTATATCAAATGGTTTGGGCTGAGCGAGCAGGTGTACAGCTATTTTTTTGCCCTTAACGCGCTATGTTTGCTGCTTGGCCCGCTGCTGTACATAAATTTATCCAGGCGGTTTTACCGCAGTTCAATTATTATCGCCTGTTTTGCGGCAATGACCCTGGGCGGGCTGCTGGTACGCGGCCTGGGCAATTTTAGTCCCTGGCTGTTCGCCGTCTCGCTGATCCCGTGTACCATCGCCGGAAGTTGTTTGCGTCCGCCCGGCACCAACCTGATGCTGGAGCAACAGCGTGAAGACACCGGTTCAGCTTCCTCGCTCATGGGCTGCTGCGCCCTTTTGATGGGCAGTTTAGGGATGTTTTTAATCTCTCTGGACTGGGCCAATACCATTTTCGCGCTCGGTATTATGAACTTTTTAACCGGTCTGACAGGCGGGGCGTTCTGGCTGCTGTTTTCTAAAAAACCGTTTATCAAACAGGTCCCTGATGCTTTCGCCGCGGCGCCGGCGCGCCAGGCCAGGTAAAGACTGTTTATACACCTTGCCCCGGTTGCAGTTCCCTTACCGCGCACGGCCCGGTGGCGCATTTGCCGCAGACGTCGCAGACACCCAGGTCGCTGTAGTAAGCGTCGACTTCCAGGCAGCGCTCATAGCATTTCTGCTTGTTCAGCCCTTCCCGCGTCAGGGCGCCGGTGGGGCAGTTACGGACGCAGGCAAGACATTTGCCGCCGCTGTGAAAAAGGCAGTACTGCGTTTCCGGGCGGGGTGTGGGATCTATCGGCTGGTCCATAACAATGCTGCCGACGCGTCCCGCGCAGCCGGCGGCAGTTATAAGCATGTGGTGCAGGCCGAAGGCGCCCAGGCCGCAGATATAGGCCACATGCTTGTGGGACCAGAAAGAAATGAGCTTTTCCGGGTCAAAGTTATGGGTGGGCTGCTGCCAGTTTGTCTTTACCCCTTCAGCCGCCAACGCTTCCGCCAGCCTCTCACAGCAAAGGCTGATCAGCCTGTTTGTTTCAATGTACGCCTCCGCCCATTCCCTGGCGACGTAGGCGTGCTTTTTATTTACCTCAACCAGCTCTTTGCTGAACGGGATGAAAAAAGCCGCCACCGATTTCGCTCCGGCAAGAATATCAGAAGGAAGCAGGTGGCTGGTCCCGACCGCCTGTTTTAATTCACTGAAGAGCGGGTCATCCGCCCGGGCAAATCCGGTAAGCGGGCCGCGGTAGAGGCCCTGTCTCCCGTTTTCTGATACTGTTCTGCCTAACACATCTTTAATTAATGCTTTCATTAGAATCCCCCGATAAGTATTTATTCTTTTAAAGCTCTTATATATTAGCCTCTGAAAAAAACTTGGTTTTTGTTTCCATTGTAATTTTATAAAGGAAACCGGACAACAGGCAGAGAATTCATAATAAAACGACAAACGGAGATATCTGTGGAAAGAAAAGAATCTTTAATCAACCCTCTTGCGGCTGTATTACTGGGTGTGGCGGCAGTCGCTTTTTCCTCCATTTTCACCAAGCTTGCCACCGCCCCCCCGCTGGTGATAGCGTTTTACAGGCTGGCCTTCACGGTGGCCCTGCTTGCCCCGCTGGCCTTGAATGCCGGCGGCCGCCAAGAACTCAGGGGCATCAAGAGGCGGGATCTCGGTATGGCGGCGCTTGCCGGCGCTTTTTTAGCCCTGCATTTTTCTGTTTGGATAACCTCTCTTAATTATACTTCCGTCGCCAGTTCCACTGTGCTGGTTACAATGCAGCCCCTCTTCGTCGTTACAGGCGGTGTTTTGCTTTTGAAAGAGAAGATCGGCATTAGAGGTCTGGCGGGGGCGGCCATAGCCCTGGCCGGCAGCGTGTTGATCGGCATCAACGATTTCCAGTTGGGCGGTACGGCCTTAAAAGGAGACATCCTGGCTTTCAGCGGGGCTTTTTTTGTGGCTGTTTACGTTATGATCGGCCGTAAATTAAGGTCCGGGCTCTCACTTTTTCCCTATGTCTTTGTGGTATTTGGCTCTGCCGCGGCCGTTCTGCTCATTTTCAACCTGGCGGCCGGGACCCGGTTTTATCCTTACCCCGCTTTTGACTGGCTCTGGTTTTTCGCCCTTGCCGTTGTCCCCACTATTTTAGGCCATACCGTTTTTAACTGGGCGCTCCGTTATGTTAAGGCCGTGGTGGTTTCAGTCAGTATACTCGGCGAACCTGTAGGGGCGACAATCCTGGCCTATTTTATTTTTCAGGAGATACCCGGCCTGCTGCAGGTTGCCGGCGGTATTACCGTTATTTTCGGCCTTTGCGTCTTCATTTCCTCTGTGAGAAATTAGCTTTTACAAAGTCTAATCTACGAGTAAAGGTTCCAGGATTCTTAAAGCAAGGTTTCCCCTCTATGCCAAAGAAAGAAGGATTAGGGTAAAAAGTGTTGAAATTATGACTTATTTTATTTTTAATTCTGGACTTGCGGGAGGTGAACCTGTCAAAAAAGTGCCAAATATATCAAGGAGGAGATTAAAGAATTGAGGAAAAGAATTTACTTGTTCGCGCTGGTTGCGCTGCTGGCTGTGGCGCTGCTGGCGGCCGGCTGCGGAGGCTCCAAGGATGCCCCCAAGGCTGCGGGAGGAGACACTATCAAGATAGGTTTCCTCGGAGGAAAAACCGGCGCCCACGCCCACTATGGCATTGAGACCCTTAAGGGTATGCAGATGGCGGTGGATGATATCAACAAAGCCGGCGGTGTTCTGGGCAAAAAGCTGGAAATTGTTGAAGGCGACCACGGCAGCAACAGCAGCGAGGCCGCCAATGTAACCCAGAAAATGATTACCCAGAAAGTTGTGGCGATAGTCGGCGACCCGACCACAGGCATAACCAAGACGGCAGCCCAAATCTGCCAGCCGGCCAAGGTAGTGCTCCTTTCAGCGGGAGCCGTAGGCACCGGTGTTGTTGAAATCGGCGACTATATTTACCGTGACACGCTGCTGGACGCTGTTGCGGCCCCGGCTGTCACCAAGTACCTGAGTGAAGAACTCAAGTGGAAAAAGGTGGCCCTGGTAACCACCACCGGCCTGTCCTACAGTGAAAGCCTGACTGCCATCTTCAAACCGGCGCTGGCTAAATACGGCGTTGAGATTGTGGCGGAGCAGAGCATTATGGAAAAAGACACCAACTTCAGCGCTCAGGTTACCTCACTGAGCCAGAAGAGTTTCGACGGTGTCATCTTTACAGGTTACTACACCGAGGGCGCGCTTTTCATGAAAGAAATGCGCAAGCAGGGCCTGAACCAGGTTATGGCCGGCGGTGACGGGCTCCTCGGCCAGGAACTTTATCAATTAGGAGAAAAAGCGGTTGAAGGCAGCATGGTTTACGCCGGTTTCGCAGTGGACTCGAAAAACGCCGTCGGCATAACCAAGGAGTTTATTGACAAGTACCAGGCCAAGAACAACAACAGCAAGCCGGATATGTTCGCGGCCCAGGGCTACGATGCTGTGATGATGCTGGCCGAGGCCATGAAAAAGGCCAACAGCGCCGACCCGACTGTGTTTAAAGAAGCGCTGGCCAAAACCAAAGATTTCAAGGGCGTGACAGGCACGATCACTTTTGACGCCAACCGCGAACCGATCAAGAGCCCTGTCTACCTGCAGGAAGTCAAAAACTCGGAATTTGTTGTTAAAACTGTAATACCGACAGCCTAGATTTTTATTTCATCTAATTCAGTGCCGCGCAGCCTGCCTGTAAAAACAGGCAGGCTGCCCAGGTATCTACGTCCTCTGCCGCGTGCCGCGGCTGAATCAGGAGGTTTATAAATGTTCTTTCAGCAGCTAGTAAACGGGGTGACCCTCGGCGCGACCTATGCTTTGATCGCCCTGGGTTACACCATGGTCTACGGCATCATCCAGCTGATAAATTTTGCCCACGGGGAAGTCTACATGATCGGTGCTTTTGTGGGCTTGATTATGGTTGCCGTATACAAAGTCAATTTCTTTATTGCCCTGCTGGCGGCAATGGCAGTCTGCATCCCTCTGGCGGTGCTGATTGAAAGGGTGGCCTACCGCCCGCTCCGCAACTCCACCAGGCTCGCCCCCCTTATTTCCGCCCTGGGCGTTTCCATATTCCTGCAGACACTGGTCACCTTGATCAAGGGTGACCCCAACCCGCTCGGTTTCCCCCACGTGATCCAGGATACAGTCTATGCGCTGGGCCCGGTGAAGTTCTCCTTGATTCAGGTTGTAATCCTGATCGTTGCCAGCCTGTTGATGGTCTTTCTTGAAATCACAGTCAAGTACACTAAAATCGGCAAAGCCATGCGGGCTACCTCCGAGGACTATGAAACCGCGAATTTGATGGGCATCAACGTTAACCATGTGGTGTCTTTCACCTTTGCCGCGGGCGCCGCCCTGGCCGCCGCCGGCGGGGTGCTGGTGGGCATGTATTTTAATTCCATCAACCCTTTCATGGGTGTCACCGTGGGCCTTAAATCTTTTTGTGCGGCGGTTGTCGGGGGGATCGGCAGTATCCCCGGAGCAATGCTGGGAGGCCTGCTGCTGGGCATAGCCGAGGTTTTCGGCGTAGCCGCGGGATTTGACACTTACAAGGAAGCTATCTCTTTTGGCCTTTTAATCATCATCTTGCTTTTCAGGCCTACCGGCCTTTTGGGGCATCCCATTCAGAGGAAGGTGTAGGCAGATGGAAGGTGTTTTAAGTATCCTCACCAACCCTTATTATAACCAGGTCCTGACCATGATGGGAATTTTCCTTATTGCCGCGCTAGGACTGCACCTTATTACGGGTGTGACAGGTCAGTTTTCCTTCGGTCATGCCGCTTTTTTGAGTATCGGCGCTTATTCTTCCGCTTTAATGACCATTTACCTGCATACCCCGTTTTTCTTGAACATGCTCGTTGGAGGTTTGTTGGCCGCCCTGTTTGGAATTTTGCTGGGGATCCCGAGCATGCGCCTGACGGGGGATTACCTGGGTATTACCACACTCGGGTTTGGTGAAATCGTCAGGATTGTTTTTATAAACACGAAAATTACCGGGGGTGCCATGGGGCTTGGGGGCATACCCAAGGAAACCAATATAGCCATTGTTTACATCCTGGTTGTGCTGACAGTTTTCAGCCTGTACCGCATCCAAAATTCACGTTTTGGCCGGGCGCTGGCAGCTATCCGGGAGGACGAAATAGCGGCTGAAACCATGGGCATCAACGTTTACTGGTACAAAATCAAGGCTTTCGCGGTAGGCACTTTTTTTGCCGGTGTCAGCGGGGCTCTTTTCGCCCACATGATGCAGTACTTGAACCCTTCAGACTTCGGATTCTCCAGGTCGTTCGACATCTTGAACTTCGTGGTGCTGGGCGGCCTTGGCAGCATCCCGGGGACTATCCTGGGCACAGCCGTGCTCAGCCTGGCGCCCGAGTTCCTGCGCTTTGTCAAGGAATACCGCATGTTGATTTACGGCGCCCTGATGATCCTGATGATGATTTTCCGCCCGTACGGTTTGCTGGGAAATGTGGATCTGGTGCGGGTCTTCAGAAGTCTCAGATCGCGCGGCGCCGGCAAGGGGACTGTATCCGGGGACAGTTAATAACAAAGTGAACCAGAGGTGTATATATGCCTGTTTTACTTGAACTTGACCATATGACAATTAGATTTGGCGGCCTGATCGCTGTCAGTGAGTTAAACATGCAGGTGGAAGAAGGAAAGATCGGCTCACTGATAGGGCCCAACGGGGCCGGCAAGAGCACGGTTTTTAACGTTATCACGGGTATTTACACTCCCACCCGGGGCAAGGTCACCTTTAAAGGCCAGAACATTACCGGCCTGAAGCCTTACGCGATCACTTCCCTGGGCATTGCCCGGACCTTTCAGAACATACGCCTGTTTAAAAACCTTTCAGTACTGGATAATGTCAAGATCGGCCGCCACTGCCGCGCCGGCGGGGGTATTTTCGGCGCGCTGACCCGCCACCCGGGGATAAAGCGGGAGGAAAAAACTATTGCGGAAAAGTCCCTGTCAGCCCTTGATCTGGTCGGGCTTACCGCTAAAAAGAATGAGCAGGCCAGAAACCTCTCCTACGGTGAACAAAGGCGCCTGGAAATAGCCAGGGCGCTTGCCGCCGAACCTGTGCTTTTGCTCCTGGACGAACCGGCGGCAGGCATGAACCCGCAGGAAAAACAAACATTAATGCAGATGATTTTAAACATCCGGCAAACCGGCGTGACCATCCTGCTGGTGGAGCATGACATGAAGTTTGTCATGAATATTTCTGATTGTGTCGACGTGCTTGACTACGGGTGCAAAATCGCCTCAGGCACTCCTTCGGAGGTTCAGAAGGACCCGGCGGTTATCACCGCCTACCTGGGGAAGGAAGTGGGCTGATCATGCTTTTAGCTGTTGAAAACCTGCATGTCTCATATGGCGGCATCCGGGCCTTAAAAGGCATCTCCTTTGAAGTTGAGGAAGGAAAAATAGTCGCCCTGATCGGCGCCAACGGGGCCGGCAAAAGCACTACCTTGAGGACCATCTGCGGGCTGGTGCGCGCTCAGTCCGGGCGGATTGAATACAAAGGGACTGTTGTCAACAAGGTACCGCCTTACAAGATCGTGGGCATGGGGATTTCCATGGTTCCCGAAGGGCGAAGGGTGTTTACCAGGCTAACCGTGCTGGAAAACCTGGAAATGGGAGCGTATTCCCGCGGCAGTTCCCAGGAGGCCAAAGAATCCCTGGCCAATGTTTTTAAGAGATTTCCCCGCCTCCAGGAAAGAAAGAGCCAGCTTGCCGGGACACTAAGCGGCGGCGAACAGCAGATGCTGGCGATGGGCCGGGCTCTGATGTCGAGGCCGCAGCTCCTTTTGATGGACGAACCTTCCATGGGCCTGGCCCCCATGCTGGTGGAAGAGATATTCTCGATCATTAGGGAAATCAACAACTCAGGGACGACCATTCTGCTGGTGGAACAGAATGCCCACATGGCTCTCTCCGTTGCCGGCAGCGCTTATGTGCTGGAAACAGGGGAAATAGCCCTTTCAGGCCCCGCCGCCGAGATGGCCGACAACCCCGAAGTCAGAAAGTGTTATTTGGGAGAGTAAAACAATCGAGCCAATCGGGGACATTTCTCATCCAAAAAGGAATGCCTATTATAGAGAAGTGTCCCCGTTCCTTTGGCATTTCCGACCGTTAGACATAACGGTCAATATTGTTTCCCAGATCGGGAGGGTTGGATACCTGTGGCATTGTGTTCAGCACTCCCTGCATGGCCGTCTCCTGCCGGTCCATAATTTTGCGCAGGACCAGCGTTTGCACCGCGCCTTGATTCTGCACCATTTTCAGCATGGAGTAGGTCCCCGCAATGCTTAAAACGTCAGCATCCGTTTCAGTTCCCCCCTTCATATCCTGATATATAATAAATCGTATAAAGTTACAGATTCTTTAGCTCTATAATTAGCCAAAAGCAACACGTACCCGGCAAAGGATACCTCAACCGAACAGTGATCACGGTACGTTTTAATTAAACAGTTCAATAAACCGTCTCAAAAGCAGCTTTCCGTACTTAACCTCCCGTACTGAATTATGTAATGTAATTGATTAAGATCGTATCCTTCTGTAAATGTGGAATACTTGTACATTGTAACATGGTTATCAAGTACTGTTAATGCAGCTTAATACTTTCCGCTCTGGCGGCAATACTGGCTAAAGCCGCCGCGTCGCCGGTGTCGCAGCCGTCATCTTTACCGGTCAGATAGAGGTCTGTTATAATCGAAGTCAGAACAGTCAGCTTGTCAATATGTTGAATTATCGAAAAAATGTACTTCATCGCCCACTCAGGATGATCGCACTCTAAGGCCATTTGCGCGTAACCTCTGATTACAGCGTTTTTTTCAGTCAATTCAGAAAGCATCCATCTTAGTTCATCCTTGTTCACACCAGCACCTGGTTTCTGAAAACTAGACATATCTGATTTATACAGGATAATCCAGATATATTTAGATTTCTCTCCCGCCGACTAACGGGAGGCAGCGTCACAGGATTCAACTGCTGAGCTATGGACTCTCGTCCATATTCCGGGTGGCTCGCCTTACGGTTCACCGCCCCAGCACTCAACCTAATGCTTGATACATTACATCCCTAGCGGAAAGATAAAACCTTCTCTAATTCTCTTACCTATCAAACGCTAGGCTTCAGTGCTGGGTCCTGCCCGAAAGGGGTGTTACCCACCGCCTGATCGTTACTCGCGGCAACAGCCTTTCACTGCGTGTACTGTGCCGCAACGCAAACTTTATGGCAAAGGGTTTACCCTGCTATCAGTTGTTTTCTGTGGTGCTGCCAGGAAACCAGGCTTTTCACCTCCTGTTTGGCTTGTTTTTTAATTGCGGCGATTATCGCTTTCTTGACTGAACTCCATTGCTTCCAGTTGGTTAACGACGCGAAGGTATCTCTTTTCTTGATAAACTTTTGTACCAATTGTTTAGGAACCTTTTCGTTGCTGTAACCAAGGCTGTGCCTGGCTATTGTATATCCCGCCGCCTCGTGGTTGGAGATCCCATACTGCTGCTGATATTTAAGTATGCCGACTATCGACGTGAAGGGCGGCGGCGCCTTTACCAGGGGCACTCCCTCGCGGGCGGCCCTGCGTTCTACCTTTGTTAAAAAGCTCGACCAGACGAACCCGTGGCTCATCCGGTTGAATTTGGCCGTCACGGACTTGTCGTTTTTAAACTCCAGATCTTCAACAGCAAGGGCGCAATTTAACTGTTTCGCCATTTTCACCACCAGTGACGCGGCCCCACCGATCAGGTTGTCCCGCCGGTTGCTCCGGGCATATGTCCACTCGCTCTGTGCTAACCAAAGGCTTTCTTTGAACTGCCCCAGGCAGTCGGCGCGGGCTATGCCCAATCCCTCCGGGTTGGTGTCAACGCCAATAACTCCGCTATGGGGGATATATGGTACGGGTATTTCTTCTTCGATGGTTACGTGAATGTAATAGCGGCCATTCTCCCGGATGATTTCCACTTGATAGGCGCTGCCGGTTTTAAGGTAATCCAACACCATCTGCCGGTAGTTGCGCCCGTTGATCAAACCGGTCTTCTTGGAAGGCTTATGGGCTAGGTAGACCGGGAGGGTGATACGGCTGTAGCGGACGGACTTTTCTGTCTCGACCGGCTCTGCGGCTATGTCCAGGTAGATGTTGCCGTCTTTGATGCACAGCCTTATGTTCAGGTTGCCGCCCTTTGTCTTGTCACCCCTGGAAAGGTAGCGGCTGCTCCGGGCTTCCTGCCATGCTTCGTGAGTAATGTTACCCTTGCAGCGTTTATGGAAGAGTTTTTTACCGCCAAACACCACTGGTGGAAACGTGCCGGCATCAAGGTGCTTCTGCCAGAATGCCAACTTCCTCTCTTCTTTGTCCAGGCGTCTTTGCAGCTTGGCTTTTTTTCCGGAAGACCTGGCTTTCTCCAGGCGCTTTTGGGTGAATTCCACTTTATTTGCGGCGCCTGCGTGATTTAGTTTAACCAGCTCTTTCTGTGATTTTATTGTTGCCTGGGCATCGTGAACCGCATCGTTGGCCTGGCGGGAGTTGAGGCTGAACTTGCCCTGTACCGCCAGGCGTATATCCTGGGTTTTCCAATTGTCCATAAGTCTCTTAAATGACCACCTTACAGCGGCGCAATAGCGGCCCATCAGATTATCGAGGAAGATTCTTTGGATTTCCGTTAACTGGAGGATGACGCCTCTAACCGTGGTTTTCACCGGCAATCACCTCCTTAAATCCTCTAAATTTGATTATATTTTTGATATTCTTATTACCTGACGATATTGATAATTTATCCATTGACACCACTCCCTACCATTACTATATCAAAACAGGTGTTCGTGTCAATGGTTTATCTATATAATGGTTTGTTATTAAATGTGTAATTCTGTATATCTATTTTAAAGCAGTTACATACCTCCTCGTATTTTAATGGCTATCAGATGACTAATGTAAACAATAATTGATAATAATTAATTTTTTATATTTAATTTCTTTCTTTTTTCTTAAATTTTACAGAATTAGGGTGAATTGTATGGCGAAAAGTATCAAGGAAAGCTTGATTAGAATTCTAAAAAATAGCCCCGATGGGCTGAATTTACATGAAA
>ENA-UOYA01005339-UOYA01005339.1-activated-sludge-metagenome-genome-assembly--contig:-NODE-5339-length-10233-cov-7.022696_pt1 | contig 10233 bp, 8 predicted proteins | sample MGYA00238163_ERZ764804 | MGnify/ENA primary metagenome ERZ764804 (study PRJEB28919, sample SAMN05720223) | activated sludge metagenome | isolation source: Anaerobic digester | place: Hong Kong...
TTCACTCAAATTGTATGTTTAGTACCACTATTTCCGATTGGGTGCCGATGCGGTGTTGCGACCCGGCAAGTCCCAATCCCGAAGTAACGAATACGTGAGTGCTCCCTTTCTTTTTATATCCGTGAGAAACCTCAAAAATAAGATCGGTAATCAAATTGCCGGGGAACGATTGGCCACGATGGGTATGTCCATACAGGGCGATATCTGCACCGGCAGAGGCTTCTTCGTTCAAATCGATGGGATTGTGTTTGAGTACAATTATGGGGAGCGCTGTATCTACATGCTGTTCACGGAGAATCTGTTCTAACGGTTTACGTCGGGGTGCGTTGAGATCTTCTCTCCCGATCACATAAAAAGCACTATCGATGAGTACAGCCGAATCGCGCAGCATGGTGATACCCGCCACGTTGTTGAGCCAAGCAATTTTTTCTTCCCCTTCATAGCGATACTCATGATTTCCCGGGCATGAATAGATTCCCCATGGCGCATGCAATTGCCGCAATTCTTCCTCCATATGTTGTTGAAGGATGGGGGCGATTTCTGCATCGATGATATCGCCCACAAATAGAATGAGATCGGGATGCTGAGCCATGATCAGATCGACATATTTTTTTGCGTATTTTTTATCGATCAAATAACCGAGATGCATATCGCCCACCATTACGATATGCAACGAGTCGATATTTCTTGCACTTTTGTTTACTACAATGTGTACTTGTTCCACTTGAGGATGGTTGAAATTGTAATTACCCCACCCAAGCATTGCTGCAACCACCAGCAAAATAAAAATAAAGGTGCGTGCTTTATATTTCTTTTCCTTTTCGGGTAGATACCGATCAGGGGGTATTTTCTTTTTTCTGAGGTAAAAAATCAAGTCGGAAATCCATACCAATGGGATGATGTAAAAAAGGAAGAGCATCCAAGAGGTACCCATTGTGCGGGTAAAATGCACAAAGGTATAAGGAAGTTGGTTGCGGAAGATCAAACCGGCAATATACAGGATAAATTCAACACCAAATACGGCAATAAAGAGGATACGCCAATTTTTCCGATTGGCCAGCGTTTTCCATCCTCTCCAAAAAGCATAAATATTTAAAGTAAGATAGATGATTAATACATTGATGAATACCTTCATGCTTTATACTATCTTTCTATATTGAAAGAAACATTTTAACCTGCAAAATGTTTTGCACACGTTGGATTTTATCGTTTTTCATAAGGAGAGGAAAAAACTCACCCACAAGGGAACGGAAAAATCGATAATCATTCCGTGAAAAAGGGCTACGACTACATAGTCCGTTCCCGAATATTTTGTGATGATGGGCAAGGTGGTATCCATTGTGGTAGCACCACCGGCGCAAATCGGTGCCAGTTTGCCGAAATACTTCACCATCCATGGGGCAAACACAAGCACAAAGAATTCGCGAATGATATTGGCCAATAAGGCAACCGTTCCCAATTCGGCTCCACGATATTCCGAAATGAGAATGCTCGACAGCGAATAGTATGCGAATCCTGACCCTACACAAAGGCAATCGGAGAGCGAGCGGTGGGGCAGAAGATAACTTACCAAGATGACGGCGGCAAATGTCCCAATGGTAGTGGCTGCGGGAACCAGTACGATTTTAAAACCAAGCGATTTGACCACGGAAAGAAGATGCTTGCTCGATCCGATTTGGATTCCCACGAAAAACAAAAGGAGGTATAGTATGCCTTTTGCCATATCGTCCGGGAGAAAAAATTCGGGTACCCATCCCACAAGGGCAAGCACGATGCCCAAAGCAAAAACAAGCAGATAAATCAGGGAATCCCTCATGATTCTTTATCTTTTTTTCGGAAGAATTTTCGATACACCCAAGCTGCACAGAGTACGCTTCCCAGTGTAGCTGCTGTAGCGATTACAAAAGCATCCAGCCCGATGAATCGAAAATTAGTAATCACCTGTTCGTTTGTTCCCACGGATAAACCCAGGGAAAACAGCAGCAACGCGATAAGGATTCCGATGATTTTCCCGGTGTATCGGGTAGCGGAAATGTTTCGGACAAGGGACCCTACGACTATGCCGGACACTATGACCAGGAAAATAGGGAGCATAGCTTTACAGCCTCTTTATGATTTGGATCAGTTCGTCGCCAATTCCGATTTTATACCCTTGTGAAACGTAAACTACCCTGCCAAAGGTGTCGGCTATAACCACGATAGGCAGATTGTTAGCCGATGCCAAATTCAGCTTCTTTACCAGTTGATTGGCAATGCTGCCGTCTTTATCGATGCCGAAAGTAATGGTGGAGGGCAATTCCGGAAAATCGGCTTTATCGAACCGCTTCCATTGGTCTTCGTTCGGAAACAAAAGAATAATGCTCCTGTTCCAGCTTTCGAAATCGGTTCTCAGTCGTGCAAGGTCTCGCAGAAAATGGTTAGAAGGTTCTTGACCGGCACCCAGAATCCCCACGATGAAATACCCTCGGCCGGTAGTGGCAAGAATCGATTGTTTGTCGGATTTGTTTTCCGGAAAAAACAAGGCTTCCGGATCCATTTCGCCGATAACCTGAATATCTTGATCGTCTTTGCGTAAAATCAAATCCATCGGTGTGGTTTTTCCTTCTTTAATGTTGAAAGTTGTAATGTGCGCAAGAACTTTTCCGCTTGCCATGCGTGTTCCGCTGATAAGTATGTAGTAGCCTTCATCAATGGCCACAGGTCGTTGAAAAAAGCTTTGCAAGCTGACGGTCGATTCTGCGCCTTCAGTGTTGCGGAAGTTCAGGCGGTGCATGCTGCCGCCGGTTATGCAGGCAATGGTAAAATGGGTATCGTACAACGGATCTTTCAACGTTGGCGAGGGGGTATAGTTGAGCCGCAAAAAGCCTTTTGGAGCAGCAACCTTTGCCTCGCCGGCATCAAAATTCACCTCGTTCCACCGGTTATTGTGGTAATATTGAAGTGCTCCGGTAATTTCTTCCAGTCGGGCGGGAATATGTAAACTACGGCATACGGCAACGAAAAAGATATTTTTCGATCTTGAGTCGGCCATGCCGAGTTTCATGACACCTATCGGCGAAATGGGGATGTATTGCGGATTGAATTCGTCGGCAGTTTTTATCCGGTTTACCCATACCACCAGCGATGCGGGGTCTGCGGCAGCTTTTTCTTTTATTTCTGTAGGGATATGTTGCTGCAGCCATCCCCGGTAGGGAGTGATTAATTCGTTATCGATACGGGGGTTTAGCACGTAACGATAGAAGATATCGGAATTTTCGGGAGTCACGTTATCGAGGTGATCTTTCAGCACCGAAGCGGGGGTGTCGCGAAGATCTTTTTCGGCAATCACCTCCAGAAGTTTCAACGCTGCAGCCACATTACCGTTTTTCGACGCATCGGTCAGAAATGTTTGGATTTCGCGCCAATTACCGCGGCTTTTTGTCAGGAATTTTGCCGTTAACGTGGTGTCGGCATCGATTTGTTTGGCAAAAGCTACGGCATCGTCATGCGAAATAAAAGTGGCAATATAGGCATTGCGGATGGAATCTTCGCGGGCAAGGCGTTTGTTGTTGACTTCAATTGCTTCTTGCGAAACCTTGTTTTCCGGTTTCACCTCCGGAGGAGGAACAATATCGAGCTCTTTCACAAATTCGTCTCCTTCCTTGAATTGCAAAGCAATTGTATAAAGGTCTTGTTTCCCTGCCGATACGATTTCTAATGCCATTTTCCCGTCTTTGTATACCCAAACCGACAAGTCGCCCAAGCCGGTAGAAATGGAAGCTTCGCCGTTTTCGTTGGTTTGCGTGGAGAGAACCGGATAAAATTCGGCATAGTTGTAAATACCAAATTCCACGTGAGCATCGGCAACCGGCGTTCCTGCAGAATCCACCACTCGGATAGTGGTTTTGGCTGTATCCACATAGTTTGAAGTGACGTTTATTTCGGCGTACGCATGGGTTTGTTGCATGATGTCTTCGGGTCCTGTATATCGGCCGAATACTTTGGTATGCAAAAGAAGAGCTCGTTTTACGGGTGCGTCAAACCATCCCATATTGAGAACGGGTGCGGGTTCGCATGCTCCCAGATAATACCATTTGCCATCGGCCCACGCTTCTACCCAAGCATGATTGTTGTCGGTGTGCGCCCATCGGGGAGTGTAAACCTGGCGGGCAGGAATTCCCACAGCGCGAAGTGCAGCCACAGTAAACGTAGATTCTTCGCCGCAACGGCCATATGCCGTGCGTACGGTTGACAAAGGTGAACTTGTACGGGCATCGGTAGGTTGGTAGGTCACTTTTTCGTGACACCAGTGATTCACTTCGAGAATGGCATCATACATGGAAAGATGGCGGACTCGCTCTTTCAATTCCTTGTAAAAGACCATGCGCGACGAGTCCATATTTTCGTTGTTAACCCGTATGGGCAGTACGAAATGACGAAACACGTCTTCCGGAATGTCTTTTCCCCAAGGCATTTCTTCCTGCACCTTGAACGATTGGCGAATATTATCCAGATAAAATTCGGGGGAATAGTCGGCAATGTCGCTTAAGGGCATGTAAGCATAGAAAAATTTCAATGCTTCCCGTTCGCGAAGCGAAAACTTTTTATCAGAGAAATTGGGGAAAATATCGGTGTTGCCGATGGTCTCCATTTTTTCGGAGAGGTCTTTTTCGACCTTTTGCCTATAGTCGGCATCCGAAATAAAATGCGATTGGTTTTTGTTGCAGCCCGAGATCATAAGAGAAATGGCAATAAGGATAACCAGTCTATTTTTTGTCATGATTTACGTTTTAATGGGGTTCTTAAAACACAAAATTACATGATATTTTTCAATTTATGAACAGACAATGGAAACCGAATTCTGCTTTGTGCTTTATAATCCCCGGTTTCGTGTGAAAAATAATCAAAACGGCAATGTCAATACTAAGATTTTGTAATAATCTTCTATTTCAATCGGTTTGTGAATTATCAGCTGTATAATTTTGATTACTTTTGGCCGTGATTTAACGAATGAATAAACCCACTAACCCTTACTTTCATGAAACGACCACTTTTCTTTTTGTTATGTTGTTTTACGACCTTTACATCGGTTGCTCAAACATCAGTTTCTTCTTCCGGTGCGGCGAAAGAACAAGTTATGGTGAGAGGGCAATTGGCCGGTCCTACCGATAATGATCCGCTTCCTTACGCCACTATATCCATCTCAAGGGAAGGTGCTTCAGAAAAAGTCGTTAAAAAATTGGCCGCCGACGAGAAGGGAAATTTTTCGGTTTCTTTGCCGGCGGGGAAATATGTGTTTACTTTTCAGTTTGTGGGGATGAATCCGTTGAAAAAGAATGTGGAAGTATCTACGCGTATGCCAACGGATTTAGGCAAGATAGTCCTTTCGGAAAGTTCTACACAACTCGATGAGATCAGTGTTGTTGCCCAACGCCCTTTGGTGAAGGTGGAGATCGATAAACTTACCTACAGTGCCAAAGACGACCCTGAGGCCTCCACATCCAGTGTGCTCGATTTACTGAGAAAAGTGCCGATGGTGACGGTTGACGGAGAAGATAAAATTCAGTTGAAAGGATCGACGAATTTTAAGATTTATCTGAACGGAAAACCGTCGAACATGATTACGAACAATCCTTCGCAGGTACTCAAGAGCATGCCTGCAAACAGCATAAAAGATATCGAAGTAATTACCGATCCGGGCGCAAAATACGATGCCGAGGGAGTAGGAGGCATTATCAATATTATCACCGACAAGCGGGTAGACGACGGTTATTCCGGTTCAGTAGGAGCCAATGGCGATACTTATGGGGGATATGGCGGAAATGCGTATCTGGCCTTAAAGTATGGAAAATTCGGATTTACAGGCAATGCCAGCTATTATCATCACAGCAGACCGGAATCGGAATCGACCTACATACGGGAAGATTTTGCACCGAACCCTGAAAATGTGCTTACTCAGGATGGCACCAATAAAAGCAAAGGGGGTGGTTTGTTTTTCAGCGGCGCATTGAGTTATGAGCCCGATACGTTGAATTTGTTCAATTTATCCGTATCGCGTTTCGGTGGAGATTTCTCTTCCACGGGTTTGCAAAATGCATTGTCAAAAGGGGCTCAAAATTACAGCTATCGAGCCCATTCTTTTTCCGAGCAGGAATATGGAGGAATCGAATTGTCGGCCGATTATCAGCGGAATTTTAAAAAGAAGGGGGAGATGTTGACGTTTTCGTATCGTTTTCAACAAAATCCGAACGACGGCGAATACGAAAGTCGTTTTACAGATGTGACCGGAAATTATTTCTATCCTGAAGGTTATCGTCGAAAGAGCATAAACGATGCCGGAGGAAAGGAACATACCGGACAAATCGACTATGTGAATCCTCTTACGAATAAACATACTGTTGAAACGGGGTTGAAATATATTTTCAGACAAAATACAAGTGAAAGCGATAATACGTATTTTGATGTTGAGGACAATACGTGGAAAGTGGATTTGTCGCGTAAGAATGATCTCGATCATGATCAGCATATTGTTTCGGGGTATGCCGGTTATAGTTTTAAAACCGGTAAAATTGGCGTAAAAACGGGTTTACGGGGAGAATATACCGATCAGGATATTCATTTCATGAGTGCAAAAGATACCACCATTCAAACTCATTTTTTCGATTTGGTGCCGTCGCTCACCTTTTCTTATCAGCTTGGAATGGCGCAAACCCTCAGGGTGGGATATAACATGCGCATCTCCCGTCCGGGTATCTGGTACCTCAATCCCTATGTCAACGATCTTAACCCGACAAATATCAGTTATGGAAATCCCAAACTGGATGCAGAACAGAGCCATAGTTTCAATATCAATTTCGGCTCGTTTTCTCAAAAGGTAAATCTCAACGCATCGCTCAGCTATTCTTTTACTAAAAATGCCATTGCATACTATAGTTTCATAAAAAACGGGGTGACCCATAATACGTATGACAATATAGGTAAAAATCAGAATCTCGGCTTGAACCTGTATGGCAGTTGGACTCCGTCGGCAATTATCCGTTTATATGCCAATGCCAATGTAAACTATACCGATATTCGGAGTACGAATGATAATCAATTAAAGAACAATGGCTTTTCCGGTGAAGGATTTGGTGGATTGATGTTGACTTTCCCGAAGGATTTTCGTGTGGGAGCCAATGCCGGTATTTTTTCCGGCCGCGTGCAGTTGCAAACTTCCCAGTCGGCGTTTTATTTTTACTCGTTTAATGTGATGAAGAGTTTCCTCAACAAAAAACTCGACGTCAACCTTTCTGCAAGCAATCCTTTTGCCGAGTTTGTTGAATTTAGTTCAACAACCAAAGGGGAAGGTTTTATGCAGAAAAGTACGTTTATGCAACCCATGCGTTCGTTTCGTTTGAGCGTTACATATCGCTTTGGCGATTTAAAAACTTCCATCAAGAAAGTGCAACGGACTATTAGCAACGATGATGTGAAAGCCGGAGAAAGCAGTTCTCAGACCGGAACAAGTGGCAGTACCGGAAGCGGAAATTGATGCCGGCATGCTTTTCTTGCAGAAAATTACGGCAAAAATGCGTATTTTTGGAATAAAATTACTCCAAAAGGTATCACAAACATGCGGATAGATATCATTACGGTTTTGCCCGAGATTATCGATGGAGCATTACATTGCTCCATTTTGAAACGAGCTCAGGATAAAGGGTTGGTTGAAATTGTCGTACACAATTTGCGCGACTATTCCACCGATAAGCATCGTCGTGTAGACGATTATCCCTTTGGAGGCGAGGCCGGGATGGTTTTGCAGATCGAGCCGATTGATCGGGCGATTTCGCAGCTGAAGTCGCAGCGCCATTACGATGAAGTGATTTATACTTCTCCCGATGGTGAACCGTTTACTCAGCAGATAGCCAACGAATTGTCGTTGATGCAGAACATCATTATCCTTTGCGGTCATTACAAAGGCATCGATTATCGGGTGCGCGAGCATTTGATTACACGGGAAATTTCCATCGGCGATTTTGTGCTCACCGGCGGCGAATTGGTTGCGGCCATGATTGCCGATGCTGTGGTGCGGGTTATACCGGGTGTGCTTGGCGATGAACAATCGGCCTTGTCCGATTCGTTTCAGGATCATCTTCTTGCTCCACCTGTTTACACTCGTCCGGCAGAGTATAAAGGATGGAAAGTGCCCGAAATTCTTCTCTCGGGACATGAGCGAAAAATTGCCGAATGGCGCATGGAACAGGCTGTAGAGCGTACTAAACGGTTGCGCCCCGATCTGTTGGAAAAGGGAAACGACGCCGAGAGTGAGAAATAGGGAGTGTAAAAAATTTAAAATCACGCTATTTTTCAACAAACTTCTGTATTTTTGCATTTCATTAAATAAATATACAAGATGAAGAGAGATTCGTTGGTTTTCGAGATTATCGAAAAAGAAAAGCAGCGTCAGTTGAGAGGTATAGAACTGATTGCCTCCGAAAATTTTGTAAGCGACCAGGTGATGGAAGCAATGGGGTCGGTGATGACCAATAAATATGCCGAAGGTTATCCCGGCAAAAGATATTACGGCGGTTGCGAGTTTGTGGATATGACGGAGCAATTGGCCATCGATCGATTGAAAAAATTATTCGATGCCGAATGGGTGAATGTGCAGCCCCATTCGGGAGCACAAGCCAATATGGCCGTATTTTTGGCCTGTATGAATCCTGGCGATAAATTTCTCGGATTAAGTTTGTCTCATGGTGGACATCTCTCGCACGGTTCGCCGGTAAATTTTTCCGGCATTTTGTTTCATCCTTTGGAATATACGGTGCGTCAGGAAGATCAACGGGTCGATTACGACGAATTGGAAGTCGTTGCCCGTAAAGAACACCCCAAAATGATCATCGCAGGTGCATCGGCCTATTCGCGTGAATGGGATTATGCACGTATCCGAAAAGTTGCCGATGCAATCGGAGCTATTTTTATGGTGGATATGGCTCATCCCGCCGGACTTATCGCTGCGGGATTGCTCGAAAATCCGCTCAAGCATGCACACATCGTTACTTCCACTACACATAAAACGCTTCGTGGCCCTCGTGGTGGTGTGATTTTGATGGGGAAAGATTTTGAGAATCCTTGGGGTATCAAAACACCCAAAGGTCAAGTGAAAATGATGTCTGCTCTTCTGGATTCGGCTGTTTTCCCCGGTACACAGGGGGGGCCGTTGGAGCATGTGATTGCTGCTAAGGCGGTTGCATTTGGAGAAGCGTTGGAAGATTCCTTCAAAGCCTATCAGTTACAGGTGAAAAGGAATGCGGCAGCAATGGCACAAGCCTTTATGGATAAAGGATATAAAGTGGTTTCCGGCGGAACAGATAATCATTGTATGTTGATCGATTTGCGTACGAAGTTCCCCGATCTTACGGGCAGGGTTGCCGAACAGGCATTGGTATCGGCTGACATCACCACCAATAAGAATATGGTGCCTTATGACAATCGCAGTCCTTTTCAGACTTCGGGATTGCGTTTCGGCACGCCGGCAATCACCACTCGCGGGTTGAAAGAGCCGTTGATGGGCGAGATTGTGGAGCTGATCGATACGGTATTGTCCGATGTAGAGAATGAAAAGGTCATCACTATCGTGCGCAAAAAAGTGAACGAGATGATGAGAGAATACCCGCTTTTTGCCTGGTAACATTTTTGGCTAATTTTTATTTTTCAAGAATAGTAATGGGGAATCCGTTTTTATGGATTCCTCATTATTTTTGAATATCTTCTCTCATACCCTTTGTTTCGGGCATTCAGGCATGGGGGATCAGCGCATTTTTTGTTCGATCCAACAAGTGAGACAGAAAGGAGGACAATTTCCGATATTCGGTTTAACGAAGTTTTTGTTCGACAAGGGCTTTTTTGTGGACTTCGTGTTGCTTCTTATTTGATCTTCCTTCGCTCTTCCTTCGCTTCATGCTTGCCTCTAAGCAGGGACAACAGCACCAAATCCCGTTTGGTTTTTGTAAAGCAAACCTGCATGTTTTCCGCTATTAGAGCGGGATACAGAGGTGCAGCCGGAGCAAACTTTGTGCAAGGATGATGTAAGGTTGACGCAAGCGTCATGCAAGGATGGTGCAGCCTTGGTACGGCCTTGGTGCGAGGAAGATGCAACGATGATTTTATCGCTGTGTTTATAAAATCTCATCTTTTTTATTTAAGTTTGTTACTTAAAATCATCGATTATTCTATTTTTATTCGAATGTCAACGATACTGCAAACCGATGT
>ENA-UOYA01005341-UOYA01005341.1-activated-sludge-metagenome-genome-assembly--contig:-NODE-5341-length-10231-cov-30.618711_pt1 | contig 10231 bp, 7 predicted proteins | sample MGYA00238163_ERZ764804 | MGnify/ENA primary metagenome ERZ764804 (study PRJEB28919, sample SAMN05720223) | activated sludge metagenome | isolation source: Anaerobic digester | place: Hong Kong...
ATGTTAGTTATGTTACTAACGCTAATCCTGCCGCCACTGCGAGGAGCGGTGGAAACCAGAGATTACAAGGCTTCACTTTTTGGCATCAAATCAAATGGCGCGACACTTAACACCCGCTCGATTCAAAAAGCCATTGATTTTATTCATGACAGAGGCGGAGGCAGACTGGTCTTTGATGTCGGACGCTACCTGACCGGGACCATTTATCTTAAATCCGGCGTGACGATTCATCTGCTGGAGGGAGCAGTTCTTGTCGGCTCGCCAAACCCTTTTGATTATGACACCCAGCATAACTGGACGGCTTTGATTTTTGCCTTAGAGCAGGAAAATGTAGGAATAACAGGCGAGGGTGGGGTCATTGATGGCCAGGGATTTACCGTGGCCAATAATCTGGTTGACCTCATCCACAAAGGGCTGGTCGACGATCCACTGCGTAATGACCGGCCACGGGAAGCCATCCGGCCGCAGAATATTTATTTCTGGCGATGCGCGGGAGTGAGGATCGAGGGCCTTACTTTGAAGGATCCGGCCAGCTGGAACCAGCAGTATGATCAGTGCCGGAACGTGACCATTAAAAATCTCATCATTGACAGTAAATCCTACTGGAATAACGACGGGGTGGATATAGTTGATTGTGACACAGTCGAAGTGGCCAATTTATATATTGATGCCGCTGATGATGGCATCTGTTTGAAGTCGCATGACAAAAATGCTGTCTGCCAGAATGTCTATATTCACGATAATGTGGTGCGAACCAGTGCCAACGGGATAAAGTTCGGGACAGCCTCGCTGGGCGGGTTTAAAAATGTCAGGATTATTAACAACCTGGTCTATGACACTTACCGGTCGGCAATAACTATGGCGGCGGTAGACGGCGGATTTGTTGAAGAGGTGGTGGTTGACGGGCTTAAGTCCATTAATACCGGCAATGTAATTTTTTTGAGAATCGGTGAGCGCTGGCAGCCGGGGAAAAAGGGGAGAATGAAGAATATTTCGATCTCCAATGTCTATGCCGAGGTGCCAGAGAAGAAGGCGGATGCAGGTTATAACTACGAAGGACCATGGGAACATCAGCCGCGAAATATTTCGCCCTCATCGATCGTTGGATTGCCCGGAGCTCCGATAGAAGACGTTACCCTGAAGAATATTGAAATCCATCATCCAGGCGGCGGCGATCCAAATTTTGCCCGGATCGGACTGGATGAGCTGGATAAAGTGCCGGAGCTGCCGGACAGTTACCCTGAGTTCTCGATGTTCAAGGAACTGCCAGCCTGGGGCTTTTATCTCAGACATGTCAAAAACCTGACGATGGAGAATATCAAACTGGTGGCTGAAAAGAAAGATTACAGACGGGCCATCGTGATGGATGATGTCGAGGGAGCCAGAATTAAGGGGCTTGAGGTCAAAGAGCCAGGGCCGAAAAAAGACCCCATCTTCAAAAAGGGGACGTGATACTCTGTCCCCAAAAAATTAGGAAATATAGATTGTGTCCCCTGTTTTAATAACTGATGCTGATGGAGGTCCCTCCGCCGCTCCCGAACCTGGGATTAACCACATTGCTGAAAATGGAGCCAAAGGAGTAACTCAAGCCGACCGAAAAATAGTAGCTATAGGAGGTGGCCAGCTGCTTTCTCATCAAGAGGACATCCTCCCACGAGGCCCCAGCTTTGGCGATGGAAATCAGGTCATGGAGACGTGAATAGCCGCCATAGAGGTTGACTGAAAAGCCGCGAAAGAGCCTGATCGACAGGTCATTGTTAAACTCAATTCTGTATTTACTGAAATCATGAAAGTAATTAGAACCGGCTAAGGAAGTGCTGATTGTCCCCCATTTTTTCTTTAATTCGAGTGTAGCCGATAAGTTTCCTTTGACCAGTAACTGTTTGGTCCGGTCAAAAATTGTTTCTTCACGATAAAAGGATGGCCCGAGGTCGAGACTGTAGGTAATCCTTAGCTGGCGCTTGGTGGATTCAGAATAGGGGAAAATATTATACTCGATAGCTGGCGAGATGCTCCCGGCAAATTTCAGGTTCTCGTAGGTGGAACTGCTTAAGCTGACAAAAGCTCCCAATGACCAGTGTTCACCCAGGCTTTTAGCCACCAGTGCCCGGAAATTTCCGCCATGAGAAGTGCTGACCAGGTTAGTTCCTTCATAGTCGTAAGAATTCCGGTAATAATTGGCGCTGAGCGACAGCCTGATTTTCCACTCCGGTGTTACCCGGTTAGCTGAAAAGTTTCCGAAAAGGCTATCAGAAGAATAGCTCTTTTGCCCGTTTAGAAAACTATTGGCGCTGAGACTGAATACCCAGAAATTCCAGGGATCAACAACGGCGGTTGGCTTGACTTCCTCGGCCAGTTTGATTTTGAGTCTGGATCCCCCCGGGGTTCTGGCGGCGTAGGGGACCAGACCCAGTTTTATTGTCCTGATCAGTTCTTGCTTTATCAGGTCAGGCGCTGAGTTCAGAGGGAGAACCAGCCGGGTATGATAATTTTTCCCCGTGAATTCCTTTTCTCCAGTAAATTTTATCTCAAAAAAACTTGAGTCTTCTTTTGTTTCCTCGATAATCTCAATCAGGATGTTAGCTGGCAAAGGATCAGAGGCTACCTCAGCCAGTTCGATGTCTTTTCGCAGAGCTTCTAAGGGACACCAGGGGGAGTTTACATAAATTATCAGCTTGTCGGCCAGGAATTTTTCCTGTTTCTCCTGGCCTCGAACCGGCAGGTTAAACAGGCTGAGGTTTATAGATATTAGTAACAAGAACAATAAGAATAAGATCAGGGGCCAGGTTTTTGTTTTTTCCACTAATTTTTCTTTCAAGCTTTTCATTGGTTATTCTCCGCTTTCTATAAGCTGATTAATCACTAATCAGTGCTAATCATGACCCCGCCGCTGGTCACTGAGCCAAAGCGTGGATTGACCACATTAGTAAAAATGGAACCAAAGCTGTAGCTAAAGCCGACGGCGACAAAATAATCATAACTGGTAGCCAGCATTTTGCGCTGCAAAAGCACTTCTTCCCAGGTAGCTCCACCATTAGGCAGTGACAGCTGATCATGAATCAGAGAAGCTCCGCCAAAGACATAAGCATTTAAACCTTTTATCAGGTTAAGGGAAACTGTGCTGAAAATCGAAACGTTGTGTTTGCTTAAATCATGAAAATAATGGGAACCTTCCACCGAGGTACTGATGCTGCCCCATTTCTCCCTGAGGTCAAGAGTGATGGAAAGGGATTCAGATAGCAAGGCTTCTCTCGTCTTGTTGTAAAGGGTTTCTTCAAAATAATTGGCGTAGCTTGGTCCTATCTTATATAAAAAACGAAGCTGCTTTCTGGTTGATTGGGAGTAAGGGAAAAGGTCGAATTCAATCGCTGGCGAGATATTAATCTTTAACCGGTAATTGCTGTAAGTAGAGGAAGAGACCGAATAGAAAAAACCGGCTGACCAGTGCTCACCCAGGCTGGTGACCAGGAGCCCGCTGCCACCGTAGCTGTGGCTGTTCGATTCAAGGCTCTGGTCTTCATAGGTGTAATCATCATGATTATAGGAAGCGCTGAGCGAAAGATTAAACTTGATGTCCTTGGTGACTTTGTTGGCCGAAAATGAACCATGGACTGATTGGGAAGAATGAGCCTGCTCCCCATTAAAATAACCACTGGTGCTTAGATTAAAAACCCAGGATTTCCATTTATCCACGGCTGGTCCGGCCGGGGTGGTCGGCTTTTGATATTCAAGGCTGATTTTCCGGCTGATAGGGGTCTGGTTGACATAGGACATCAGCCCGATCTTTAAAACATCAGTTAAACCTGATCTGATTTCCTCTGCAGAATCTGTCTTATGTGAAAAATATTTAAGCAGGTCGTCCTGTCCCTGGAATCCATTCTGACCGATAAAGGTTAAGGTGTATTCCCGGCCTCCGCTGCCAGTACTGAGGGTGGTGATAAGTACATGAACGTCAGCTTCTTTTCGCTCGCGGACATAGTTAACAAACGGGATCTCGGTCTTTATATAATCGAGGTCGCAGGAACCACAGTCGATGAAAACCCGGGGAGCAGTTTTCTTTAGCTCTTCAATTGACTGTCCGCCGGCTTGATCACTGGCTTGAGCCAGGAGCGGAGATTGTCCCTGGATCAACGGCAGACACAACAGGAAAATAAAGCCAGCCAGTCTCCAAAAAGAATGGCCCCAGCGGCCTGACCTGAATTCTCCTTTTGATTTGACTATCGGCATCAGCTTCTCCTAAAAAGAGTCGAGTCTTGCTCTGTATTTCCTCTTAATCTCAATAATGTCAACCATTATAACAGACTCTATCACCATATATACGAACTGGTTGGCCAAAACGTTAATAAGAATGTAAAACGGTGACGTAACACTCTGTCCCCAAAAAATTAGGAAATATAGATTGTGTCCCCTGTTTTCCCACTTTGTCCCCGTTTCTGGGGAGGAGATGAGAAAAAGTTGAGGCCATCAATCGTCTAAGTATTGAAATATTGAATGCCTGTTAAAAGGCTACTGGTCACGCGCTTTACTTATTTTTTCTAATCTAACACTCCACTTACCTTTATTGAATTGCTTTAACGGGTGAAGGTTCAAAGATGTCCCGGCCAGAAATTATGTCAAAAATCTTTGAGGTCATCATCGAAGCTATTCAGCCTGACTGCTTTGAGCTGGTCGCTTTCGATTACCGGCAACAACCCTTTTTCAGTCAGTCGAAAGGCCGCCAGCCAGCCGCCGAAGAGCAAGAGATTTCGGAGGTGATCAACCAGGCTTTAAATTCAGGTGAACCGGTCATTTGCCGCCTCGACCACGGGCAAAATATGCTGATTGCCTGCCACCCTTATTCCTACCACGGTAAATTGTATGGTTATGCTTATCTTGAAAAATCACAACCGGGAAATTCTTTAACTCAACAGGACATGGAGATTCTGTCTTCTGCCTTGCCGGCCGTTAGACTGCTCAGTCAGGAGGCCTTCCCGCCCGCCGACACCCAGATTGAGCCCGCCAAAAACGAACCACGGTTTCTGGGCATCAGTCAGCCCTACCGCCTGATCCGCGAGCTCATTGATAAAGTCAAAAACGTTGATTCTCCGGTCCTCATCAGTGGTGAAAGCGGGACAGGTAAAGAGCTGGTGGCCAGACTCATTCATCAGACGGGCCGCCGTCATCGCGGCCAGTTTGTAGCCGTCAACTGCAATGCCATTCCGGACAGCCTTCTCGAGTCAGAGCTTTTTGGCTATGTTCGCGGGTCATTCACCGGTGCTATCCGGGATAAATCTGGCTTAATTGAAGAAGCTAACGGGGGGACTTTCTTTCTGGATGAAATTGGGGATCTGAGCCTGCCTCTTCAGGCCAAACTCCTCAGAGTCCTTCAGGAAAAAGAGATAAGGCGGCTGGGCGAAAACCGTTCCCGCCGGGTTGACGTCCGTTTCATCAGTGCCACCAATCGTCAGCTTGAGGCTGAGGTCAATGCCGGCCGTTTCCGTCAGGATCTTTATTACCGCCTGAAAATAATGTCCATAGATATTCCGCCCCTGCGGCGCCGCCCGGAAGACATCCTGGTCCTCATCAATCATTTCCTCGATCTATATGCGAAGGAAATGAATAAGCCCCGGGCTTTTTATTCACCTGAAGCCTTAGAGCTTTTGCTCAAATATGATTGGCCGGGGAATGTCCGGGAGCTTCAAAATGAAATTCAGCGAAATCTGATTATGGCCAGCGGGGAGAAAGTCATCCGGCCAGACTGGCTGTCGGCCCCAGTTAGAGGGGCTAAAGACAAAATTCTGGCCGACCGCTGGGATTATTCCCAGGCCAAAGCCGACTTTGAAAAAAAGTTCCTGGGTGAAGCTTTGCGCCATTTTAATTACCACCGGGCCAGGACGGCGGCCGCTATCGGCCTGACCAGGCAGGGGCTTTTCCGGCTGCTAAAAAAGCACGGGCTCGATCAGCTGAAGAATTAGAACGAGTTAAGTTGAACTGGCCAGCCTTTTTTGTTAAATTTCTATCTGATGGAAGAAAAAGCAAAAACCGGGAAAAAAGAAAAAGTCTTTGAGTTAATTTGCCCTCACTGCGGCGCCAGACTATGGGTGGACTCGGACCTCCAGGCAGTAATCCAGTCGCAAAAAGGCGAAAAGAAAAAAGCTTCTTTTGATGATCTGCTGCTCAAGGAAAAGAAAAAATCGGAGGAACTGGGGCAGAAATTTGAGTCAACCGTTGAACTCCGCAAAAAGAAACTCGAACAGGCCGAGCAGGAGTTTAAAAAAGCCTTAAGCCACTTAGATGATCTCGAAGATGATAAAGATCAGGACGGCCAGGAAGGGAAAGAGAAGAATTGATTTTTTGATCTCCCCCCGGTCTCAAGTTTTTAGTTCTAAAAAGCTCAGCTTCCAGCCTGGGTTTCGTCTTCCCGCTTTTTTCTGGCCATGGTTATTCCGGTCAGGCCGAAAATAGCCAGAATGACCATCGACAGATAATTGGAGAAGGCCCAGGGCAAATAAGACAGGACGGGAACCCCTATTGTCCCGGTAATATAAACTCCGGCCATGCTCCAGGGAATCAAGGGAACAATAATCCCGCCGGCTTCATCTATAATCCGTGACAGATTTTTGGCGGCCAGCCCTTTTTTCTTGTAGGCCTCACCTAAGAGTTCAGCCGGGATGATCATGGCCAGGTAGGAACTACCGGTAATCAGAGCCGATAGGATGGCTGTTCCAATGGTAGTCAAAACCAGGCTCCAGACCTGACTGGCAAATTTCATTATTTTTTCCAGAATAGCAGCCAGCATTCCGGTCTTTTGCATGATACCGCCAAAACAAAAAGCGGTAAAAGCCACTAACTGGGTCTCCATCATGCTCATCAAACCGCCCCGTGAAATTAACCGGTCAACCAGGTCCACGCCAGTCTTAGCGGCATAACCGGAATTCATAGCCTGAGCCACGCTGACTAAGGAGGTCTTTTGAAAGATAATGGCCAGGACGGTGGCCACTAACGAAGAGACCATCATGCCTGGAATAGTTGGTTTTTTGGCAAAGGCATAATAAAAAACAATAAGGATAGGCAAAAGCAACAGAAGATTAAAATTAAAGTTTTTTTCTAAGGTCGAAGAGATTAACTGAACATTTTGCTGATTGAATTCCCGGTCGCCATACTGCAGTCCCATAAAAAAATAAATAACCAGGCCAATCAGCCAGGCTGGCCCGCCTGACCAGAGCGTATGTTTAATATGATCAAAAAGATTTGAGCCGGCGGTGACGGAAGCCAGGTTGGGTATATCAGACAGAGGGGATAATTTATCACCAAAATAGGCTCCGGCCACGATGGCTCCGGCTGCCGGTCCAAGAGGAATCCCCAGGCCAGCGGCAATGCTGATAAAAGCTACGCCCAGCGAGCCGATCGTTCCCCAGGATGTCCCGCAGGCTAAGGAGGTTATGGAACAAACCAGGCAGGCGGCGACCAGAAAATATTTAGGCGAAATGAGTTTAAGCCCGTAATAAATAATCATTGGTATTGTTCCGCTGGCCATCCAGGTAGCCACCAGGACACCAACCGCCAGCATAATCAGAATAGCTGGCAGAGCCTTTCTGATGCTCTCGACGATGCCGGTTTCCATTTCTTTCCAGGAGAATTTGAGCAGTGCTCCGAGGCAAGCAGTGAGGAAAGCAGCTGCCACTAACAGCACCTGAGCTTTAAGGTGATAAACGCCATAACCAATGCCGAGAAGCAGGGCCATGGCTATAACCGGAATAAGGGCTAAGCCAAAACCTGGTTTTTTTGTTCCAGGAGGCAGACTCTGCCCGTTCTTGTTTTCCTGAGGATTTTCTTCCATGTTTTCCTCATCCAGTTTGAAGTGAAGCCTTTCTTTTTACTGACTTCCGCTCCAGATGTCCATTGATATGTTGATCAGACCAGGCCAGAATCAGTAAGTAGAAGAAAAAGTGCCTCTGACTTTTAACTGCCCTTTTTCCAGGAGGGTTTTACCCCGGCTGAAAACATAGTGAAGCCCGGCTGCCTCATTAAGAAGGAGAAGATCAGCTTCAAAACCAGTCTCAACTCTTCCTTTCCCGGGCAGTTTATAAAATCCGGCAGCATTGGTCGAAAAGACCTGGGCAGCTTCCTCCCTGGTTAAAATTTTCTCCCGCCAGATTTGTTGAAAAGTCCGGAGAAAATCTTTCTGATTGGCGACGGCCAATCCAATGAGCTGACCCTGGCTGTTAAAGGCGGGCAAGCTGCCATTCGAATCGGAGCTCACCGTGACCCGGGTAAGAGGCAGGTCAGCTGCCTTGATTTGTTTCAAAGCCTCGACCACACTTATTTCCTCTTTATCCACAGGCTCTGGCCCGGTGGTAAGATCAATAAACCCGCCCAGCTTTAGCCACTCTATCGCCTGTTCAAAAAGATGATGATTGCGGCTGGTATGGGTCGGGATAACCTGAGTGGCGGGAAGTTCCGTCTCTTTTATCATTCTAAAAAGATAGTCCAGGCCTCGGGTGCCATCACCAAGATGAAAATGAGCTATGCCGGCTTTCCCGCCGAGCAGGCCACCTACCCGGCACTCGGCTACCAGCTCCAGAAATTCTTCATAGGTTGGTTGCGAAGAGCGATGGTCAGACAGGGCAATTTCCCCCGCTCCAATGATTTTATCAATCAGGACGAGATCAGACCGGACACTCCCCGTTATGGTCGGAGCTGGCAGGTTATAGGCCCCGGCATAAATCCAGGTGCTCAGGCCTTCTATTTCGAGAGCTCGGGCCTTGGCCAGGAGAGAAGATAGATGCCTGGTGATGCTATCTGTTCCCAGGCAGCCGATGACTGTAGTCACCCCGGCCGAAGCGCAATCTTCAACCCTGATTTCCGGAGCTCTGGTAGCCGGTCCGCCCTCGCCTCCGCCTCCCAGAATATGAACATGAGGATCAATGAAGCCCGGCAGAGCCACCAGCCCGGAGCCGTCAATTAATTCGACCTCCAGCCCTTCGATTTTAATCTTACCCGGCTCTTCGACAGCGGCTATTTTTTCTCCGGCTATCAGGATATCTTTAACTCCCTGGTCTTCAGGAGAAAGGACTTTTACCTGACTGATGAGCTTGAACATCTTTATCACCTCTCAGGATCTCCAATTAAAAACCGTTGCATTTTAATTAACTTAACATTGTTTTGACGGGCTGACAAGCAAATTTCGTGAGCTCGCCTCCGGGCTTTTGGTAGCTTTCAGAGCCAGCCACCGGCAGACGGGTAAAGCCAGCTGCAGTTCAGCCGGCTGCCTCTGAGCCTTCCCGGGTGCCTTAAATCCAAAAGTGAGTTAGAATCATAAAGTCAAAGCCGGAGGGAAATAAACGTTATGGCTATGGCCGGCGTAATATCAGCGAAAGAGGAGAGAGAGTTAGAAATGCAGAAAAAGTGACAGCGCCGCGCTCAGACGGACCTCAATGGAAGATAAAAAATATTTAGTTGAGTTTCTGGAAAAAGAGGGAGGAAGTCTTATGTCTTTTGCCCTTAGCCTGCTTAAAAACCGGCCTGAGGCCGAAGATGCCTGCCAGGAGACGATTGTCCAGCTTCTAAAGCACTGGGATAGTTTTGACCGGACTAAGAATTTAAAAGGCTGGGCTCTGACCATTCTTTACCATAAATGCCTCGACCAGTTGAAAAGACAGCGCCGGTTCGGGCAGTTTTTTAAGCGGGCGGCCGCCAGCTACCGGCCAGCAGAAGAGGAGCCAGCCGGAGAATATCTCAACCGCTCCTGGCGGGAATCAATAATTGAGCAGTTGAAGCCAAAAGAGAGAGCCTGCTTGCTCCTCTGGGGAAGGGAGGGGTACCGGGCCGAAGAGATAGCCGGTATTCTCGGTTGTGCCACCGGGACTGTCCGGGTCCATCTTTTTCAGGCCAGGAAGAAATTAAAAAAATTGATGGAGAAGGGGAATGAATAGGAAAATTGCTTGTTTTTGGGTTGACCTGCTCTGGAAGCTGGTCCCTCTGACCGGCTTCCGGTGCTGGCTGCTTGACCGGCACCTAAAGGCCTGTCCTCACTGCCAGAAAAAGCTGGCCAGCCAGGAGGATTTTCTGACGGTGCTGAAAGGAGTCAGTGGGGTCAAGCTACCCGAAGAAGTCATCAGCCGGGCCTTCGGCCAGGCAGAACAGGCTCCAGACCGGAGGCCGCCATATTTATCAGGCAGAATCTCTATTCTTTTGACCAGGATTTATGCCGCTGCCATGGCGGTCATCATTTTCATTCTGCTTTTTGGCT
>ENA-UOYA01005342-UOYA01005342.1-activated-sludge-metagenome-genome-assembly--contig:-NODE-5342-length-10228-cov-12.962646_pt1 | contig 10228 bp, 10 predicted proteins | sample MGYA00238163_ERZ764804 | MGnify/ENA primary metagenome ERZ764804 (study PRJEB28919, sample SAMN05720223) | activated sludge metagenome | isolation source: Anaerobic digester | place: Hong Kong...
GATATTAAGCATGACCGCATTATTTATGTTCAGTCCACTGGCAATGAGCATATTTTGGCGTCCAATCCCGCTTTTCCAAAATCTTGGCTTTGAGAGGGGATCATTCGCTCCCCCTTGGGCTTGGGTGGTCGCCACGGCTGTAGCGATCGCCTATATTTTTTACACCATGAAAGTCATTCCTATTATTTTGGCCAAGCAGAAGGAAATCTCATTCTTCAAACTGTTAGGGATTCTCGCGGCATTTGTTGGCGGAATTGTTGAGGAAGTCTTTTTTAGGCGTTGGCTGATGGATATGCTCTTGGCGAGAGGTGTAGGTCTCATTCTACAGATCATCATTTCCGGCGTTGCTTTTGGTTTAGCCCACACCGCATGGATTCTATTCAAGGGCGATATCAAGTTTACATTTCCGGCCATTCTCTCAACATCCATTTTAGGCATACTTTTGGCTATTATCTATCTCGCGGGCGGGCGGAACTTAGGACCCTGCATATTTGCACACGTGCTGATCAATCTCATCATCGAACCCTGGTTGATGTTGTCTTCAGTTTCAGGGAAACGAACGCCAAATTCAAGCTCCCTATTTTAGAAATTTGAGACTTTCGGAAAGCTTATTGCCAAGGAACAATTATTGGAATTATTGCGTCCATGAATAATCAAGAAGAGGAGAAAAAATGAAAAAGTTACGATTGCTGTTCATTTCATTTGGGGTGATTTTATGTTCGACACTAGCCGCCTGCACTCCCAGAATACAGGCACCTGAATCAATTGTGACGGACACACCCCAAGCAAATATGCCAAATCCTGCTTCAGTCTATTGTGAGCAGCAAGGGAACAAACTTGAGATTCACACTGCGGAAGATGGCAGCCAATCAGGAGTATGTGTTTTTCCGGACGGTAGTACCTGTGACGAGTGGGCATATTACAGGGGCGAGTGTGGCCCTTCAATGAAGTCGACGAGCGAACCAGCCGCGACTGTTGGTCCAACTCAGGCAAACGCCAGCGGAGGATATATGCAACCTGGTGTCTCTGAACCTTTCACAGAATGGTGGGGTGTGATCAAGAGCGCAGAACCCGGCTCTCAGTATGATGATTATTTTGAGCGGCAGGATCTGGGTGGAGCAATAACTTTTGGTATCGATTCATTGGATCCTGAGGTAGCTGACCAGATTCTTGCACTCCGCGACAGTGGCAAGGTCGTGTATCTTTATGGAACATTGTTCAGTAATGTCCCTGACTACAACGGCTCGCAGGTCCAAGTGGATCGAATTGTAGTCGAAGACTAATGATCTAACGAGAACAGTGTGATATTTTCCAGCAGGAGAGGATGGTGTGACAAATATGCTTGTAAAGATGTTGGTGATGATTGGCAGTAGCGCCTCGATTGGCTTTGGGATCTGGCACTTTTTTGTCCCCAGGGCATGGAACTGGTATACATACATCGATAGCACTGCAACGGAATTGATCGCCGCAATTAGGGCGATCAACGCATTCTTTTCTCTATCCCTGTTATTGTTTGGTATCGTAAACATATTGTTGATTTATGGAGACAAGTCAAACAGATATTCAATCATCGTAATGCTCGCTGCAACCAGTCTTCTGTGGCTGACGAGAGTGGCATTTCAGGTTATATACCCCCAAGGTTCACTGTTTCCAGGTCTCCAATATGGAATGTTATCAGCCTTTATGATCATTGCTCTATGTTACGCAATTTCGCTTATGATTATGTTATCCCAAAGACCTCAGGCAGGTGTTTAGTGATTTACCTTACAGTACGTGCGTTTTTCCTTAATAGGTGATCAACTATGCCAACGGACCGTATAAACCAAACCGTAACCCTCAAAGACGGCAGGCGCCTGGGCTTCGCCGAATACGGCGTGCGCACCGGTCGCCCGGTGTTTCACTTCCATGGCTCGGCCAGTTCAAGGTTTGAGCACCCTTCAGCGGAAAGCATGCTCGACCAGATGGGCATTCGATTTATCTCCGTCGACCGGCCGGGACATGGTCTCTCCGATTTTCAACCTCAACGCCGTTTGGTTGATTGGCCCGGGGATGTCTGCTACCTTGCCGACCACCTTGGAATCGGCGAGTTTTACGTGGAAGGATATTCCGCCGGTGGGCCGCATGCTTTGGTGTGTGCTCACCAGCTCCCAGAAAGGGTTCTCGCGGGTGCGGTGTACGGCTGCGTTGCGCCAATGAACCGCCCTGGAGCCTACCGGGGATTGCCATTTTTCAACCGAGTCCTGGCAAAATCTGCCCGCTGGTTTCCCTGGTTTACAAAATTAATCCGCTGGCAGATGCGGGGCATGGTGATGGGAGACATCGAGAAAACCACTCGCCAATTGATGTCTTCCATTCCGGCCGCGGATAAGGCGGTTCTTTATGCACCGCAGGATTTCGAGATATTTGTCAGTGCGGTCCGGGAAGGTCTTCGCCCTGGTTCTCGGGGCGTTGCGTGCGATGATATCCTGATCAACCAGGCATGGGGGTTTGACCCGGCAGGCGTGCAGCCGCGGATCGATATCTGGCACGGCGAGGCAGACGTTAATGTTCCCCTCCATGCCGCCAGGTTTTTATGCGCGGTTATTCCTCACACCCATGTGACGTTCCTGCCTGGAAAAGGGCATTTCTTTTTATTCAGTTGCTGGCAGAATGTACTTTCGAGGCTGGTATCTGAGGCATAACCAAATGATAACTATATTATCTTCGGATAGAATCGGCTCGGTAACGTACCACGCATATTTTGTTTCCCACTAGGTGTCCCGGCACGTGGATGTCTGGTATTCGTCTTTATTTTTACCAATAATGGGGTTACATAAAAGGTCTCCGTTCAGATACTGCCTTGTTCGGAAGCCTTTGGTGAATGGAGTCACAGGAGAGCCTCCAAATATCGCGAAACAAGTTTCTCCACCCGATCAATGCGCGCGTAGTCCAGCAGCGTGTCTATGGAACGATCGGCTTGGCCAATGCGCCGGCAACACCGGTCAGGTTCGGAATAGATTGCAGGTAACGGTCGGAATTGCTATCAATCACATTCAGGGTGTTAATGATCGTGTGCGCAACGTAAATCCTGCCTTTTGCAGAGTGGTAGGCCGCATGATCAAATTCACCAGGCGCTATATGTTCTGGAAATCTATGAAACGAGAAAATGTAAGGCCATCACGACTCCTTTGCGAAAATCAGGGGGCTATTCTCATAGAACAGCCCCCTGATACCTTTTTCATTTATTTCTTTGCAACCTGTAACCGGCACCAGGCATACAACCCATCATAGACTTCAAACTGGTGTTCCAAGTTTTCCACATCGTCAGGAAAACGCAGGCTGTAGCCAGAAGCAATTGCTTCCAACCCACGTCCGATGGGGTCTTTGTCGATGTCTTCGGCCACATCGGCTGAATGGACGATCTGAGCCAGGCGAACCAAACCGGGCTCTTTTAAATCATATTTGAGCAGTATCGATTCGAAAGAGCAGCGCCCTTCATGGTGCCCCAACTCTACACCCGGAGCATCGAAGGGAATGGCCTCAGTTTCTTTGACGACCCGATCGATTTCACCCTTGGGAACAAATAAAAACTCCGCTTCGTTATCCACAAAGCGAGTGATCAACCACGGGCAAGCCACGCGGTCAACATGCACGTGAGAACGAGTTACCCATTTCATTGTCTAGCTCCTTTACCCAATCTCATCTAGAAATTGATCCAATTCTGCTGTAGCAGCTTGTTGGTGTTCTGGGGAAAATGCAATTGCCATGATATCCGAGAGGATGCAGCCCACTCGCCAGGTGACCATAAAATCATCGCTAACCGGACCATCTTCAAGGTAGCCAGAGATCACAGCCTGGCGGTCCTCCGAGGCGCGGTAGCGGCGCAGGTCATTGACTGGATGGCTGAAATAGGCGTCGCCAAAATCAATAATGCCGGTCAACTTGCCAGTTACCGGATCGACAAAAGTATGTTCCGGGCCTGGGTTGGAGTGTAACGCCACGATTTCCTGTACTTCAGGCAGGGTTGCCATGACCCGGCGACCAATCATTTCGGGTGCCTGCGGATATGGCCAGACGATGCCCTTGTTCTTGATCATCTCAGTTACATCGTCGAAAACATTTCCCATCCGCCAATGAACATCGACCGGCGATTGGTCGCCAAAAAACAATCCGCTTTCCCGCAAAGGGGTTTGATTCACACTGTGCACACGGCGCAGCATACGCCCTAATGTTTTCAGGGCTTCGCGGCGAGGTTCACCATCTAGCTTCACATTCCGGAACGCCACCCCTGGCATGCGGGTCATCAGGGTGTATTCAATCATCGGCTCGGGATGACCATAACCAATCACATGCGGTACGTTGAGACCTTCTACCCCTTCAAGGTGTTTGAGAAAGATTACCTCCTTCTTCAGACTGGTGCGGGGGCGGAGCTGCTGAGGACGTTGGGTCTTGAAAATCAGGTCATCGTCAATCGCGTAAGTGCGCGCTTCTCCACCGGTTTCATCAACGCCAGTTACGGCTTTCGCTTTCGGCGCGTGTTGGTGGACGTATTGAAGAACCTGCTCTGAGGGAATTATAGGATCAGGGGCATCAGGTTGAAAGTAGTAATCTTTAGCCATGCGTAGGGTTCCTTTTATATATTTTGTGAAAGCGGATCATTCCGCCAGTCCCAGCCGGCAGCTTCCAATTCAAGCAAGGCCGCAAAGCGCCCGCCCTTGCGGATCAATGCTTCGGGAGTGCCCATTTCCAGGATACGGCCATTTTCGAGCACGATCACTCGGTCCGCTTCACGCGCGGTAGAAAGGCGGTGGGCTACTGTGAGGATCGCCCGTTCGTGGCGGGAAGATTCATCCTGCAGCGCCTGACGGAAAACCGCCTCGCTGGCGCTGTCAATCGCCGAAGTGGCTTCGTCAAATAAAAGCACCCGCGGATTCCAGACCAGCGCGCGGACGAGAGACAACAGCTGGCGTTGTCCGGAAGAGAGCTGTACCCCGCCTCCAGAGCCATTATTGATTAGGGTTTCATATCCGTTGGGCAGGGCCAGGATAAAGCCTTCCGCTCCAGCAATCCGCACGGCGCGTTGGACTTCTTCAAACGATACGTTTTGGTCACCCAATGTCAGGTTATCCAGCACAGTCCCACTGAACAGCTGCACGGCCTGGGGCACCACGCCAATCACTGTACGCCGCTCCGTCTCATTCAACTGGCGCGGGTCTATCCCGGCCACCTGGATTGAGCCTTCCCAGGGAGTATAAAGACCGCCAAGCAGGTTCAGAATACTGCTCTTCCCAGCCCCAGTGCGCCCGACCAGGGCGACATGCTCGCCCGGCACCACGGAGAAACTTACATTTTGCAGCACGGGTTGGTCGTCAAAATAGCCAAAGGTCAGGTTACGGAGCTCGATCCCGCCTGTCTGTCGAGTTATGTTGACCGCAACAGCCTGTGTTTGTTCCTCTGTGGATAGGTCCAGGACCTGGAAGATGCGTTCGGCTCCCGACAGGGCACTTTGCACAGTCTGCCATTCTTCGCCCAGCGAGGTGATGGGGTCGAAGAAGCGTTTAAAGAGCAGGACAAAGGCCGTCAGGGTTCCAAGGCTGATGGGTAATGCCGTAAACCGTGTCTGAGCGCCGCTCCATAAGAGCAGGGAAATCGCGATGGCCATCAGAATTTGCATGATGGGGGTATACAGGGCCGAATATTTGGCTGAAAGGTTGTAAGCTTTGAGCGTTCTTTCAAGCACGCGCCGAAAACGGGCGACAAAAACCGGCTCCCGCCCGAAGGCGCGGATGACCTCAACCCCGCCAAAGGTTTCTTGCAGATTCGTATTGAGCATGCCCACCGCGATCCGGTTCTGGCGTTCGGCGTTCCGAATGCGGATGCGGAATAAATTGGTGATCCACACCAGAGGGGGAACGACCAGCGCCGAAATAAGCGCCAGGATTGGACTCAAAGCGATCATCGCGATAGAAACCGTCACCAGCCGTACCATGTCTGCCACCAGCCCAGCCACCCCGGAGGAAAACAGAGTATCCACCGTATCCACGTCCGCGGTGCAGCGGCTGATGATATCACCTAGCGGGTTCTGGTCGTAATAACGGATCGGCAGGCGCTGAAGATGGCGGTAGAGCCGGATGCGCAAGTCGTTCAATGCGCCCTGGGCGGTCAGCGCAGTCAGGTAGCTGGTCAGAAAACTCAAGCCCTGAACGCCGGCAACCGAGGCCAGATAAATGACCCCCAGCAGCCACAATCCATCCGGGATGCCCGGGGTGAGGTGAGAATCGACGATCTGTTTCAACACCAAAGGCGGCACCAATTCCAGGGCGGTCCCGCCCAGGATGGTCAGCGAAATGATCAGGATGCGCGATCGGCGAGGAGCCAGGATTTCAAGCAACTGCTTGCGGGTGGTACTGCGTAATGTAGTGGAAGAGATCGCTGCCGATGTCATTGCGCCGCTCCATTCCCGGTGGCCTGCAAATGGCCGTTTTCGTTCGATTGGGACACCAATGCTTGAGCCTGGAAAATGCGCGCATACAATCCGCCCGCCGCCATCAGGTCGCTATGGGTGCCGGTTTCGAGAACGTGTCCCTTATCCAGCACGATAATCCGGTCTGCGTGCGGGAAGGCAGCCAGGCGGTGCGAACTGAGCAAGATCGTGGCGCGCTGCTTTTCTGGCGCCTCCGAACCAAAGGTCTGGCGCAGTGAGGCAATCAGTTGGGCTTCGGTGTCAAGGTCGACGGCTGAAAAGGGATCATCCAATACGAGCAATCCCGGTGAGGATGGGGCTGCCGCCAGACTGCGCGCCAGGGCGATGCGCTGCCGCTGACCGCCCGAAACGCGTGTGCCCAGCTCACCGATCTGGGTATCTACGCCAGCCGGAAAAGTCTGCAAATCCGGCTCTAGAATTGCCGCTTGCGCAGCTTGTGTCACCCGATCCTTACTTCGGGTGTCCGTAAACCCGAAAACGATATTTTCATGGATGCTGCCTGAAAAAAGAAATGGATCCTGTGGCAGGTATCCCATCTTTCCGGTACGTTCATCCGGCGATATCTCCGATAATTGTTTTCCGTCGAGTCGAATTTCGCCTTTTTCGAGTGGATAGTATCCCAGAACCGCACGCAGCAGAGCGCTTTTGCCGCAGCCGACCGGGCCCGTGATTGCGACCAGGGATCCAGCCGGGATATCGATGCTGACATCTTGTAATGCCGGTTGAGCAGCCCCAGGATAACGGAAGGTGATCCTTTCAAGCGAGACGGCGACAGGACCAGATTCCAAAGCAGCCGCGGTAGGGAGATGTTCGTTCAGCCCATCGACCCAGTTGGGGTCGAATGAGGCCAGTCGAGGCTCACCTTTGACGCTGCGAGCGGGTGCCAGGAGTGGTTTCAAACGACTATAGGCTGCCCCACCGGATTGTACGGAATTAAATAACTGGGGTATGCGGTAGCCGCGTCCGGTGAACTGCAGGAAGAGTTGAATGTAGGCGACAAACGCGCCAACGCTCATCGCTCCGGCAATCACGCGCTGCCCCCCCATGGCTACGACCAGCACAATCCCGGCCACCATGATGGTTGAATAGACGGGTTTGAGACCTTCGCGCAGGCGGACCACCGACAGATTGGCGTCGACCACATTTTGAGACTTCCCTTCCACCATCCCGGCGGATGCGCCTGTGCGTCCGAACAATTTCAAGACCCGAATGCCTGCTAATTGTTCTTGCAGCGTTTCCGTCAGATTAGCATTCGCTTCACGAGCTGCAGTGGTGCGTTTGCGTACCCAGCGCCCGGTGGCTTGCGCCAATAGCATGGCAAACGGCGTGAGTAAAAGCGCCAGAATGGATAGGCTCCAGTCGTAAATGAACATCGTAACCGCAAACGAAATGGAGAAGAGCACGGTGTCCCACATTTCGATCGTAAATTCGCGTACGCCGACCCCCAGCACTTCGACATCCGCAACGATGCGCGCCATGAGTTCTCCGATGGAGGTAGTATGCAGTTTTTCCATCGGCCAGGCCAGCACACCGCGCATCGCATCTGAACGAATATTGGCGCGAATGCGGGCGTTAGCGGTCATCAGCCACCAGCGTTTCCCCAGGCGGGGAACTTGCGTGGCCAGCGTTCCACCCAAAAAGGCCAGGGCAGCCCAAGTGACATCGGTTATAGATGCCTGGCCTTTGTCAAATGCCAGGGTCACATCAATTGCCCGACCCAACATGACTGCCGGCAAAACGACCATTGTGTTCATCAAAATCCCGCAGATCGAACCAATAATCAATTCTCCGGCAACCTGACGGAGGTAGGGGCGGAGTTCCCAAAGGTAATGTTTCATTAGAATGACAATGACCTCATAAAGACGAATTAAAATTAGATAACTCTGCGTACAAAGCATCATAGATCAAGCCGCCGCGCTCGAGTGCCTCATCGTCATCCTTACTGATTCTTCGAATGCCGCGACAAATAACGTCCAACCCCGGGGAAACGGGTTCCAAAGCTACTTCCTGTACGATATCGGCTTCATCTACAATATGCCCGATCTGTTGAAGGATCGGATCTTTGAGGTTGTGTTCTTTCAAAAAGGTAACAAAGGTGCAGTGACCGCGGCGATGAGAATATTTCACACCAGGGATATCAAACGGTTCAACATCATCCTGGATTGGCTTTTGACCAGCAGGGATAAATTGAAACTCTGCCTGCGGATCGATAAATCGCCGGATTAACCAGGCGCAGGCCATTCGGTCAACGCCAACGTTTTCCCAAGCTAACCATTTCATTGTGCGCCTTCCTTGGGTGCATCCTCTCTGGATACTAGAAGTCTTTCATGTAGAACAAGCCCTGCTTCGGCGTGGAAATAGTCCTTCTGACGGATTTGTTGATATTCCTGGGCAGCGGCAATTGGCTCAATCTGATTTTGATCCATCCGCTCCAACAACGCCTGGTAGGTTTTTTCTACCTGGGTCTGGAATTGCTCGATCAGGGTCTCCTCTTGGCCAGCCAACTCGGCTTGCGCCTTCCAGAACATGGCTTCACCGCCCATGTCCTGAATTTCGGCTGCCAGCCATTGAAACTGTTCGTGGGTGCGGGGGTTGTCGGGCAGCACCCAAACCGCGTCAAAGATGGTGATGGCACCCAGGCGTTTGAGTTTCCGCCAGATGTAGACCCGTCGGGCAGAGGGTTCGGAGGGGAGTGTGTAGGTGAGGAGAAGCCAGTTGATCATAATGTAACTCTCGTTACATTATACCTGATAATAATATAAAGTCAACATCGATGTTTGGCTACCTGTCGAAGACATGGGATGACTAGGGCATCCTGAAACAACTACGAAAGGGTGAGGACGGATAGAGTTTCTTTTTGGCAGACGAAAACTCTGAAGTTTACACAGTGCTCCGACTGATGCAGCAATAAGCGGGTCACAAAGCCGCGAGCGAAGTCCTGGATGTGGTTGGCTTGCTATTCTGTACTCATCTCGTAAAAAGAATACCGGATAAACGAAAAACAAGTTCCTTGGCTCAAAAACGAAAGAAAACAACTAAATACAGGAGCGCAACGCAGGTTTAAATCAAAAACACCCACTCCTGAGCGTTTCATTCTTACTCGTGGGGGATGGATTTGAACCAACAACATCAGAGTTATGAACTACTTCCCTGCCTTCAGAACAATTAACCCTTAAGGTAAGGATATTATGTGATGGCGTTATGAATTGACCAGATAACGGCCAAATCGAAAATCTTTATTTACCGCTCCATAACTAGGATAGCGATCTGTCAAATGCTAGAATAGAACTTGATTTATATTCCTGCGGTCGCATCTATCGTTTGGTAATTTTTTTATTCATCGTCAGGCGACTGCTCTCGTGAAAGAGCTCCACCCAATCTGGAGTTGGGCTCGTTTTCGGGACGGTCGTTTTTGATTCCACATTCTCGATCAGTGTGAATCGAAGAACCAGGCTGCACAAAACCAGAAATGCGGAAAGGCTCGCCAATATCCAATGTCCAGGATGTATTCCAATATTCTCTTTTCACTCTCGATCGGTTCAGCTTTTTTACTAAGGATCACACGCTTACCAGATTCATTCACCTGGTTTGTCGTGGCTCTCATGATTACTGGCGCGGTCTTATCCAATCTTATGCTGGTTCGCACCACCGGGATGGCAATTGGGATTGGCGGCCTGCTCCTGGTTTTCCGCTCCGCGCCCGTGCCTTCTGCAACCCTGGCCGGCTTGCTGGCTTTTCTTGCCGTTCTGCAGATCGCCGCAACCG
>ENA-UOYA01005344-UOYA01005344.1-activated-sludge-metagenome-genome-assembly--contig:-NODE-5344-length-10222-cov-9.693322_pt1 | contig 10222 bp, 10 predicted proteins | sample MGYA00238163_ERZ764804 | MGnify/ENA primary metagenome ERZ764804 (study PRJEB28919, sample SAMN05720223) | activated sludge metagenome | isolation source: Anaerobic digester | place: Hong Kong...
ATTTCTCCAGCTCCAATTTATGGACAAAAGCATCAATAAAACGAACAGGATTTTCTGAAGAAATAAAATCATCCAAACTCAGCATTTGGATTTGTTGGCGACTGTTTCCTTGTATAAATTTCATCTTGCATATATATGAAATTTATTCCATATCACAAAAACTTTTTGAGGTTTTTTCACAGTCTGACGGTTTACGGCTTGGCGAAGGCAGGGAATTTGAAAACCATCAGCTGAAGTTAAGCACAAATGTTGGCAGAATTTCAAATGTTCAATTACTTCCGTCTGCCCTGCTTTTGCCAAACCGATGTTAGCTGCTGCTTTTTTGGTCAAGCTCTTTATTTAATTGTTTTATGGTTGTGGTTATAAAACTTTCTTTGTCTTTTTTGATTTCTTTTAGTTGGGCTTTTTTCTGTTTGTCAATGTCGTAATATTTGTCTGACCAAATACCTATTTCTACAATTATTGGAATTAAGTCAATTCCTTTTTTAGTGAGTTGATATAAAACTTTTGCTTTGCTGTCGGGGTGGTTCAGTTTGGTAATAATTCCATTGTCTTCAAGCATTTGCAGTCGTGTCGCCAAAATGTTGCTGGCTATTTTTTCTTCTGCTTTTTGAAAATCGCCATAAGTACATTGTAAAGATTCAATTAAGTCTCTTACAATAAGTAACGACCACTTATCTCCCCAAATATCAAGGGCAGTACTTACTGGACAATTTGACCTTTTTTTTGATTCCATAAAAATTATTTTAAAAATCACTTGCATTTTGAAAGTAAAGTTGTATGTTTGCACTTTCAAAATGCAAGTAAAATTACAAAATAAATTTAAATCATAATTAAAATGGCAAAAGAAAGTTTCAAATTCATCAACACACCAACGCAGTTTATCACTGCTTCAAACGGCATTAAATATGCTTATCGTAGAATGGGCAAAAAATCAGAAGTGCCTATTTTTTTCTTTAATCATCTCACGTCCAATATGGATAATTGCGACCCAAGAATAATGGACAGTCTTGCAGAACATTACGAAGTTTTTTGCTTTGATTACAAAGGTGTAGGTGCTACATCGGGCAAAGATGCTGTTTCAATTCAAGAAATGGCAAAAGATTGTCTTGCTTTAATAAATGCATTTGGGTATTCAAAAATTGATATTGTTTCATTTTCTATGGGTGGCTTTATTGCCCAAGAACTCATTGAGTTAGAGCCTACATTGGTTCGTAAAATTGTTTTGGCAGGTACTGGTCCAAGAGGTGGAAAAGGTGTTAGCGATGTTGTTGGTCTCACTTATTGGGATATTTTGAAAGGATATGTAACTTTTAAAGACCCAAAATATTATTTGTTTTTTAATTCTACCAAAAGTAATAAAACGGCTGCAGCTGAATTTCTTAATCGTTTAAAAGAACGAAAAATAGATAGAGATATTCCTGCAAAAATTAGAAACTTAAAGGCACAGCTCAATGCTATTAAAATTTGGGGTTACGAAAAACCTGCTGATTTATCTACAATTAAAATACCTGTTTTTGTAGTGAATGGTGATAACGACAGAATGGTTCCAACACCAAACTCTTATGACTTGGCAAAACGATTGCCCAATGCAACGCTTCATATTTATGAAAACTCGGCACACGGTGCAATTTTTCAATTTCACGAAGATTTTATAAAACGAACTTTGGCTTTTTTAGCTTCTTAATTTCTTAAATGACTATAAAATGAAATACATCATAACAATATTTTTAGTTATCCTTTTTACTTATTCAAATTTAATTGCACAAAAAATGAACAACAATATTCAAAACGTAAAAACAAATATCAAATCGGAAAAGCATTTATCATCGTCTATTTTACTTTGGATGAGAACCGACAAACCACGTCAGGCAGGAATGGATAGATGGAAAGGACCACATTCGCAAATTATTTCTGCCAATAAAGGTTTGTTAGAATACCGTCAAATTCATTTTGCTGAAACCAATGCTGGGCTTTGGAAACCAATTAATGGTGTAGAAACCAACATTCCACAAGATAGAAAAATTGATGGTGTTGCCGATGTTACTTTAAAAGGATTTCTATCCATATTTAGAGGCAGAAAGCAAAATAAAATGGCTTCTGCCGATGAAATTAATATTTTTAAAAGAACAATTTTATATGCTGCTTTTCCTAACAATTCTCGTTGGTACAATGTATCAGATACCAATGCTAAAATTGATGCAAGGGCAATGGTGTTTTTTAGAAAAAAAGAAGGTGTTAGTGAAAAAGATTTTACAAAATTTATAAACGATGAATTAACGCCAAAACTTGCCAATACTGGTTTATTAAAGGAACTACGAAACAAAAAATATAATGCTTGGAAACAGAGTCAATGGAATACGCCAAACGTACTACACGACAATGATAAAAATGTGCAATTTCAAGCATCTTTAATTCTTGGGTTTACCGACAAAAACGAAATGCAACAATTTTTTAATAGTGATGTTGTAAAAAAATTGTCAGAGAGAATTGCTGTTTTTTGTTCGGCTGTTCACGGCTATGAAATTGCAGAAACCATTACTTATGTGAAAGATGGCAAACAAATCATTTTTATAAAATAGTCAAATATCAAAGTTAAGCAGTTTGTCTGTGGTAGGGTGTCTCGGTAAAGTAGCAGCTAACGTCAGACTGTGAAAAAACCACAATTTAAGAAAAAGGTACAAAAAAAGGTTGATAAAGCAAATATAGAACATTAGAAAGAATCATTTTATATGCAGCAATTTTTGTTGTCAAAAAATAGGTTTGGCTATTTTGGCTTAAAAATCGACTATAAATGGGTAAAAAATGATGAAAATACACCTTTTTGTAATCGGGTGACCAATTCTCTAGCTCCAATTTATGGACAAAAGCATCAATAAAACGAACAGGATTTTCTGAAGAAATAAAATCATCCAAACTCAGCATTTGGATTTGTTGGCGACTGTTTCCTTGTATAAATTTCATCTTGCATATATATGAAATTTATTCCATATCACAAAAACTTTTTGAGGTTTTTTCACAGTCTGACGGTTTGCGGCTTTGCGTTCGGGCTGGCTTTTTAGCACTAACCTTGATACGAAGCCGAAAGCTCAAATTTAGCACAATCTTTCATACAAAGCACGACACCCCGCCTGACGCAAAACCGATGTTGGCGGTTAGTGGCTTTTGTCGTCCGTTGTCTGCCGTGTTTGGTCGTGTGTCTGCTGAAAAATAAAAAAAGAAGTGAAGGAAAAATTTTTGTCTTTGTCGTGTCGGCTATTATTTATTTGCCATTAACCCTTGTCCACACAGTTGTTTTTCCGAACATTGAAACACCCACATAGCCACGCATATTCAAACTACCGTTTTTGTTTAGTGTGATTTTGCCACTATACGTTTTACCACTTTCGGGGTCGTAAACTGTGCCGTTTTCCCAAGTGCCGTTGCCTGTGTAAACAAAGTCCTTCAGAATTACTTTCCCTGCAATTTTGTTTTTGCGTTGTTTTTCGTCAGGGTTGTTTTTGTCTAAGGCATCGGGTTTGTCTGTCCAAACCAACGTTCCAAAATACTTATTGTCTTTTTTGGTAATGGTAACTTTTCCTTTGTTTGCTTCGGTCATATACGAACCGATAATTTTATCCGCTTCGGTTGTTTGTGCGAATACAGATGTTGAGATGAACAGCATAAATGCTGCGAATAATTTTACATTTTTCATTGTTGTTATTTTTTAGAAAATTTTACGATTTGTTTACTTGTTGTTACCATTTTCGGTAAGCATTTTTAATTCGGCAAGTGCTACTTTGTAACTCATAATAGCACCGTATAAATCGGCATCGGATTTTGCTAATGCCGCTTCTGTTTCGAGTATTTCAATGGGCTTTCCAATGCCTGTTTCTTTGCGGTCTTTTTTGAGTTTTAATTCTGCATTGCGATAGTCCACCGCTTTTTGAGCAACGGCAATCAATTCTTCCGCTTGTTTCATTTTTCGGTATGCTTTTTCAATTGAAACTGCTGTTTGTTCTTTGGTGTATTTTTCGTTGGCTTCTGCTTGTTGCTGCACATATTGACGTTGTGTTAGGACTTGCTTGTTGCTGAAAATATCTTGTATGTTCCATTTGAAATTTACACCTATATACGGATTGCTTTTCGGCATAATATTGTTTCCCTCTTGAAAGGTGTATCCTGCAAATACCCCTACATCAGGCAACGAACTTAGTTTTGCTACCTTAATTGCTAATTCAGCTTTTTGTTTTTGAAGATTGATGATTTGTAAATCTGTGTTGTTTGTTGTTGCAGATTTTTGGTATTCTTCCAACATTTTTGAAATAGGGGCAGTTGTATTTTCATCTGCAAGAACCAATTCATTTCCAGGAATTCCTGTCCATTTTTTGAATTCTGCTATATAATCTTCCTCTTGAAATTTTAGTTTCAACAATTCCTGTTCTTGGTTGGCAATGTCGGCTTGCATACCAACTTCGTTTACTTGGGTTGTTTTACCTGCAATTAAAGCACTTTGTACATCATATAATTTCAGTTTCGCTACTTCAATATTTTTTTGTGCTTCTTCTTTTCGTTTGCGAATTGCCAAAATACCGTAGTAGTATTGCTCTACTGCATTGATGATTTGCAATTCGGATTTAGTTAGTTCAGCCTGTGCAATGGCTTGCTCTGTTTTAGCAACGTCCACGCCTGTTTTTATTTTTTTCAATTGCGTTATAGGCTGGTAAATTGTAGCACCTATATTTACATTGTTGTGTTGGCTAACATCAAAGGTTTTTTCTTTGTCAGGCAATGCAACATTAACCACACCCGTATTTGGATAATAAAGCGGTAATGCACCAAATGCACCCTCAGGAATGGTTAATTGCCCGAATGCTGCATTGTATTGATAAGCTGCATTTACCGTAACAGAAGGATAGTATTTAACCTTGCTTTCTCTTACTTTGGCATCTTGTTCAGACACCTGTAATTGTTTTATGCGAAGCAAACTATTGTTTTGCTTTGCGGCTTCAATGGCTTGTTCCAACGTAAGCGTTGTTGTTTGTTGTGCCTGTGTGCAGTTTATTGCAAATACACTTGCCAACAAAAGCGATAGTAGGAATTTCGAAAATTGCTTATTCATTGTCTAGTTTATTATTTTTTTCAGATTTTGGAACTACCCACAATAAATAGACTGCAGGAACCCAAAGCAATCCGTTAATTAGCTCTATCACTACGCCAAATGCGATAACACTTGCAAGCGGACTCCACATTGGCGAACCTGAAAGTATCATTGGCAATACGCCTATGGCGGCTGCCATTGCCGTTAAAAAGATTGGGCGAAATCTGCGTTTGCCTGTTTCAATGGTGGCGGTACGTAAATCCATTCCGTGATGTTTTACGAGTTCGTGAATGTGGTCTATCAAAATAATTGCGTTTCGCACCACAACACCCGAAAGGCTGATTACGCCTACAAAAGCCGTGAAACCAAAATTGTTTCCTGTAATAAACAAACCGAGCATTGCACCAAACATTGCCAATGGAATAGTGAGCATAATTATTATTGCCTCTTTTAAATTGCGGAACTGAAACAACAATGTGAAGAATATCAATATCAAACTGATGCCAAGCACTCCAATCATTTCGGGAAATGTTTCCTGCTTGTTTTTGTATTCTCCGCCATAAGTAATTTTATAGCCTTCGGGTAATGTAAGTTTTGAAATTTCGGGTTGTATTTTTTGAAGTATTTCCGAAGCCAACACTTTGCCTTGTGTGTTGCTTTGCACAGTAAGCATACGTACACCGTTGCGGTGCATTATTCTGCCCGTTTTCCAAACAGGTTTCAATTCGGCAATTTGTTCTAACGGAACATTTGCACCTGTGGCAGGCGAAGCCAAATAGATTTTGTTGATGTCATTAGTAGTTTGTCTTGCATTTTCGTCTAATTGAAAAACTACTTTCACGGCTTTGTTTCCCTCTCGAATGGTTGTAATATCAGCACCCGAAAAACCCGCATACACACTTTTTGCAACGCTTTCGGTTGTGAAGCCCAAACGCTCTGCTTCGGGTTTTAACTGAATATCCAAACCGTAATAATCTTCCTTAAAATCGTTGCGTATATATACACTTCCTTGGGTGTTGCTGATAATGCAGTCAACCTGCTGTGCAATGCTTTTCAGAAAAGAAATATTGTCGCCCCAAATTTGCACTTCAACAGGTGCTTTTAATGGCTTGCCTTGTTGCATTAAGCGTATTTGTGGCGAGCCTTCGGGAACTACGTTTTCTATTTTGCCTGCCAATTCTTCTGTTAATTCTTCGGCTGCCGCTATGTCGGTTGTATTCAATAAAATTTGAGCATAGTTGGTTACTGGAAATTCGGGTGCAAAATTATAATAGAAGCGTGGTGAAGAAGTGCCGATAAATGTTGTATAATTTACAACTCGTTTATCATTCTTGATTAATGCTTCTAATTTTTCGGTGGCTTTTTCGGTTGCATTCAAATTTGTTCCTGTTGGCAACCATAATTCAATTACAAATTGATTTCGTTCTGCTTCGGGAAAGAATTTTTGCTTGACACCAAACTTGAAAAGCAATACCGCAAATATAACAGGTATCAATCCTACAATAGCCGTAGTTTTTGGATATGCGGTGCATTTATCCAACAAATTATTGTAACCGCTTTGCACTTTGTCTAACAAACTTCCTTTCTTTTTCTTGCTTTTTGCCTGTGCGGTATGCACGCCTTGTTTGATGAATGTGTAACACAGCAAAGGCGTAAAAAACATTGCTACGATAAATGATGAAGCCAACGCAATGGAAACAGTTAAAGGCATTGAACGAATAAATTCGCCAACCGAACCTGTAAGCATTACCATTGGCATAAAGGCAAAAATGATTGTGATAGTTGCCACGAAGATTGGCACGACTAATTCGCTTGCACTTTTCCAAGCGGCTTCCCAACGCTTAACGCCTTTGTCTAACAATTCCACATAATTATCAGCAACCACAATGGCATCGTCCACCACCATACCCAACACTACAATTAAAGAGGCAAGCGAAACCTGATGTAATTCTATTCCGAACAAATTCATCAAGCCAAGTGTAAGAGCAATAGTCATAGGAATTGCCAAAGCCGACACCAAGGCAATGTTGAAAGGCAGCATCAAAATAATAACAATCACAACTGAAATAATCGCCAATAAAAACTCACGCAAAAAGTGAGAAACATTATGGCTCACTACCTCGGGCTGGTCTATAATAGTGGTAAGTGTAATGTTTGAGGGAATTGATTTTTTAAACTCCGCCAGTTTTTCTCTTACATCATCGCCCGATTTTACAACGTTTTTGCCCGACAGCATTTGCACACTTACAATCAATGCATTGTTATCATTTACTTTTAATTTGTTTTTTGGGTCTGCATACGTTCTTGTTAAGGTGGCAATGTCTTTTAAGCGAATAACAGAGCCCGATTTTGAAGTGCCAATAATTTGATTTGCTAATTCTTCTTGCGTGTTGTAAAAACCTTTTGTGTAAAGCGGTACTTGGAATGATGAAATTTCAATGTCGCCTGTTGGATAAATGTCGTTTTGTGATTGAAGAATATTTATTACGTCTTGCAAGTTCAAATCGTATTGAGCCATCAATGCAGAATTAGATGTTACCAAAATTTCCTCGTCTATATCGCCACTACGTTTTACTTTGGACACTTCAGGAACTGTCCTTAAAATATCTTCTAACTGCTGAGCGTATTGTTTCAATTGGTCGTAAGGAACGCCTTTACCTGAAATACCGAATATCATTGCTTCTGTGTCGCCAAAATCTGAATTGACTATTGGTCCAACCACTCCGTTTGGTAAGTCAATTTGTTTTGCAAGCATTAGCTGTTGACGAAGTTTGCTCCAAAAAACATCGCTGTTTTTTACATCGCCTTTCAACTCAACATTGATAACCACTTGTCCATCTTGCGAAGAAGAATAAGTTTTTGCTCTATCCACTTCTTCATACTTGAAAAGGTATTCTTCTAATTTTTTAGTTACCTGCTGTTCTACCTGCATTGAGTTTGCACCCGGGTAATAGGCAACTATTAACCCTTGGGGAATACTGATTTTAGGATCTTCCCTTCGAGACATATTCAATAACGAATACACTCCGACTATAAAAAATAGGAACAAAACTGATAGGGTAACCTGTCTGTATTTTAATGATGTTTCTATAAAGTTCATCGGAATAATTATTTGTTAGTTACTGAAATTTTACTGCCATTGGCGAGTTTGTGTTGTCCGCCTGTGATAAGTGTTTCGTTTGCCGATAAGCCCGACAAGATTTCTACTTTATCGCCATACAAGTTGCCCACACTTACGTTGCGTTGAAACGCTTGTCCTTTGTCGGCAATAAAAATGTAGGGTTGTCCTTCGGGTGTTCGCAAAATGGCTGATGCAGGAATTGCGACTACATTTTTTTGTGGTGATGCAGGCAATGAAATTTCGGCAATCATACCGGGGCGAATTTTCAATTTTAGATTTGCGACTTCTATTTTTATGGTAAAAGCACGGGTTGTTACATCTGCTGAACTGCCTACTTCGGTTACTTTACCTGTAAAATTTTCGCCCAATGCACTTACTTGAACATTGGCGGTTTGCCCTATTTTAATTTGACTTAATTGGCTTTCGGGAATATAGGCGTTTACTTTTACGGTGCTGATGTCGCTAACAACTAAAACAGGTGTTCCCGCAGCAACAATTTCGCCTGTTTCTGCAACTTTTTTCAACAACACGCCACTAAAAGGCGAAAATAATTTTGTATCGGAAAGATTTTTGTTGTGCAGCTTTTGTTGTGCCTTTGCACCTTGTAATGTGAAGTCAATTTTCTTGTAGTCGCTTTCGCTGATGCTGTTGCGCTCATACATTGTTTTCAGGCGGTTGTATTCGTCTGTTGCCTGATTTACCTGCACATCGGCAATTTCTTTGGCAATGCTGTAATTGCTTGGGTCAAGCGTGGCAATCAGTTGTCCGTTGCTTACGTTTTGTCCTTCCGCAACATTGATTTGGTTGATTTTTCCTGCCACCATAAAACCGAGTTTCACGGTTTTGTTGCCCTCAATGTTTCCGCTTACGGAAATATCCTGCGAAACGGAATTTTGGCTTACCTGCTCTGTGATTACAGGGATTGTTTTTTCTTCAACAACCTTGTTTTTATTGTTGTTGCAAGCTGTCAGACAAAGGGCTGTGCCCAATAGAAACTGAAAATAAAATTTGCTGTTTTGCATCGTATTAAATTATATGGTACAAAGGTGGTCAGCTTAAAAAAGGTTTCCTTTTAGAAATCTAAAAAAATGAAAGTCGGGGAAAATTATTTTGCTTTTTCGCCTCTGATTACGCTTAATGTGGGTTGTGAAATGCCTAAGAAAGAGGCAATGTGTCCGAGCGGAACCCGCTGTAAAATATCGGGTGCTTTTTTGAGCAAATTATTATATCGTTCCTGTGCTGTTTGGTGCTGAATGTCGTATAAATGGGTTGTTACCATTTTAAGCGAATAAGTAAGCACATAGCGAACAAAGCGTTGTAAGTTCACATTCTCGTCAATGTGTTTTTCAATTTGTGCAAAATCTACTGTTCTCAAAACAGAGTTTTCCAATGTTTCAAGACGATAAGGGTAAGATTGGTTTAGAAATATGTTTTCTATTGGTGCGTAAACTTGATTTTCTGTGTGAAAAAAGTGTGTTACATCTTTTCCGTCCCTTAAATAATACAAGCGCAACATTCCTTTTTCAATAAAATATACTTTCTTGGAATGACTGCCTTCTTTTAACAGTTGGTGTCCTTTGGGTAATTCAACTTTGTCGGTTAAATTGTCAAACAGTTGAACGGTGTCGTCTGATAATTTTATTTCTTGTTTTAAGTAATCCGCTAAATTCATTTGTCCGCATTAGTTATTTTTTGCTACAAAGTTAGCAATTATTGCTTTTTGTGGGGTGGTGGGTGGGCTTTGGTGGCTTGGCTCTTTTGGGTTTGTGGTGTGTCGGTTTGTGTGTCGGGACAAACCCAAATGTGCCAAATGCGTTGGGTCAAAAATTTTTTCCTGTGCGGTGGGCTTTTTTTATTTTTTCTCGTGTCGGTCTGTGTCGTTTGGTTAAGTGTCTGCCTGTTGGTTGAGTGTCGCTGTGCCATTCTGACTAACGTCAAAAGTAGTTATTGTAAATCAATCAGTTACAATTTCGAGTTCTGTATTAGTCAAGGCAAATTTAGCGATTTGTTTTTTAATTCTT
>ENA-UOYA01005349-UOYA01005349.1-activated-sludge-metagenome-genome-assembly--contig:-NODE-5349-length-10218-cov-58.186461_pt1 | contig 10218 bp, 8 predicted proteins | sample MGYA00238163_ERZ764804 | MGnify/ENA primary metagenome ERZ764804 (study PRJEB28919, sample SAMN05720223) | activated sludge metagenome | isolation source: Anaerobic digester | place: Hong Kong...
AGGTTCCGGATTTTTCAAAAGGGACCGTAAAAAAAGAAGTTAATCTCTGCATGAAGTGTCTGGAGTCGATTGATAAGGCTTATGTCAAATTTAAGAGAGAACAGATTGAGTGTTCAGCCTGTGGACACGGGCACCATTAAGAAAAACTAAAGCTGCTTTTAAAGGCGGCTTTATTTTTTTGATTTTTTGATTGGGGTGCTTTCTCAGGATGGAGGCACTTTTACTGAATTTTACTTTTTTTCTGTCACTGGTTCTTGTTTTAGATAGTGGAGACAGTTCCATCAATAATATTTTTTACAAAACTTTCTCTACCATAATAAGCTTTTCAGCAGTATTTTAAAAACTTTATTATTATATATTTTTTATCCACATTTATAGAGAATATCTCTGTTTGTTTAGAAAAATCTAATAAAAAAATAGAAATGTTTATCTATTTTCTTTATATTTTAACTGTGAGAAATATTTTATTGGATATATATAGTATCTATATACTGTAGAGGCAATTCTTAAAAATATCAGGGTTTTAAGGCGAGGTAGGTAAAGAAATCGGGTTCTATGGAGTTCATGGTTCAATGAGGCAACGGGTACGATTTTACGGGATTAATCTCAAATAAGAAAGTTTCAGAGAGTTATGGGTTTAGATAAGAGTTTTCAAAAGGCAGAGTAGTGAACTTGCGGAAAATCAAATTAGATTTTTGGATACTAAATGAAGTTTGTTTCTCATCAAGTGAGATCTTTCTTCCCATAAATTTTTGAAAATTGCGATTTTTCAAAAAATTAAGTACTTTGCTAAATTTATTAATAAATTAGGGGTGTTAATATCAGAATTAAGATAATAAGTTTATATGCTGTTTTTCTTTTTCTTTCTATGCCAGTTTCGGCAGAAGAGGTTATTGTTGACGATAATGGTGCTGCAGATTACACATCAATACAGGAAGCAATAAATAATTGCTTACCCGGAGATACAATTATAGTAAACTCTGGAACTTATCAAGAAAATCTTGATGTTGATGTGGAGAATCTAACAATCCTTTCAGAAAGCGGGCCTGAAAACACATATATACAGGCATTGGATTCCTCGGATCATGTCTTCAACGTCACGGCTGATTTTGTAACTATTAACGGGTTTGATATAAGTGGGGCTAATGCTCCCTCTAAACACGGCATATATCTCAATGAATCTGAAAAATGTAACGTTGAAAACAACAGATTGTCGAATAACTATGGAGGGATCTATCTTTATTTATCTAGTAACAGTATGTTAAAAAACAACACAGCTTCGAACAACTATTATAGTATCCGACTGGATAATTCCAACAATAACGCATTGATCAACAATACTGCTTCAAATAACCAGTTTGGTATTGGTCTAACGCATTCCAGCAACAATGCTCTTTCCAATAACACTGCTTCAAACAACTTATTTGGAATTGATCTGTTTTATTCTGGTTATAACACGCTCAGCACTAACTTTATGCTTGGCAACTCCTGTAATTTCAAAGTTTGGGGCAGTAGTGAAAAGGATTATCTGAATGATATAAGCACAAACAATCTCGCTGATGGAAAGCCAATATACTACCTTGTAAATGTTTCAGATATTCTTCTTGATTCATCATCAAATGCAGGAACTATATACTGCGTAGACTGCACTAATATCTCTATAAAAGATCTTAATTTAAAAAACAATGAAGCAGGAATCTGTTTTTTCAATACTCAAAACTCAATTGTAGAGAATTACACAGCTTCGTACAACAATTATGGCATTCTTCTTTCTTATTCCAGCAACAACTCACTGATCAATAACACAGTTTCGAACAACGATTGTGGTATCAGTCTGGATAATTCCAACAACAATGCACTGATCAATAACACAGCTTTGGATAACACTTCCGGCATCTTTCTGGGTCATTCCAACTACAACACACTGAGCAATAATACAGCTAATACGAACAACTATTATGGTATCCTTCTGGCATATTCTAGCAATAACACGTTGAAAAGTAACACCGCATATTCGAACAACTATTGGGGCATCAAACTGGAGTCTTCCGGCAACAACACATTAAGCACTAACACAGCTTTAAACAATCGTTTTGGCATTGATCTGTATTCTTCCGGCAGCAATACTCTGAGCAATAACACAGTAAATTCTAATAAAGATTCAGGCATCTCTCTACAAACTTCTAGCAACAATATTTTGTTTGATAACATAGCAAGTTCAAACAATGGTAGTGGCATTTATTTGTATTCTTCCAGTAATAACAATAAGCTCAGTAACAATACAGCAAATTCGAACATTAATAACGGAATTTATCTGAGCTATTCCAGTAATTACAATATAATTAGTAATAACACTGCTTCTAACAGTAATTATGGTACTGGCATCAGACTATATTCTTCAAACAACAATATAATTAGTAGTAACACAGCAAGTGAGAATGGTCGTGGGATAGAGCTATGGTACTTGAACAATTACAATACACTGAGTAATAACACAGCAAACTCAAACTACGATTACGGGATCTACGTGGTTGATTCCAGCAATAATATTCTCAAAAATAACATAGCAAATTTGAACGGTTATAGTGGTATCGAACTATATTATTCGAGTAATTACAACACACTTAGTAACAATACAGTAGATTCTAACAAAGGTTGCGGTATCAAGTTAGTTTTTCCCAGTGACAATATTCTTGACAACAATATTGCTTTGAATAATCCTCATGGTATTTCACTCTCTTCTTCCAGCAACAACACACTTAAAAATAACATTGCTTCGAACAGTTCTTACGGTATCAGATTGGATGGAATGGGTTCTTCCAACAACACGCTTATCAACAACGTTGTTTCGAATAATTCTTACGGAATTTTCCTGTTTTCTCCTAACAGTACGCTTAACAACAATATTGCTTCGAACAACGATTGCGGAATTTATTTGTTTTCTCCCAACAATGTTGCGTTCTTAAACAATTACTTCAATAATTCCAACAATGTAGAATTTGATGGTACTTCCACTGATAACTTGTGGAATACAACAAAGACTGCCGGAATCAATATCATTGGGGGGGCATACCTCGGTGGCAATTACTGGGCAAAACCCGATGGAACAGGTTTCAGCCAGACACATTATGATGTCAATGGAGATGGTATCTGTGACGAATTTTACGATCTCGGTGGAGGAAATATTGACTACTTACCACTCACTAATGAACAATTTAATGACATAATTCCTCCAGCTTCCGTTTCTGACCTTAATGATGAGGCATCTGGAACATATTGGATTAATTGGACCTGGATCAATCCTTCAGATTCCGATTTTAGCCACACTGAAATCTACCTCAACGACACCTTCCAGACCAACACCTCTACTGAATACTTTAACGCCACAGGACTCGAACCTGATACAAATTATACCATCGGTACACGAACGGTAGACAATAATGGGAATATAAATGAAACATGGGTCAATGCAACAGCTACTACCGAAAAAGCATCGATAGAAATGCCGGTAGTAGTTGAAGTCGGATCTGACCAGACGGTGGAGGAAGGGACAAACGTGACCTTCGAAGGAAATTTTACAGCTTCCGGGTCACAAACTTATACTTTCCACTGGGACTTTGGTGACGGTTCTGCGGAAGATAGTTCCCTTACAACTTCCCATGCCTACGCCGATAATGGAATCTATACAGTTAATTTGACTGTAACTGATGAAGAAGGTAATTTCGGAAATGATACATTAACCGTTACAGTAAATAATGTTGCTCCCAAAGTTGGTGAAATCAATTCTCCAGTTAATCCTATACAGATAGGAGTGCCAGTAACAATTGATTCTACTTTTGCAGATGCCGGAACCCTTGATACGCATACCGCAGTTTGGGATTGGGGTGAGTCCCCTGACTCGGATGGAGTTGTCACTGAAAACGGTGGTTCAGGTACAGTTAGTGGAACGCATACTTACTCCTCTGCAGGCGTTTATGAAATTAAACTGACCGTTACCGATGATGATACCGGATCGGATTACTCGATTTCAAAGTACGTAGTCATTTATGACCCTGAAGGAGGGTTTGTTACTGGCGGGGGATGGATTAACTCTCCAGAGGGAGCCTATGTAGCTGACCCCACTCTCACAGGCACTGCAAACTTTGGCTTTGTTTCAAAATACAAGAAAGGAGCCACAGTCCCAACAGGGGTTACCCAATTCAATTTCCAGGTAGCAGACCTGAATTTCCATTCGGACACCTATGACTGGCTGGTAATTGCAGGATCACGTGCACAATATAAGGGCACAGGCACGATAAACGGAGAGGGTGAATATGGCTTCATGTTGACTGCAATTGACGGACAGATTAATAGCGTTGATGATCCCGATAGGTTCAGAATCAAAATATGGGACAAAGCTTCTGATGCAGTCGTTTATGACAACATGATGAGTGCAGATGACACCGCTGACCTAACAACAGAAATTCAGGGAGGTTCAATAACAATCCATAAAGAATGAGCGGTGTTTTTACCTTTTAAAATAGGGTAAATACACGAACACGTACACCACACTGAATATCGAGTAAAGCTGCGTTTTGCGGCTTTATTTATTTCTTATTTGGTATGAAAGTGCTCTCAAGTATTTTCATTTCTTTGTGCATGTTATTCGAAGAATATCATGCGCGTTTTTTCAATTAATTTTCTGATCATCTATTTCCATTGAAACTTTTAAATACACATACATACACAGATATTATCATGCCAACCAGAACAATCAGCATAAGCGATGAAGCCTACGATAAGCTTAAAAGCCTCAAAACCTCCGAAAAAGACAGTTTTTCGGATGTGATCCTCAAGTACTATCCCAGAAAAAGAAAGCTATCTGAAGTGCTCGCAGAAATAGGCTCCAACCCCGAACTCGCTGACGCAATTGAAAAAGCTTCCAGAGATATGAGAAAAGCAGAGATAAGGGAAGTTGATCTTGATGCCGGTGCTTGATACCTCATTTATTGTTGACCTCCTGAGAGGAAGAGAAGAAGCTCTCCAGAAACTGGCTGAAATGGAAGCTCAGGAAATTCCCTTAAGAACAACCGAGATTAATGTCCTTGAGCTGTACCGGGGAGCGTATCTGTCCAGAAAAACGCATCAAAACCTGGAAGAAATCAAAAAGCTTCTGGAATGTTTTCAGGTTCTGGAGCTTGAAGAATCAGTCTATGAAGTCTTTGCTTCCCTTTCGGCCCGGTTACTTTCGGAAGGCAAGACGATTGGGGTTTCTGATGAACTGATAGCTGCTATAATACTGTGTCATGATGGAAAAATAGTTACCAGAGATAACCACTTCAAAGAAGTGCCAGGGCTTGAAGTTGTAGGTTATTGATTAGGAAATCATCCCAAAACCCAGTTTTAATATCATATCAGAATTATTCTGGATTGCTTTTGTAATCAGAAGCTCGATTGGTAATTTAAATTAAGAGATCCAAAAAGCAAATTTTGAGTTTTGGGATCGTTTCTAGCAATAAAACAGATGTTTAAAAAGAGCGTTTATAAAAATGGCAGATTCTTTGACTCTTGTATGTATGCTCTTGTGAAATAATCTCTCATCATAATGAGAACAAGAGGCAAATTCGTGGTTTACTGAATACTTACAGAATCCAAATAAGATTCAAGAAAGCTTATTTTTGAACCTTTTCTACATATTCGACTATATAAGAAGCAAAAACATCAAAATCTTCAAGGTTCTCTACAAGATACTTTTCAATTATGTCCAGGTCAATCTTTTCATATATATGAACCAGAAGATTTCTGAAACCTGCTGCAGCTGAGAATTTTTCTGCAAAATCTTCAGGGAGCACCCCATGCTTTCCGAGAATCAGGAAAACACTTCTGTAGTCCTCAGGTCTTTCAAACCCTTCTTTTGAAATGATTATTTCCCCGATATCTATAGCACATTCTATAGCAAGCTGAAAGTTCCTCTCGATGCGGAACGCATTTCATAGTTAGCTTCAAGGTTGACGCTTTCGGAATCAATTGATTTCAGATAGTTTACCGGAACCTGCATGAAGTTTAACTTCCGGACAATTCTATCAACTGCGGACATTCAAAACCCCCCTTTCTCCTGAATCCTTTCTAAAAAAACTCTGTTCAGGAGGTTTTCGTGGTACTTTCTGTCCAGATATCGTGACATTATCTCCTGCTCTGCATTAATCTTGAAATCCTCATCTCTAACAAATACCGGGATATTGGGTTTTATTATCTCAAAATTAATAACAGGGTATGCATCGTTCATCACAACAAGATCAATTCTATCTGTTTTAAGAAGATTTGCAAGCTCCGCTGTTAGTTTCAGACGCTTCTCTATCCTTTCTCTTTTTGTAAGACTGCTTGAAAGGTAAACGCCGAGATCAATATCGCTTAAAGGTCCCCTGTGGTCTACGGCTGTTGAGCCGAAAAGGTATGCAAGCTCCACATTTTCATGAGATCTAAAAAATTCTGCAAGTCTGGATACTAGAGTTTCTTTTTTCAACTTAGAAAGCTCAGGGATCATTTCATTGTTCTCTATGTCTTATTCTTTCAAATATGTTCTGTCATACCTTCCAAATTATAATTTTTGATATAAATTGGTATATAAACAATGAATTTAATATGTATATTAGTATAAATTATAGCAGTTATACCATTAACCATCGGTTCAAAGAATATCCTGTTCGAAATCGAGAGGTTATGAAAGTCATCTGGGGGAGGGTCAGCTGTGAAAGTAATACTTATCGGAGATTGTCTTAGAAAGCTAACCAGTACTGCACTGGTTATTGCTTTGCTTCTGGTTTCCGCAGGCGTTGCGGATGCAGAGGTTATTTATGTTGAGCCCGGAGCTTCAATTCAGGCTGCAGTGAACAACTCTACAACAGGGGATTTTGTTATTGTAAAAGCCGGGGACTACGAAGAAAATATTGTTATTAATGTTTCAGGGGTAACGGTCACTTCAGAACCTGAAAATCCTGACGGCGTTTTTATCAGAGCGAAGGACGAGAATTCCAGCGTTTTTCAGGTAAAAGCCGATAATGTAACGATAAGCGGCTTCAACATAACAGGGTCAGGAGAGTTTTTCAGTCCTTTAGAGGCTGCTGGCTTCAGAAATTCATTTATCCCCAGAGGTTCAGAAAATTTGGATATAACTGAGGGACAGAAAACAGCACAGGATTACTGGCCAGGATCAGGAGAGATCTTTATCTCGAGATCGAACGGTTTTGGCTGCCCTGAGGCAGGAATTTGCCTTGATCAGGTTGAAAACTGCACAATAGAAAGAAACCATATTTTTGAAAACCAGTATGGAGTATACCTTCAGGTCTCCACAAATAATACACTCTCGAACAATACTTTTTTCCGAAACGGTATCCTTATTGATGAGGGGTGCAGCAAAAATATGGCAGTAAACAATTCCATTGAAGAGGGAAGTTTTATTCTAGGTGCACACTGCTGGGAGAACGTAATCTCGCACAACCGGCTTTCGAACGGGAGAGGAATAGGAATTGCATGCTGCGGGGGAGGAAATCTTGTTTCGAATAACGAGATAGTGAATTGCAGTACAGGGATTGATATGTATGACACTCAGGCAAGGACTGTCCTCAGTGACAACCGGATTACGGACTGTGATTATGGGATTTACCTTATTCTTGTCTATGACTCCAGAGTGTATAACAACACAATTTCAAATAGTACCAGAGGCATTTTTTTGAGAGAAAACAGCCAGAGTAATGAACTGTTCAACAACACAATAACTTCCAGTAATGAGTCCGGGATCTATTTGCTGGAAGACTGTGCTGGCAACCGTATATATAACAACTATTTTAATAATACTGTAAATTTGAAGGCTGAAAACAGTGAAGGTAACATCTGGAACACAACAAAAGAAGCCAGGATAAATATAATTGGGGGTCCATATACAGGAGGCAATTTCTGGGCTGACCTCAACGGAACCGGATTTTCTCAAACTGCTGAAGATTCGAATTCGGACGGAATCTGCGACTGTCCTTACAACGTTAACGGAACTGACTTTGACTACCTTCCGCTCACCAGACCTCCTCAACCTGTACAACTCGTTGCAAACTTTTCTGCAAATGTGATATCAGGAAATGCGCCGTTAAAGATACTATTTACTGACAGCAGCACAGGCTCTCCAACATCCTGGCTATGGGACTTCGGCGATTGTATCTATTCAAAACATGCCATGAATGCAACCCATACATACACCAGGGCAGGGACATATGATGTCACATTAACCGTTAAAAACGATGCTGGCAGTAATACAACAAAAAAGACAGGGTATATTAAAGTACAGAGCATGTAATTTCCTGAGCATGTAATTTCCTGAGCATGTAATTTCCTGAGCATGTAATTTCCTGAGCATGTAATTTCCGGAATGATCCTGATTGAATTCCCTGAAATTTCATGGAAAAGAGAACTGTATCAAAAAATTCATGTGTAATAAAGTACTTCATTATAAATTATATGAATCATTCAGCGGGAATAAGATTATTTTTGGCACTGGGCCTCTGTCTCTTTCTTCTTTCAGGAGCGAGAGCTGCAGACCCTCTTGCTCAGGATAGCGAGGATGCAAACCTTTCGGAACTCAGGGCTTTTGACCTGTTATGCAAATGTGAAACAGGGGCCATAATAAATACAGTATCAATTTCTTCTACCGGTGACTATTTCGTATCCGGAGGGTTTGATCATAAAGTTTCTTTTTTTAATTCCAGTGGAACACAACTCTGGAATTATACCACAGGAGATGTTGTTTATACAGTAGCTGTTTCTTCAGATGGATCTCGAGTTGCAGCAGGGAGCAACGATAGAAAAGTGTACTTTTTTAACCGGAAAGGAGAACTCCTCTGGAGCCGCAAAACAGGAGGTAATATTAATAGTGTAGCGCTTTCTTCCGACGGGCTGTACCTTGCGGCAGGAAGTGAGGACGGAAAGGTGTATTTCCTGGACAAAGAAGGTAAACTTTTATGGAGTTTTAATACCGGAGATGCCGTCCGCAGTGTTGCAATTTCCAGAGACGGTTCATATGTGGCAACCGGAAGCGCTAATAATTATGTTTATCTCCTTGACAGCGAGGGAAAAGACCTATGGGGAAGAAAGACCGGAAGCCTGATCAACAGTGTAAGCATGACTCCGCAAGCGTACTACGTGGCTGCAGGAGGTTCCAATTATAATGTTTATCTTTTTGACCGCAAAGGGGAGTTTTCATGGATGCACAACCCGGGGTACTGGGTCAGCAGTGTTTCCTTAACCAGCAATGGATCTCATTTAGCGGCAGGAAGTTTTGACGACAAGATTTATCTTTTCAACCTTACCGGCGCAAAACTGTGGGACTACCAGGTAAAAGATGATGTTTATACCGTAGAAATAGCACCAGATTCTTCATTCATTGCAGCCGGAAGCTGGGACGATAACCTCTATGTCCTCAATATGAGCGGGAAAGAGCTCTGGAACTGCAGCTGCGGAGGAAACATTAACAGTATGGATGTTTCACGCGACAGCACCGCCATTGTTGCAGGGAGTGAGTCGGGAGCAGTATACCTGTTTGAACGGAATGCTACCGCCTTTGCACTGCTGCTGGGAGACAAAAGTTTCCTGCAGAAAGAAGCTGCAAAAAATAATGATGCTGTTTTAGAAGAAGAAACCATCGAGCCTGTAAAAGATAACACGGTAGTTACAGGGGGCGTTGAAAACCGGGTTGAAGACGCTTCAGATTCTTCAGGTGATACGGAAGAAAAAACTAAAACAGGAGATAACCTGGGCATGGAGGATTTGCCTTCTGAAGAAAGTTCTTCAAGCATTCTGGGAAAGTTTGATTCAATAAAGCTTCCCTTTGCCCTTCTAATTGGAGCTCTGGCAGGTACGGTTTTCTTTTTGAAAAGAAAGCTTGTAAAATACCACGAACAGAATGAGAACACTGAAGATTTTGAAAATCTTGAAGAAAGCGACACGTCCGGAAATAATTGACAGATATATAACATGGGGAAAACTCCGAAATGAAGGGGTTTTCCCAAAAAAATGTTCTCAGAAGGAGTTTTCCCAGAAAAGAATATTCCCTGGAAAAGATATTATTGCGAACAGATTTTTAATGGACTTTGAAATAAACTGTAAAACAGGCTTTAAACGCTTATAATCTCTTTTAAACTCTTATAATCTCTTTTAAACTCTTATAATCTCTTTTAAACTCTTATAATCTCTTTT
>ENA-UOYA01005350-UOYA01005350.1-activated-sludge-metagenome-genome-assembly--contig:-NODE-5350-length-10218-cov-7.581816_pt1 | contig 10218 bp, 12 predicted proteins | sample MGYA00238163_ERZ764804 | MGnify/ENA primary metagenome ERZ764804 (study PRJEB28919, sample SAMN05720223) | activated sludge metagenome | isolation source: Anaerobic digester | place: Hong Kong...
GTGCCCTTTAGCTTCGTCAGGAAGGCCCTCCACAGGCCCTACAATCGATTTTTTCCCCTGACCCCTATCCCAGATAGGGTCTGAGGAAAATAACGCCCCAAATCGCGTTTAATTAAACGGCAACATTATGAACTTTCGAGACCTCCTGCAAGAATTGGACATCCAAACCGCACCGGAGGGGCATCCACACTCCACCACGGGATGGGTGCAATTCGACTGTCCGTTTTGTGGATCGAACACAAAACGGTATCACATGGGATACAACGAATCGGGGGGATTTGCAAACTGCTGGAAGTGTGGACCTCACCCCATCCTCTCCGTCCTACACGAACATACGCAAATCCCCCACCGACAACTTCAAAAACTACTACAACAACTCGATTCGCTGAGACTCCCAGAAGAAAAACACAAAACCCAAGGAGTTTTAGAGTACCCCAAAGGATTGGGACCCTTAAAACCGGCTCATCACCAATACCTGCGTTCCCGTGGATTCCACCCAACAGAGCTGGTGCGCCTTTGGAAAATTCAAGGGATTGGAATTGCTCCCCCCTTGTCCTGGCGGATTTTCATCCCCATTCAGCACAAAGGGAAAACCGTCAGTTGGACATCCCGATCCATTGCTGATCACCCAAAAATCCGATATATTTCTGCAAAACACACGCAAGAAGCGGTTCCCCACAAACAACTTCTCTACGGACAGGATTATGTTCGACATTCGGTGATCATCGTCGAAGGCCCATTGGACGTATGGGCCATTGGACCTGGGGCCGTCGCTACGTTCGGAATTCGGTACACCCAAGCACAAATCACCCAACTAAGTCGGATTCCCAAAAGAATCGTATGTTACGATTCGGAACCGGATGCCCAAAAACAAGCAAAAAAGCTGGTGGAACGGCTGGGAGTATTCCCTGGGGAAACGCTGAACGTCCAATTGGATTCAAAAGACGCTGCCGATTCCAGCCCGAAAGAACGGGCGATGCTGAGAAAACTTCTGGAATGAGAAAAATCCTCTTGCCCCATAAACGGGGAAAGAGTAGATTTTCACCAGAACGCCAAAGACCAATACAACCAGCAATCATCCTCCAGTGCTGTATAGCACTGGCACTCCTGCCGTCCACCAACGGTCTTTTGGCGAAGAAAAAGGTGGGCGGCTTTTATTTTTTTGGAAAGGAACATGACATGGAAAGGACAATAGAAAAAATCGAAGACTACGAATCAAATCCGCCAGGATATATAATAACAAAATACACAATGGACAAGATGTTGAGAGAACACAAATGTGACGAGCTTATTGCTCTGTACAACGTCTACTGCTACGTCGCTATGTGGCAGAAAACAAATCGAATTAAGGCCACAACGAACTATATTTCCAATCAAAGGTGTTTGGGGTGGTCGGAGAAGAAAGTCCAACGAGTTAAAAAACGATTGAAAGAACTGGGGTTGATTGCGGATGTAGTAGTCAGAGAGCGGGGGAAAATAACAGGCCACTTCATACAGATTAAATATGTTCTCTACTCGGACGTTTTGTCCTATTTCGCCACCCCGTCGTTTTCTTCTGGGGTGACGAAAATTAGGGACAAATGCTTAATGACTAATAATAGAAATGCTTGTGGAAGTGATAAAGAATTACTTCGTAATTCTTATCACCGCGACCGCGAAGCGGGTCGCGGACTGAAAGGGGAGTTTTCTCTTCTTGGGAAAGATAAAGATTGGAAGATTCGTTGGGGTGCGAAAATACAAAACAAATTGAAAATCCAAGCAGTAAAAGGAAAAGCGCACTTTAGGGTATCTCCAGTTACTTGGGGAAAGAAAATAGACTACATCATCCAAAAGGTTGGTGTTACGAAAGAGAATTTCATAAAAGTTATGACTTGGTACTTACAAGATACCACCCTAAAACAAAAATATACGCCAAAAATCAGAAGACCAGAAGACCTTGTTACCAAGTGGTCTGGAATTCTAGATGCTTATAACAAAGATAAGAACGAAAAACTACTCGCCAGTAGAAATCCAGATGATCAGGGTGTTTGGACAGAAACCATAAAAAATCCAGATGGAACTTGGACGAGTATAATTCATTATCCAGAGAATTTTCATGACAATCTATAACACCCTCGCCATTCAAGTGAAGGGGAGATGCGCCGAAACAGATACAGAACTCAAGGAAACGTGGATTTGCTGCGCAAATCCCGTTTCTCCTTGTTTCTATCCTATCCTCGCCAGTAAAACACAAAGGAGAGTTTCGCCAAACAAAAGATTTAGTATAGTATAGGGGGCCAAGGAAACATGGATTTGCTGCGCAAATCCAGTTTCTCCTTGTTCCAGTTCTTTTTGATAGGGGCCGCGGCTCGAACATCGCCGGTAAAGGATTTTGGTAGAGATGTATGAAAATACAGAAGGTTGTTTTCGACGAAGAGAGAACCATCCTAATCGGGATGATTACCAATCGAGAAGTTCTTGGACGACTTACTGCAAAGTGGAATCCCCCAATGTTTTGCTCACCCTACGCAAACAAAGTGGGGGAGTGGTGTATACAGTACTACCGGAAGTACCAAAAGGCGCCGTTGAAGAACATCCAAAATCTCTATGATACTTGGGCATCGGATACGAGAAACAAAGGGCTGTCGGAAACCATTGCCGATTTCTTAGAATCCCTCAGTTTTGAATACAAATCCCTCAAAAGAGACATCAATCCTCAATACTTGATCGACCTTGCTGGACGCTATTTCAACAAGGTGAAACTATCCAAACTCGCAGAATCAATCCTTGCTGACTTGGAAACGAATGAAGTTAATAAAGCAATGGAGCGGTTGGTAAAGCACACAAAGGTGGAATTGGGAGTGGGAAACTGGATTGATGTTTTGTCGGATAAGGAAGCGATTCGTTCTGCACTGGATCGAACTCACGAACCGTTGATCACCTACCCTGGAGGATTGGGGAAGTTCTTTGGTCCTCATCTGGAGAGGGATGCTTTCATTGCCATCCAAGCTCCTGAAAAACGAGGGAAGAGTTTTGTCCTACAAGAATTGGCATTTCGCGCAGTACTTCAACGGAGAAAGGTGGCGTTTTTTGAGTGTGGAGACCTTAGTGAACATCAAGTTTTGTCTCGTTTTATGACTCGTATTGCTCGACACCCTGCCAGAGCGGGGGTGGTGAAAATTCCCAAAACAATTGAGTACTCAGATACGCCTCCAAAAGACGGAGAACCCAAAGAAGCTTTTGTCAGTTTCATCGAAAAGGTCTTCAAAGAGCCTCTTTCTTGGAAAATGGCATACCGAGCTTGCAGACAACTTTCGGAAAGTCGTCGATTGAATTCCCTTTGGAGATTATCCTGTCATTACAACAGTACCCTGAGTGTGGAGGGAATCCGAAATATTTTGGAAGATTGGAGTCGTGAAGACTGGATTCCTGATGTTATCGTGATTGACTATGTCGATATTTTGAATTTGGAGTACCCTGGATTAGAGGGAAGGAATCGGATTGATCGGGTGTGGAAACAACTACGACGGTTGAGTCAAGAACTTCATTGTTTGATTATCACCGCCACCCAAGCCGCAGCGAGAGCCTACTCTGCAAATATACAAACCCAAGAGCATTTCAGTGAAGACAAACGAAAGAATGCCCATGTCACAGGGATGATTGGGCTGAACCAAACAGCACGAGAGAAGGAAATGCACATCCTTCGTTGGAACTGGATTGATCTGCGAGAGGGGTTTTTCTCCCCAAGACAATGTTGTTATACTGCCATCTGTCCAGAGTTGGCAAATATGGCTGTGAAGTCTATTTTTTGATCCTTGTTAAAAATTTTCCGCATTTTTTCTTCTTTGGATGTTTTTGTTGCCGTTATAATTGAAAAAATTGTGTTCCTCAATGATTGGAAAGGGTTGACAATGAAAAAAGGGGAAATCTCCAAATCGGATGCGGTGGACCTGTTGGCGGCTGTGGGAATAAAAACCGCAGGAAATTGGTCTACCAGCAAACTGACCGAAGAGATTCGGAAGATCGGGTATGAGTATGACATCCCCGAAGTGGGGAAACGATTGGAGTCTGTGATTAACTTGATCTTGGATTCAGAAACAGAAGACATTGTTGTCGTGGACGACAAGAAAGAAGTTCAAAGTAGTGAGGACAAAGAAATGAAAGAGAAAAAGAAGAAGATTGTGAAGAAGGTGGAAAAGAAGACGCGGTTCCAAGAGAACAGCATTGATTTTGTCACTCTGAGCTTTCTCAAAGAAAAGCCTATCTCATTGGATGCATTGGTTGTTAAACTAATGAAACGATTTCCGAACTCCGATGAGGATACCATGAAACGAATGACTTCCCGCCGATTGGGAGGACACCTTCAGAAGAAGTTTGATGTGACGATTGAAAAGAACGAAAAAGGACTGTACTTCGTTTCGTAAGTAATCTATGAACGTACTGCTCGTAAATGTAGATAGTACAATTCCAAACTTAGCTTTGGAAAAACTGAGAGTATTTCATGAGAGTGCGGGGGATTTGGTACGACAAATTAAGGATTGTCAGGGGTCTGGTCTACCAAATCCCCTATTTATTGATACCTACGACAAGATTTATGTATCTTGTATTTTCTTGTGGAATAAAGAACGATGTAAACGATGGGAAGGGTTGGCTGCCATTGGTGGGTCTGGGTACTCATTGGGGGTCACCCTTCCCCCCGAAGTTGAAATAATCAAACCCAAAATCAACTACGGGTTCATCACTCGCGGTTGTATCCGAAACTGCCTTGATGGGGATACTCTGATTCAAACTGTTTTCGGAGATGTTCCCCTTCGGAAGTTGGTTGGGAAAAAAGTAGGTGTTTGGACGTACGATTCAAAAACAGGAAAGACCTTTGTTACCGAGGCGACAAACATTTGGAAAACAGGAGTGAAAGACTGTGTTCGGGTTGTGTTTGACGAGGGTTCTTTCATTGTTTGCACCCCTGATCACAAATTCAAAAACGAAAATCAACATGAGGAGGGCAAAGAAGCGAAAGACCTGAAGTGCGGTGATCGTATCCTTGCTCTTCAGGATGGACAATCTCGTATTTCCAAGGGGGTGGTATCTGTAGAATTTGTTGGGAAGCGAGAAGTTTTTGATATGAGCGTCCCAGAAACCAATTGGTTTTTTGCAAACAACGTATTGGTCCATAATTGCCCTTGGTGCATTGTTCCAAAGAAAGAGGGGAAAGTCCACCAGGTGGGAACAATTTACGACATTTGGGATGGAAAACATAATTCCCTAACGATTATGGATAACAATATCCTGGCAATGCCAGAGGTGTTCTTTGAAACAACGGCTGCATTGAAGAAAGAAGGGCTTCGTGTTGATTTCAACCAAGGATTAGACCATCGGTTGTTGACTGATGAAATCTGCAAGGAACTATTCTCCCTTCGATACAAACCAGAACTGGGTTGTAAAATTCGGTTTGCCTACGACCATATTTCCTATCGGAACAGTGTACTGCGTGCACTGAATCTTCTGAAAAAACATGGTATGAGAAAATGGCAGACTCGTTGGTACGTTTATGTGGGCACCTATGACACTTACGACACCGTCATGGAACGGGTGAATCTTCTCCGTGAATGGAAACAGGCGGTTTTTCTGATGAGGGATCGGGACCCGATCGTAATGAAAAACCAGACGTTCCAAAAGATTTACGTTTGGTGTTCCTGTGTGAACCTTTTTGCAAAGATGACCTTCGATGAGTTCATGAAGTCGGGTATCTGGGCAAATCGACCCAAAAGTTTGTTATTTTCGTTGTGAGGCATTTGGAGGATAAAATTCCCCGACCCCCCTTCTGGGGTACCCCCTGAGCAAAAAAATCGATTGTAGGGCCTGTGGAGGGCCTTCCTGACGAAGCTAAAGGGCACGATAGACCGTCAAATCTCCACCAACGGCAAGATTTTAGTTTCACACAATAGACAGCTCCCACCAAAACCAGGAAAGGAAAGATATGTTTACCCTGCTATTTGGAGTTCTTCTCTTCGTCGTTTTCGTGCTCGGTTTGGCATCCATTGCTGCATGCATTCTTTCCCACTATTGTGATGAGGAGGAAGAAAGATGGGAGGACGAAATGGACGATGAAGTCAGAATTTATGAATGTCGAAAGATACTGAAAGATATGGAAGAACAGAGAAGGATTTCCCATGAGAGAAATTAGGTTCAGAGTTTGGATGGGGCAAAAAATGATCTTATGGGAGGAACTTCTGGCTGCACACAATTTAGCAGCGGTATTGGCTGGTGAGTTCGGACCGGTAATGCAATACACCGGTATTGTTGATAGCAACGGAAGGCCAATTTACGAAGATGATATCATCGACTACGATCAACATCGACGTACAACAGCTTGGGAAAACACTACTCGTGAACGAAAACGAGTTCGTTGGACTTATGATCGGTGGAATATCTTTTCCAGCGAAGCCGGAGAGAGTAGAATCGAGATCGTAGGGAATATCTATGAAACCCCAAAACTATTGTCGGGTCCACTGAAACGTCAGTACATGACTTGAAAAGGTTTAGGTAAGGGAAGTCAAAATGATTGTCAATAAAGGACAACTGCTACGAGAGCTGGTACAGGTACAAGGCGGATTGGCTGCGAAGCCAACAGTTGAACAAAGTGATTGCTTTGTCTTCCAAAAAGGGGAGGTGATGACCTACAATGATGATGTAGCATGCCGAATTCCATGCAGTCTAAAGATTACTGGAGCAATCAATGCCTCAAAGATGTTCAATATGCTGAGTCGTTGGCCGGAAGAAACGATTGAGTTCAAACGGGAGCCAGGAAAGTTACGATACCGTGGGAAATCCAAATCGGGGTATTTTGTTACCCAAGATGAAATCATCCTTCCCATAAAAGATGTCGATCAGCCAAAACAGTGGTACGATTTGCCAAGTAATATATGGGAATCAATCAATTTGGTGATCGAGTGTGCATCTAGACATAATGATCTGTCCCATCTTGATTGCGTTCACTTTACAGAGAACCAGATTGAGGCTTGTGATGGGCAGCAAGCAGCACGAATACAAGTAAACACACCCTATAAAAATGTACTGATTCAGCAGATTTCTATTCGATTTGTCATGCTCCTCAATCCGACAAAAACATCGGAGGGAAGTAATTGGGTACACTTTCGTACAGGAGACACAGGAGTAATCACCAGTTGTCGAAAGTGCATGGAGAACTACCCAACGGAACATTTGGACCGGATTTTCAATCTGACTGGATCGAGTTTGGTATTGCCCAATAAGGGCCTTACAGAATGTATCAGCCGATTGGAAGTCTTTTTGGAGGAGAACTATGCTATCGAGGTGGACCTGTTCAAAAATGAGTTGAAACTGACAAGTCGAGGGGAGCACGGGTGCCATACTGAACGGGAAAAGATCAAATATAATGGGACGCCGATTTCGTTCAATATCTACCCCAAACTCCTCAAGGAGTTGATTAAGAAGGATAAACAGTGCATAATCTCAGATCGAGCCCTGAAAGCAACCCACAATGGATTCCAATATATTACAGTTTTGATGATTCGGGACAGAAAAGAAGAGTGAGTGTTCTGTGGTGTTTCTATGAATAACTACAGTTTTTTCTCCCCCTTGGAGATGCGGTCCAAAAAGCCACAACTTTTTTCTTCTACACAATGTGGTGCCTGTGGATTATCAAAACATTGCAAAAGTCCAAAAATGCCCTTTCGAGGAGAGGGCAGGAAAAGGATACTTCTCGTGGGAGAAGCTCCAGGAAGTACAGAAGATTTAATGAATGAGCAGTTTGTTGGAAAATCGGGGAAACGACTGCGATATGAACTGAAACAGTTTGGGATTGACATCAATCGAGATTGTTGGAAAACCAATGCTGTTCGATGCCATCCTGAGGAAAACAAAACTCCGAATTCAAAAACCATCGCTTTTTGTCGTCCTGCCTTATTCCGAGAGATTCGACAACTACAACCAGAAAACATTCTCCTTTTTGGAAGTGTTTCTACTGAGTCTGTACTTCACCATCTATGGGGTTCGGGACGGTCGATTGATCTTACTTCCTGGTTAGGTTGGATCATTCCTTGTCAAGAATTGAATGCCTGGATTAGTGTGCACTATCATCCTTCCTATTTGGAACGACAATCCGATCCTCTATTGGACCGGTTGTTCAGAAAAGATTTGGAGGCAGTGCTGAAGAAAAAGGGCAGACCATGGAAACAGGTCCCAAATTTTGCGGATACTGTGGAGCGATTGTATAAATCAAGTTCTGTTATCAAGGCTCTTCGTGATATGAAGGGTGAAGTCGCTTTTGACTATGAGACAAATTGTCTAAAACCAGAGTATCATGGAGGGCAAATCATCAGTTGTGCCATCTCGAATGGAGATCGTACCTATGCATTTCCTCTAATGGGGGAGATGATGGATGCGATGAGTGCATTTCTAAAAGGAGAAGTCAAAAAAATTGGGGCTAACATCAAATTTGAGGATCGTTGGACTCGTTGGGTGTTTAAGCATCCAGTACGAAACTGGTCTTGGGATACAATGCTTGCTGCTCATGTCTTGAACAATAATCAAGGAGTTTCAGGACTGAAGTTTCAAGCATTTGTGCAATTTGGACAGGCTTCCTATGACAGACATATTGAACCCTGGCTGAAGGTGGGGCAGGGGTATCTGAACCGAATTGGGGAAATCCCAATCAAAGATTTGCTGCTCTATAATGGAATTGATGCCAAGTTGACGTTTGAACTGGCAAAAAAACAAAGGTCAATGTTAAAACAAGGAGACAAACGATGAAACGGTGGACTGTTGTTCTGTTATCGTTGTTGGTTGTTGTTCCTTTGGTTCTTGGACAGGCTCAAAACTGCAAGGAGCAGAAATTCATACCAATTCCAGTACAATTGGATGTTACAAAAATCGTTACGGACTCTATCAGTAATCAAAAGTTGCTTTTGGGTGTTCGTCAAGCAATTGTTGGAATGCCCTATGTTTTGTCTGGATGCGTTTGTGACCCAGACCCCAATGATGTTCTTCGGGCGTACATTCTTCCAAATGGACCTGAGTTGCCTCTCGATCCAAATGGAGTTTACTCCCACACAATCGTTCCTACGCAAGAGGGTTGGCATTATGTTCATATTGGCGCAACAGATGGATATGTAGAACGTCAGGGTACTTGGGCAGTCTATGCTCGAATCAATAGACCCCCCGTGCTTTGTGGGGGCCAACCGTGATTTCGTTGTAAAAAAGACTAAGGATTCTTATATCCCTATTACTCTTTGGGGATATATTGCGTCTAGTAGATCAGATCAGAAGAAAGGAACCTATGGAACACTATGATTTTGGCTTTGCAGAAACCGTATTGGACGATTTGGCTGTGCAATGCTCAAAGACAGCCAAAGAACATGGTTTTCACGAACAATGGAATGACGGGGAGAAGATTGCTCTAATGCATTCCGAACTCAGCGAGATGCTAGAAGGGATTCGTCGCAATGATCCGCCCGATGAACACTGCCCAGAATTCTCTTCTTCAGAAATTGAGCTTGCCGATTTGATTATCCGTGCAATGGATTTTGCAGGATACAAAGGAATGAGAATTGGCAAAGCGGTTGTTGCAAAGATGTCCTACAATAACAGTCGGCCCTACAAACACGGAAAGAACTTTTAGTCTATACGTAGGGAATACGATGGCAAAGGCAGTACCAACAATCACAGACGCATACCAATTACTTCATCATGGCACACTTGTCATGTCTGAGATGGAAGCCAACGGAATTCATGTAGATACTGCCTACATTGAGCAGGCCCAACAGAAAATACAACAACGAATTGATGAACTCACAAAAGAGCTGGAACAGGATAAGATATTTGCTCGATGGAAAAAGGCATTTGGATCGAAAACAAAATTGGGAAGCAGGTCACAGCTTGCTCATGTGTTATTTACTATAATGAATATCCCCACAGAAAGCAAGACAAGTACAAGATATGCTGCGGACGCTGACGTATTGGAGGATGTAAACCTTCCGTTCACAAAAAAGTACATCGAATGTGAGAAGCTGAAAAAGGCCAAGAATACTTACTTGGCAAACATCCTTCGTGAGACCGTAGACGGGGTGATTCATCCCAACTTCGATTTGAATACCGCAAGGACGTACAGGTCCTCATCCTCAAATCCGAATTTCCAGAACATCCCCATGCGTGATCCCTTAGTAAAAGAGCTGATCCGTAAGGCATTTGTTGCTCGGAAGG
>ENA-UOYA01005352-UOYA01005352.1-activated-sludge-metagenome-genome-assembly--contig:-NODE-5352-length-10217-cov-4.501181_pt1 | contig 10217 bp, 7 predicted proteins | sample MGYA00238163_ERZ764804 | MGnify/ENA primary metagenome ERZ764804 (study PRJEB28919, sample SAMN05720223) | activated sludge metagenome | isolation source: Anaerobic digester | place: Hong Kong...
ATCTACACACAGGCATACACTCTTTCCCTACACGACGCTCTTCCGATCTTCCTCTGGATCGGGCTGCTCTACTACTTCAACTTCGTCCAGATCCGGAAAATGCCCGAGATCCCGGCCGAGCTGAAGCCGGCCGTCTCCAAGTACATCGCCCCGGAGGCCCTGTTCTGGTTCCGCTATGCGGCGCTGCTGACCTGGGTGATGGGTGTCATCCTGGCCTGGAACCGCGGCTACCTCGTCGACGCCTTCGCGCTCGGCCTGACCGACCACAACCCGGCTCACACCTTCATCGGGCTGGGCATGTGGCTGGCGACGATCATGTTCATCAACGTCTGGCACTTCATCTGGCCGGCGCAGAAGATCGCCCTGGGCATCGTGGAAGCAGACGCCGACGCCAAGGCCAAGGCGGCCCGCAAGGCCATGCTGTTCTCGCGGATCAACACCCTGCTGTCGCTGCCCATGCTGGCGACCATGGCGATGAACCAGACCATCTTCGGCTGACGACGGTCCATCGTCGGTCCGACTTCGGTCCTACGGAAGGCCCGCCTCGACGGCGGGCCTTTTTCGTTGCAGGGGAGGGTCATGTCCCATCCGCCCATCGCGCCCGACACCACCGAGCCGCCTGAAGACATCGACGGTCGCCTCAAGCGCCTGGACCCGGACCGCTGGCTGTCTAGTCGTCTCGTCGCCGATCCGGCGGCCCGCGCCGACGTCCTGGCGATCTACGCCTACGACTATGAGCTGGCGCGTGCGCCGCGGGTCGCCTCCAACAGCCTCCTGGGGGAAATCCGCCTGACCTGGTGGCGCGAAGCGCTCGACGAGATCTTCGAGCAACGGGCCGTGCGCATGCATCCGACGGCTCAGGCCCTGGCGCAGGCGGTCCGCGCCCACGATCTGCCGCGGGCTCCGCTGGAGGCGATGATCGACGCCCGCTACCGCGAACTGGACGCGACGCCGATGACCGCCGCCGAGGCGCTGGAATGGGCCCGGGAGACGGCCGGCGCCGCCGCAGGCCTGGCGGCCCGGATCCTTGATGCGGCGACGGACGCGGAGGCGGCCATGGCGGCGGGCGCGGCCTGGGCCCTGGCCTGGCGCGCGGCGGGCGACGGCGGCGCCAGGGAAGCCTTTCAGGGGGCGATGACGAGCGCGCGCGGTTCCGTGCGTCGTCTCAGCATCGCCGCCTTTCCGTCCGCCGCACATGCCGTGCTCGCGCCGGGCCGCGCCGCCGGAAGGCCGGGGGCGCCCTGGGCTCAGCGGCTGCGGATCGTGCTGGCGGCCGCGACCGGGCGGATCTGATCTATTCGGCGGCCGCCGCCACGGCCGTCGTCGCCAGCCAGCCGTCGAGAGCCGCCAGGGCCCGCTCGCCCACAAGCCGCTTCTTGGCGCGACCCCGTTCCTTGGCGGGCAGGCGCCGGCCCTCTCCGTCGCGCTTCGGGGCCTCGAGCGGCGGGATCAGGCCGTAGTTGATGTTCATGGGCTGGAACGAACCGGCGCCGCCGTCGAGGTGGCCGCCGGTGATGTGGCCGATCAGCGAGCCGAGCGCGGTTTCCGGCGGGGGCGGTGGCAGGGCGCGCCTCAGTCGGTCGGCGGCGGCGAAGCGTCCGGCCAGGAGGCCGACGGCCGCGCTCTCCACATAACCCTCGACCCCGGTCACCTGGCCGGCGAAGCGCAGGCGCGGGGCGACCTTCATGCGCAGCGTGTCGTCCAGCAGGCGCGGGCTGTTGATGAAGGTGTTGCGATGCAGGCCGCCGAGGCGGGCGAAGACGGCCTTCTCGAGCCCCGGGATCATCCGGAAGATGTCGCTCTGGGCGCCGTGCTTCAGCTTGGTCTGGAAGCCGACCATGTTCCAAAGCGTGCCCAGGGCATTGTCCTGGCGAAGCTGAACCACGGCCCAGGCCTTCTCGTCCGGCTTGTGGGCGTTGGTCAGGCCCACGGGCTTCATCGGCCCGTGACGCAGCGTTTCGCGCCCCCGCTCGGCCATCACCTCGATCGGCAGGCAGCCGTCGAAATAGGGAACATGTTCCCAGTCCTTGAACTCGGCCTTGGGCGCGGCCAGCAGGGCGTCGATGAAGGCCTCGTATTGGTCCTTGTCCATCGGACAGTTGATGTAGGCAGCGGCGTCGCCTCCGGGGCCGACCTTGTCGTAGCGCGACTGGCGCCACGCCACGTCCATGTTGACCGACTCCAGCGTCACGATGGGAGCGATCGCGTCGAAGAACGAAAGCTGTCCTTCGCCGGTCAGGTCGAGGATCGCCTCCGAGAGGGCGGGCGAAGTGAGGGGACCCGTGGCCACGACCACATTGTCCCAGTCCTCGGGGGGCAGGCCGGCGATCTCTTCGCGGACGATGCGGATGCGCGGGTGGGCTTCCAGTCGGGCGGTCACCGCGGCCGAGAAGCCGTCGCGGTCGACGGCCAGGGCGCCGCCGGCCGGCACCTGATGCGCGTCGGCGGCGGACATGATCAGCGAGCCGCAGCGGCGCATCTCGGCGTGCAGCAGGCCGACTGCATTGCCGGCCCAGTCGTCGGCCCGGAACGAGTTGGAGCAGACGAGCTCAGCCAGGCCTTCGGTCTGGTGGGCGTCGGTTTTGCGCACTGGGCGCATCTCGTGCAGAACGACGTGAGCGCCGGCCTCGGCCGCTTGCCATGCGGCTTCGGACCCCGCGAGACCGCCGCCGACGATGTGAATTGGAGCGTTTGACATGGTGGCTAACTAGCAACGATCCGCAAGGATCGCGAGGGAGGCCTTGCGGGGGACGCCGGAGGCCCTAGTTTCGCAAAGGTTGGGCGGACGACTCACACGACGCCTGGTGGGGATAGGATGAAGTTCTTTTCGCCGACGGACGCCGCGCTCGAGGGCTTCCGGCTGACCCGCGAGCGCCCGAGGGTGTTGCTCGCCTGGTCCCTGTTTCAGTTCGTGCTCAGCCTGACGACTGCCGCCATGTTGATCGGCCTGGGCGGACAGCACCTGTTGGCGCTGGAAAGCGCCGGCGGTGATTTCGACACGGTCATGACCGAGTTCAAGCAACTCTCGCCGATCTACGCGATCATCATGCCGCTCGGCCTCGTCACCATGTCGGTCATGGGCGCCGCGGTCTATCGCGCCGTCCTCGAGCCGGAGGACAGCCGCAACGCCTATCTGCGCATCGGGGCCGACGAGATGCGCCTCGTGGCGCTGAAGATCATCTACGTCTTCGTCCTGGCCGCGATCGCCTTCGTCGTGGTGTTCGTCGCAGCCATCGTCGCCGCGCTCCTGGCCACGGTGGGCGGACCGCTCGGCAAACTGGCCGGTCTGGTGGTCGGCCTCGCCGCGCTCGGCGGGCTCGTCTTTATCTCGGTGCGCCTATCCCTGGCGCCTGTGATCACCTTCGCCGAGCACAGGATCTCGGTCTTCGACTCCTGGCGGCTGACGCGCGGCGCCTTCTGGAAGCTGTTCGGGACCTATGCCCTGGCGATCGCCGCCATCGGCGTGATCGGCCTGCTGGGCATGGTGATCTTCGGCTCGATCGCCGGCGCGATCGTGCTGGCGGGCGGCGGAACGCTGGCCGACGCAGGCCGGACCTTCAATCCCGACCCGACCTCGCTCGCCAGCTACTTCACCATCCAGAACGTCGTCTACCTGGCCTTCGCGGGCGTGCTGACGGCGCTCTACTACGCTGTGATCACCGCGCCGGGCGCGGTGATCTACAAGGCGCTCCTCAAGGCGCGGGACGGCGCGGCCTAGGCGGCGGCGCTGGGTCGGGCGGAGACTCGCGCCCGCCACGCGCCGAGAGCTTCGAATTCCGGATCCAGCGGCAGGCCGATCCAGTCGGCGAAGTCGACCGTGGTCAGGGCGCAGATATCGGCCATCGTGTAGTCCGGCCCGGCGATGAACGGTCGGTCGGCCAGTTCACGGTTCAGCCAGCGCTGGGCGCCGGCATAGGCCTCGCGGTTGGACTCGCCGAACTCCTTGAACTGGGTCAGAAGCTTGGCGGTGTAGGGGTGGGCGTGCCGCCAGAAGTTCCCGACCGGGGTCATCAGGACGAACTCGACCCGGCGGATCCACATGTCCACCTGAGCCTTCTCCAGGGCCGTGCGCCCGAACAGCGGCGGCTCCGGCTGGGTCTCTTCGAAATAGCGGCAGATCGAGACGGTCTCGGCGATCACCGCGCCGTCGTCGAGCACCAGGGTCGGCACCTGGCCCAGGGAATTGCGGGCCCGGAACTCGTCCGACTTGTGCTCGCGCTTGGCCATGTTGACCGGCGTCTCGGGCAGGTCGATCCCCTTCTCGGCCAGGAAGATGCGCACGCGTCGCGGGTTCGGCGCCGGCATCGGCGCGCCGTAAAGGATCATCTGCCCCTCCCAAGGTCTTGAACCCAAAGGCTAGGGGCGGCGACGGCGTTCGGCAACAGCCGCGGGGCGGGTTCAGGCCGACAGGCGCTTGCGTCGCTCGGCGCGGCGCTCGTCGTGGCGGTCGAGAAGTTCCTTGAGGTACCGCCCGGTCCAGCTCGCCGGATTCGCCGCCAACTGCTCAGGACTGCCGACGCCGACGATCTCGCCGCCGCCGTCTCCGCCCTCGGGGCCGAAGTCGAGCAGCCAGTCCGCCGTCTTGATGACGTCGAGATTGTGCTCGATCACCACCACCGTGTTGCCCTGGTCGACCAGCTCGTGCAGCACCTCGAGCAGCTTCTTGACGTCCTCGAAGTGCAGGCCGGTCGTCGGTTCGTCCAGGATGTAGAGCGTGCGCCCGGTCGCCCGCCGCGACAGTTCCTTGGACAGCTTGACCCGCTGGGCCTCGCCCCCGGACAGCGTCGTCGCCTGCTGGCCGACCTTGATGTAGCTGAGCCCCACGCGCTTGAGGGTTTCCATCTTCTCGCGCACCGGCGGCACGGCCTTGAAGAAGTCGGCCGCCTCTTCGACCGTCATGTCCAGCACGTCCGCGATCGACTTGCCCTTGAAGACGATCTCGAGGGTCTCGCGGTTGTAGCGCTTGCCCTTGCAGATATCGCAGGTGACGTAGACGTCTGGCAGGAAGTGCATCTCGATCTTGATGACGCCGTCGCCCTGGCAGGCCTCGCAGCGGCCGCCCTTGACGTTGAACGAGAACCGCCCCGGGCCGTAGCCGCGGGCCTTGGCTTCGGGCAGGCCGGCGAACCAGTCGCGGATCGGCTGGAAGGCGCCGGTGTAGGTCGCCGGGTTCGAGCGCGGCGTGCGCCCGATGGGCGATTGGTCGATGTCGATGACCTTGTCGAAGTGCTCCAGGCCCTCGATCCGCTCGTGCGGGGCCGGCGCGTCCGAGGCGTTGTGCAGGCGCCGCGCCGCCGCCTTGAACAGGGTCTCGATGGTGAAGGTCGACTTGCCGCCGCCGGACACGCCGGTGATGCAGGTGAAGGTGCCGACCGGGATTTCACCGGTCACGCCCTTGAGATTGTTGCCGCTCGCCCCGACGACGCGCAGCGTCTTCTTCTTCGAGATCGGACGGCGATCCAGAGGGACTTCGATCTCCCGGTCGCCCGAGAGATACTGGCCGGTCACGCTGCGCGGATTGGCCATGATGTCGCCGGGCTTGCCCTCGGCGACGATCTCGCCGCCATGCACGCCGGCGGCTGGCCCCATGTCGATGACATAGTCGGCCGTGAGGATCGCTTCTTCGTCATGCTCGACCACCAGGACTGAATTTCCCAGGTCGCGAAGACCGCGAAGGCTGTTGAGCAGGCGGGTGTTGTCGCGCTGGTGCAGGCCGATCGACGGCTCGTCCAGCACATAGAGCACGCCCGTCAGCCCCGAGCCGATCTGGCTGGCGAGGCGGATGCGCTGGCTCTCGCCCCCCGAAAGGCTGCCTGAGCCACGGCTGAGGTTCAGATAGTCGAGGCCGACGTCGACCAGGAAGCGAAGGCGATCATTGATTTCCTTCAGAATCCGCCGCGCGATCTCCATCTGCTTGGGCGTGAGCTTGGGATCGAGGCCGACGAACCAGTCGCGCGCATTGCGGATCGACAGCTGCGAGATTTCGCCGATGTGCCGACCGTCGATCTTCACCGCCAAGGCTTCAGGCTTCAGGCGATAGCCCTCGCAGGCCAGGCAGGGCGTCTCCGACTGGTAGCGGCCCAGCTCTTCGCGCACCCAGGCCGAGTCCGTCTCGCGCCAGCGGCGCTCGAGGTTCGGCAGAACGCCCTCGAACGTCTTGGACACCTCGTACTTCCGGGCGTTGTCGTCATAGACGAACTTGATCTTCTCCGAGCCCGACCCGTAGAGCACCACGTTCTTCGCCGGCTCGGGCAGCTTCCACCACGGCTCGTCCATCGAGAAGCCGTAGTGCCGCGCCAGGGCCTGGAGCGTCTGGGTGTAGAGCGGCGAGGGGCCCTTGGCCCAGGGCGCGACGGCGCCCTTGTGCAGGGGCTTGTCCTTGTCGGGGATGACGAGATCGGAGTCGAAGGCGAGTTTCGCCCCCAGGCCGTCGCAGACCGGGCAGGCGCCGTAGGGATTGTTGAACGAGAACAGCCGGGGTTCGATCTCGCTGATCGTGAAGCCCGAGACCGGGCAGGCGAACTTCTCCGAGAAGATCAGACGCTTGGGCTCGGTCTCGCCCTCGGCGACATCGGCCCATTCGGCCACGGCGATGCCGTCCGCAAGGCGCAGCGCCGTCTCCAGACTGTCGGCGTAACGTCCCTCCAGGCCCGGCTTGCAGACGAGGCGGTCCACGACGATGTCGATGTCGTGCTTGAACTTCTTGTCGAGGGTCGGGGCGTCCTCGATCGGATAGAACTCGCCGTCGATCTTCAGGCGCTGGAACCCCGACTTCTGCCACTCGGCGATTTCCTTGCGGTATTCGCCCTTGCGGCCGCGCACCACCGGGGCCAGCAGGTAGAGACGCGTGCCTTCCGGCAGGGCGACCAGCTTGTCGACCATCTGGCTGACGGTCTGGCTCTCGATCGGCAGGCCGGTGGCGGGCGAATAGGGCACGCCCACCCGCGCCCACAGCAGGCGCATGTAGTCGTGGATCTCCGTGACCGTGCCGACGGTCGAGCGCGGATTGCGGCTGGTGGTCTTCTGCTCGATGGAGATGGCCGGCGACAGACCCTCGATCAGGTCGACGTCGGGCTTGCTCATCAGCTCCAGGAACTGGCGCGCATAGGCCGACAGGCTTTCGACGTATCGCCGCTGGCCCTCGGCGTAGATGGTGTCGAACGCCAGCGAGCTCTTGCCGGATCCGGACAGCCCGGTCAGCACCACGAGCTCGCCCCGCGGGATGTCGACGCTCACGTCCTTCAGATTGTGCTCGCGGGCGCCGCGCACGCGGATGAAGTTCTGCTGGTCGGCCATGCTGTTCCGGACTCTCCCGACACCGTCGACGTCTCGACGGGCCAGTCTGCAATGTAGTTCCCAGACTCACGGATAGCACGGGAACAATGTGGGAACAAAACGCTTGGCGCCGTTCACCGCCGCCCTGCTGACAGGATCGGCGCCGCTTGACGCGCGGCGGCGGCTCGCGCGATGCCAGGACGTTTCAGGAGCCGCGTCCATGAGCGTGATCGCCGCCTATGTCTATCGCAACGGCGAGCGCGCGCGATCCGTCTCGATCGCCGCCGAGGACAAGCTGGTCCTGGCGCCGGACGAGTTCGTCTGGATCGGACTGCACGAACCGGAGCAGAGCGAACTGGCCGCTGTCCAGGCCCGCTTCGCGCTGCACCCGCTGGCCGTCGAGGACGCCTTCAAGGCCCACCAGAGCCCGAAACTGGAGGTCTATGGAGACCAGCTCTTCGTCGTCGCCCGGACCGCGCACCTGGAGGACGACGGCCATATCCAGTACGGCGAGACGGCGATCTTCGTCGGCCGCCAGCACATCATCACCGTCCGCCACGGCTCGGCCCGCGCGCATTCCGAGCTGCGCGCCCAGCTCGAGGCCCAGCCGGGCCTGCTGAAGCACGGCGTGGACTATGTGCTCCACGCGGTCCTCGACTTCATCGTCGACGGCTACATCCCGATCGTCGAGACGTTCGAGGAAGAGGTGCTGGCCATGGAGCGTCGGGCCCTCGACACCTTCCTCAGCCGGATCGAGGTCAACGACCTGTTCCAGATCAAGCGCGAGCTGGTCCGTTTCAAGCGCGTGCTCAGCCCCACCGAAGAGGTGTGCCGGCGGCTGGAGCACCTTGAAAGCCCGTGCCTGGACGAGGAGGTGCGGCCCTATTTCCGCGACGTGCACGACCACCTGCGCCGGGTGGAGGCCATGGCGGACGCCCTGCGCGAGGTCATAGCTTCGGTCTTCGAGGTCTCGAACCTCCTCGAGCAACAGCGGCAGAGCGCCATCACCCGGAAGCTCGCCGCCTGGGCCGCGATCCTCGCCGTGCCGACCGCCGTGGCGGGGATCTACGGCATGAACTTCGAACACATGCCGGAGCTGGCCTGGACCTTCGGCTACCCGCTGATCCTGACCCTGATCGCCGTGGCCTGCGGCGCGCTGTACCTGCAGTTCCGGCGCAACCGCTGGCTCTGACTAGTTTCCGGCGCCGTCGGCGGCGGCCTTGAGCACCCGCAGGGCGTTGCCGCCCCAGACCTTGGCCACGTCTTCCTTGCTGTAGCCGGCCGAGATCAGCCTTTCGGTGATCTTCGGATAGTCGGTGACGTCCTCGAGGCCGTCGATGCCCCCGCCGCCGTCGAAGTCGCCCGAGACGCCGACATGGTCGACCCCGACCAGTCGGATGACGTGCAGCATGTGCTTCATGAAGTCGTCGAGATTGGCGCGGGGGACGGGCCACTTGGCGTCGATCGCCGCCCGCCCGTCCATGAGGGCCTTGCGCTGCGCCGGCGTCATGTCGCGCCCCGAGGCGCCGATGGACTTGGCCAGCTCGGCCAGGGCCGCCTCGCGCTCCGGGATCTTGGGCGTGGGGACCATGTAGTTCGAGAAGGCGTTGATCTGAATGACGCCGCCCTTGGCCGCCAGCTTGACCAGCAGCGCATCGGGGATGTTGCGCGGGCTTTCGAATACGGCGTCCACGCCCGAGTGCGACAGGATGATCGGGACCTTCGACAGTTCGATCATCTGTTCCGTGGCCGCGTCGGAGGCGTGCGAGGCGTCGATCACCATGCCCAGGCGGTTGGCCTCCGCGACGAAGGCCTTGCCCAGGGGCGAGAGGCCGCCCCACTCGGGCCCCTTGGGATCGGTCGAGGAGTCGCCCAGGTCGTTGTTCAGAAAATGGATCGGCCCGATCATCCGCACGCCGAGATCGCGGAACGTCTTCATCAGGGTCAGGTCCTGGCCCAGGGGATAGCTGTTCTCGATGCTCATGAAGACGAAGCGCTTGCCCTGGGCGGCGATGGCGGCGGCGTCCTCCGCCCGGGTGGCGAGGGCGAACCGGTCGCCGTGCTTCGCCGCCATCTCGTGGATTTCGACGGCGCGGACGAGAGCGGCGTCGCGCGCCTTGGCGTTGCCCTCCGGCGTTCGCGGCCCCTGCGGCGTGAAGATCGCGAAGAAGCCGCCGTCGACCCCGCCCTCCACCATGCGCGGATAGTCGACCTGACTGCCGTCGGCGGCGTGATCGTGCCTGTCCATCATGTCCCAGCCGGGCAGGTGGAAGTTGGCCGGCGTGTCGAAGTGCGTGTCGAGGACGAGGGCGTCGGCATGGGCCTTCTCGGCGGGCGACTGCGCGGCCGCGTGGGCGCTCCCGGCGACGGCGAACAACAGGACGGCGAGCGAGACGGCGCGATGCTTCACTTGGTTGACCCCCAGGACTTGTCGCCTCGCAAGTGAGCGTCTCACGCTCGCGGAGGCAAGCGCCCCGCGCCCTCCATCGCCCCACGCCGGGCCGATGCGCGCGGCATGGGCGGCCGCCACGGTTTGCGCCGAGAGGGCAGGCGTCCTATCTCTGGGCCGACCCAACGGAGGAACCCGCCATGGACCGCGCCCGCGACGCCCGAACCGTCCCGCACGCCCACGTCTCCATGGTCGCCCATGTCCGCCTTCGTCACCCTCGACTCGCTCGCCTACAGAACCCCTGAAGGCCGCGTCCTCTTTGAAAACCTGACTCTCGCCTTCGGCGCCGAGCGCACCGGCCTCGTCGGTCGCAACGGCGTGGGTAAGACCACGCTGTTGCGGTTGATCCTGGGCGAGCTCGCCCCCGGCGCCGGGGCTATTTCCGTGACCGTACGGCTCGGCGCGCTGCGGCAGGGGCTGGCGCCGCCGACGGGCGCGCGGGTCTGCGATCTCCTGGGGGTGGGCGAGGCCTTTGACCGGCTGACGCGGATCG
>ENA-UOYA01005356-UOYA01005356.1-activated-sludge-metagenome-genome-assembly--contig:-NODE-5356-length-10215-cov-6.326083_pt1 | contig 10215 bp, 6 predicted proteins | sample MGYA00238163_ERZ764804 | MGnify/ENA primary metagenome ERZ764804 (study PRJEB28919, sample SAMN05720223) | activated sludge metagenome | isolation source: Anaerobic digester | place: Hong Kong...
GGTGGATTTATAGAAAACGGAAATGTGCCTATTTGCGAATTATTATTTTATAAAAATGTAGGCACGGCCACACAACCTGCTTTTCATCTGCAAGAGGAGAATTTTTTAAATGTTCCCGCCTTGGGATTAAAAGATATAGCTCCGGCAGTTGGCGACATAGACAACGACGGTGATTTAGATATAGTGCTGGGCACCTCTGACGGCCGTATTGCGCTATGGGAAAACACCGGAACAAACAATGTTCCCAATTTTGTGTATAGAAATTACATTAAAGACATCTCGAACAATGAAATAGCTATTGGCAACAATGCTACGCCGTACTTAGTGGACATTAACCGAGACGGGAAAACCGATTTAATTATTGGAGAAAAAAATGGCAATATTAATTACTACAAAGGTACCGCCACCAACGATATAAAGCTCTCTTTCGTTACGGATTCATTAGGAAAAATAAACATCCGACCGAATAATTTACCCGTAGGGTACACACAGCCCACCATTGCAGACATAAATGGTGATGGTAAATACGATTTGATATTAGGGACAAATACCTTCGGGGTGCAGTTTTATAACAATATCGAAGACAACATAAGTGGAGCTTTCACACTTTCTGCTCCGCTAATCAATTTTAACAACCAGCGCACTACATCATCTGTTGCAGATATTAATAATGACGGCAAAGCAGAGTTAGTAATTGGCAATATTAATGGTGGTTTAGTATTGTACAGCAAAAACCCTCCGCCTAATATTTCTACCGGAATACAATCCTCAAAACCCATTTTACACTTCCGGCTATTTCCCAATCCTGCGGATGATTTTATTACAATAGACATTAAAGAAAACAATGGAAATAACAACTTACAACTCCTCAATCTTATAGGACAAGAAGTATTCAGAACAAACTTTTCCACTTCCAACACCTCAATAAACACAAGCAGCCTGCCCGAAGGCATGTATATATTAAAACTTACAACCGAGAATAAAGAAGGCAGTCAGAAGATTATAATATTGCATCGTTAGCAAAAAAACTATTCAATATGTAAATGCAAGAAAATTTGTTTCCTATTCCTACAAAAAACACCAACAGGAGGCATAAAGTAAATCGGGATTATTGGTAGTACCAATAATCCCGATTTTGGAGGTCGATGGCGGATTCGAACCGCCGTACGAGCTTTTGCAGAGCTCTGCCTAGCCTCTCGGCCAACCGACCATTTTTTTCGAAAGGCAAATGTACGTATTTTTTACAGAAAACAAAATTAAAATGCATTTATAAATTACTACTCCTCAATTTCCACTATACTTGCGCCTACCACGCCGCCTAACGGCGGCTGCAATTTGCGAATTTTTATTTTTATTTTATCCTCTTTAGCTACAAAACTTCTAACCTCTACAAGAATTTTTTGGGCTAAATGCTCAATCAGCTGAACGGGAACTTGCATGTTAGTTTTCACGGCGGTATATATTTTTTCATAATTCACCGTTCCGTTTAAATCATCTTTTTGCCTTGCTTCGTCGGCATTCGTAAAAACAAAAACATCAACGCTGTACTTCCCTCCTATTTTTCGCTCTTCTTCATATACTCCATGAAAGGCATAAAATTCCATTTGCTCTACCCCTATCCAAATTTTTTTTTGCATACCTTTGTTTTATACAAAAATAAGGTTTTATGGCAAACAGATATGCTTCTACTTATCGAGGATTTGATTATTTGCAATTAGATAATCAATTGACCGAGGAACAAAAACTCATACGAGAGACTATACGCAATTGGGTAAACACGGCCATTATTCCTACAATTGAAAACAATGCAGAACATAACCATTTTCCAAAACATATAATAAAAGAACTTGGCAAGATAGGTGCATTAGGCCCACATATCCCAACAAAATACGGCGGCGGCGGTTTAGATGCGATATCGTATGGTATTATCATGCAAGAATTAGAGCGCGCCGACTCGGGAATACGTAGTTGTGCCAGCGTGCAAAGCTCATTAGTAATGTACCCAATATGGAAATTTGGCAGCGAAATACAAAAAAAGAAGTACCTCCCATTATTAGCCCAAGGCGACCTAGTGGGAAGCTTTGGACTCACTGAACCGAACCACGGCAGCGACCCCGGCAGCATGGAAACACGATTAATTAAAAAGGAAGACAAATACATTTTAAGCGGAGCAAAACTTTGGATAACCAATGCGCCCATTTGCGATATTGCTGTAGTATGGGCAAAAAATGAGCACAACCATATTGTCGGATGCATGGTAGAGCGAGGGATGAAAGGATTTTCAACAAACGAAATAACCGGAAAATGGAGCTTGCGAGCATCTATTACCGGCGAATTAATTTTTGATGACGTAGCGCTTTCTGAAGAATATATACTACCGGAAGCCAAAGGGTTGAAAGCACCACTTTCCTGCTTATCCTCAGCACGATATGGCATAGCGTGGGGCAGCTTAGGCGCAGCTATGGATTGCCTGCACCACGCTATAGAATATAGCAAAGAACGTCAACAATTTGGCAAGCCATTAGCCGCCTTTCAATTAACTCAAAAGAAAATAGCGGAGATGCTAACAGCATTGACAAAAGCTCAATTACTGGCTTTACAATTAGGCAAATTAAATATAGACGGAACGGTTACTCCCGCTCAAATATCCATGGGAAAAAGAAACAATGTTGAAACCGCTTTATATATAGCACGGGAAAGCCGGCAAATATGCGGTGCGATGGGCATTACACAAGATTTTCCATTTATGCGCCACGCCATGAATTTAGAAAGTGTAATTACGTATGAAGGTACGCACGATATCCATTTATTAATTACCGGAATGGACATTACAGGCATAAATGCATTTTCATAAGCGAAAAACTTACCGTTTTAGGACTAAAACGAGAAAAAAAATCACCTAATAAATTATCCTTTCTTAAAAAATTGTAAACAACTATTTTTTTTGACATTTAAAAGATAGCACTATTCAATTAATCATTATCTTGTAGCTATTTTCAGTTAGTATCAAAAAATCCTTTAATAGCATGATTTACGATTTTATAGTAGTTGGCTCAGGTTCCGGTGGCGGAGCTTTATCTTATTATTTAAATAAGAGTGGAGCAAAAGTTTTATTGATTGAAGCCGGAAAATTTTACCGAAAAGACACCTTTCCCGCAACCGAAGCGGAAACATCTGCGCTTTTGTATTGGGGAGGCGGTATTGAATTTGGTAAAGACGGTAAAATGGGATTCCTACGCACAAAAATGGTAGGCGGATCATCCATTGTATATCAATGTTTGATGGACAGGTTTGACGACATCGCCTTAAATGATTGGAGAGCAGAAAGTGGCGTGGATTGATTTCGACCAGAAATCATGGATCCACACTACACGCAAGTAGAGAGCGATATGGTATTGCATACATTTGTAAAAGAGGAAATGCGACCAAACGGAAAACTATTTACAGCGGGTTGCGATAAACATGGCTACAAATGGGGCTTCTTACGCCGTGGGCAGAGCGATTGCGGAGCAGACCAAGGAAACGATTGCGTAGGCTGTTTAGGCGGCTGTTTTAGAGATTCCAAACAAAGTTCTTTGGTAGCCTTTATACAAAAAGCCGAAAAAGAAGGATTAGAAATTATTGCGGAAACAGAAGTACACAAAGTAGAACCCAACAAAGATACTTGTAAAGTGCATGCCTTTCAAAAAGGAAAACAAGTAACTTTTGAGGGCAAAAAAGTAATATTAGCCGGAGGTGCTTTTGGCTCTACCCGAATGATGACAATGTCCGGATATAAATCAAAATTGCCGATGTTAGGTAAAAAATTTGCCTCTCATCCTCAATTTATGTGGCTAGGATTCCAAAATGAACCTGTAGATGCACATAAAGGAATGTTCCAATCCGTGGCTTCAAAAGATCCAAATTTTAGAGCGCAAGGGTTTAAGTTAGAAAACGTTTTTGCATCTCCGATATCCATTGGAATGCTGATAAACGAAACCGGTGCAAAACATCAAGAATACTTAAAAAAATACCGATACATGCAATGCATTGAGGTGGCGGTGCGAGATGAGAACGTTGGTGAAATTCAATGCGACAACAAAGGTAAATTAACCATTGTAAAACCATTGACAGACCAAGATAAAACCAGACGAAATAAAGGATTTGAAGCTATAGAAAATATCATGACGGCAGCAGGAGCTTATGAGATTTACAAATCACAATTTTACTTCGGCTTGCATTTAATGGGTGGCTGTGTAATGGGTACTGATGGTGCAAATTCTGTAGTAAACCCCGAATTTCAGGTGCATGGAGAAAAAACATTGTACATTGCCGATTCAAGTATTTACCCAAATGCTCCGGGCATAAACCCGGGATTAACGATAAAATCGTTGGGGCATAAATTAGCAATGGAATTATTAAAATAAACCCTTGAAAAACACAAAACATGGCAAATTTATTTTCAACACGCGCTACAAAAGGACTTCTTAAAGTGGGCGAAGTATATTGTCCGAAAAATGGGGAGTTTCCTTCATTTCGAGAAGCTGCCGGAACGGCCTATTTAAACAAGATAGTAACAAACGTACCTGAAGACGATTTCGGTTTATTAAGTATCGTATTAACAATATTTTCCTTCTTGCCGGGCAGCATTGTTCATTGGATAGTCAAAGCATGCGCTAATGCTCAAAACAACCCCAGCGATGGCGTAATTCCCTCAACGCTGAGATTATTGAATTTAGGATTAAAAGGCTTGTGTTATGCCGTTTATTATTCTGAATTTACCAATCCTAACTATACCGGTAGAAAACCGTTAGACATCATAGATTATCATGTAAACAGAGTAACGAACTAAACCTGTTGCATTTTACACAATTGTATATATCCTTTTGGATAAATTACAAGCAAGAAAGGCACAATATATAATAGTTTATGTATTTTTGAGGCATGTTGAATTTCTTTCAAATAGAAGAATATATATACTATTGGATTACTTCATTCAATAAATACAAAATCCACTCTCCATTTATATTTAAATTGGTGACAGAGGTGTTTGAAAAAGAATTAAAGTATGAAGATTTTGAACGTATTGAAAATTTACGCGATGAACTCAAAAACAATGAATCATTAATAGATGTCGTTGACTTAGGCGCCGGCTCACGTGCTTTTAAAACATCCAAGCGGAAAATCAGCAAAATTGCACGCAAGAGCGTAAAAAAAGAAAAATATGGGCATCTTTTATTTATGATGGTTCGATATTTTAAAGCCAACTCAATCTTGGAATTGGGCACCTCCTTAGGCATTACCACCGCTTATTTGGCATCAGCACACCAAAACACCAAAGTAACAACCATAGAAGGCAGCGAGAGTATTGCAAAAATTGCACAAGAGAATTTTAATAAACTGCATTTAAAAAATATAAATTTAATCATTGGAAACTTTGATTCCGAATTGGAAAAGTGCTGCAAAAATCAACAAAAATTTGATTTAATTTTTATTGATGGCAACCACAGAGAAGTACCGACCATAAATTATTTCAATACAGTGCTTCCATACTGCCACAACGACACTGTGCTGCTATTTGATGATATACATTGGAGCGAGGAAATGCAAGAAGCCTGGGAATATATTAAAAACCACGAAAAGGTGACGTGTACCATAGATATTTTTGAAATGGGCATCGTATTTCTGCGTAAAGAATTTCGGCAAAAAAATCACATGCAAATTACTTATTAATGAAATGATTGACTTGCAACTATTTTCCCCAAGCCTATTGCCTAAAAAACAATCTCCTTCTTATTCATCACCTCCGGATAAAAATTCTTTTTTAAGATAAATAGAATCTTTAGGATTTAATTTTCCGGCATTTATCAATCTCAATTCTCTACGATTCAAGGCTTCTTCATACAATTGCTTTTCGCGCTCTGACTCCGGAATTACAGGCATGCACTTAATAGGTTTTCCATGAAAATCCAAGCCCACAAAAGAGAAAAATGCTTCGTGTGATTTCACTTCTTCCAGCGTTAAAATATTTTTGATAAACACCTCGCATATCACCTCCATAGAGGTATTGAATGCACGAGTAACAAATGATTTCAAAATTACAATATCGCCCATTTTTATGGGTAAATTAAACGATACATTATCCAATCCTGCGGTAACTGAAATTCCTCCGCTATGCTTAATTGCCGAAATACCGGAACAAACATCCATCCAACTCAATAAATGACCACCCATTAAATTACCAATCGGATTAGTATGTGCGGGCATAATAAGTTCGGTATGAATATTTAAGGTATCTGAAATTTTTCTTGCTTCCATTTTACAAAGTTATAGCTTTTAAAACAAAAAAAAATGCTACTTTTGCAAATCTATAAAAGTTGAAAAACAATAAATGGCTGCGTAGTTCAATTGGATAGAATATCAGATTTCGGCTCTGAGGGTTGAGGGTTCGAATCCTTCCGCGGTCATTTTATTTTTCAACAATATGCGTCCTATCTTCTTTTTGACGCAAATGCTGATAAATGCCGAGTTTTCAAATCTCCCAAAATAGCCTGTATTTTCACTATTTTGGTGGCAAATAGGCAATAGAGAGAACCTCATCAAAAATATTATCCACTAAAAAATAAAAACACCGCAAAAAAATGTACATAACTTGCCGTTCTTAATTTTATTGAAATAGGGCTATTTCTGTATATTTGTAGGGTATATAGGCGGATTTTTCCGCCCATTTTTTTCTATTGAATAATTTTGAACGATGAGACTGAGAAGTTTGGACATTAAAGGATTTAAGAGTTTTGCCGATAAAACTCAAATCAATTTTGACAACAATATTACCGGAATCGTAGGGCCTAACGGCTGCGGAAAATCCAATGTAGTAGATGCCATACGCTGGGTATTGGGCGAGCAAAAGACAAAAGCACTCCGCTTAGAAAAGATGGACAACATTATTTTCAACGGAACTAAAGATAAATCACCTTCAAATATTGCAGAAGTTTCCATCACATTGGACAATACACGCAATTTACTGCCTACTGAATTTTCCAGTGTCACCATCACAAGAACGGTAGCGCGAGATGGCGACAGCGATTATAAACTCAACGGTGTTTCGTGCCGCCTCAAAGACATTAAAGATTTATTTATGGATACCGGTATTTCTACCGATACGTATGCCATCATTGAATTAAAAATGATTGACCAAATCTTAAACAACGTAGATAATGCCCGGCGTACATTGATAGAACAAGCCGCAGGGGTATCAAAATACAAAACGCGAAAGAAGGAAACTTTAGCCAAACTACAATCTACTGAAGCCGATTTGAATAGAGTAGAAGATTTACTTTTTGAAATTGATAAAAACTTAAAATCTTTAGAATCACAGGCAAAAAAAGCACGGCAATACAAAAACTACAAAGAAGAATACAAAGTAATCTCTATCGATTTATCGAAATACGAGTTGCACGGCATCAATGAAAGTTTCACGTTATCCAGCAAAGATATTGAAGAACAAGAAGATAAACGCATAGAAGCCAATACACAAATTGAAGTATTGGAAGCAAATTTAGAAAAAGAAAAATTAGCCGTGTTGGAGCGCGAGCGCACGCTATCTGACCAACAAAAGCTACTCAATACCTTTTTGGCACAAGTGCAAGAAAAAGAAAGTCAGAAGAAAATTGACGAACAAAAATCTACTTTCTTAAAAAATCAAATTGTGCAATTAAGCCAGCAAATCAGTCAGGCAAAAAGCATTATCGAAACACTCGGCCGCGAAATAGAACAGCTCCACCAATACAACGAAGAAGATGAGCACAAATTAGAAATTGTGCAACACGAATTTGACAATGCCAAAGATAAATTAGAAGAGCAGCGCAACACCAATTTAGAATTTAGAAACAACTTAGACGAAGCACGCAACAGACACGTTGTAAGTGTAAATAAAATTACGGAAACAGAAAAATTGATTGCCGTAAAAGAATCACAGCACGAAGCCTTACAACGCAGTGCGCAACAATCGATGTTTGAAAATGAAGAGCGAATAAAAACATTAGAAACGCTTCATAACGACATTGCACATACAGAAGAGAAAATAGAAAAGCAACGACTTTTAGTGGAAGATTTACGCAAAAAGGAAGAGGAGAATATTGAAAAAATAAAAGGATTAGAAGAAAAAACGGAGCAACTCCGTCAAGAACTTACCAATAAAAACAGAATCTTAGACGCCAAAAACAATGAATACAAACTTACCAAAAACATGATTGATAATTTGGAAGGGTTTCCGGAGTCTATCAAGTTTTTGAAGAAGAATGTAAATTGGATGAAAGACACTCCACTCCTTTCCGATATCATTTATTCTGAAGAAAAATATAGAGTAGCTATTGAAAGCGTGCTTCAACCCTACTTGAACAATTTTGTGGTAGATACTGAAAATGAAGCGCTCAATGCCATCGACATCTTATCGCAAAGTGCTGTAGGGAAAGCCAGTTTTTTGATCTTAGATTATTTCAAAAAAACGGCGGTAAACAACGCTGCACCTGCAGTAAACCATGCAACAAGTGCTTTAGACGTAGTGCAAATAGATGAAAAATTCAAACCACTTTTAGCCTATTTATTAAAAGGAATATACATTGCAGAAGATGGAATGGACGTAAATCAAATATTCCAATCTATAGCAGATAAAAAAGATGTTTTCATCCTTTCTCCCTCAGGACATTTACTAAAATCGGATAAGCAAATTTCCGGTGGCTCCGTAGGTTTATTTGAAGGTAAACGCTTAGGGCGTATAAAAAACTTAGAAATCTTAGAGAAAGAAATTAAAGAATTGGAAACGGAAGTAATGCACTTAAAAAAAATTACGCAAGACAATTACAACGAACTCCAACATTTAAAAGTAAACTCTTTCCGAAATGTGATAGAGCGCGAAGCACATCAACTTACACAAATAGAAAAAGAATTGGTAGCAAAACGCTCCAAGATAGAAAGTGAAGAAAGCTCCATCGGAAAAATTACTTCGCAAGCACAAGCCTTACACGAGCAGATGCAGCAACTCATTGGAGAAATGGAGCCTTTGAAAACACTATTGGAAGAACACATCAGCACCTCCAATGAACACAAAGCCAATTTAGATAATTTAGAATTAGATTTCCGAAAGGCTAATGAATTGTACAATCAACTTTCACAATCCTTTAACCAAGCAAATATTTTATTTATACAACAAGAGAATAAATTAAAATCAAACCAACAAACACTCACTTATAAACAACATCAATTAGAAGAGAATCAGAATAGGCTGCAAAAAGCAACTACAGAAATTGAACAAGCACAGGTAGAAATCGACAATCTGGCATCTTCTATCCACCACTTAGAAGCAGAATTAGTAGAAGCCTACAAAGAGAAAGAAGCGCAAATGCAATCACTTTCCGCACAAGAAACAGATTACTACCATGTAAAAGAAGGCATCACCGGCATAGAAGATACTATTCGGGAAAAGAATAAAAACAAGCAACTCATCGAGCAAACAATAATGAGTAAGAAGGAATTACTGAGCGAACTGAAATTAAAATTAAATGTTTTAAAAGAACGCCTTTCTATAGAATTTCATATCGACGCCGATGAATTTACAGCTACTTTAGAACTCCCGGAAACGCCCAAAGACGACCTTAGCGACCGCTTGGAAAAAGTAAAAAGAAGAATTGAAAACTTTGGCGAAGTGAACCCAATGGCAGAAGAAGCGTACAATGAAATGAAAGAACGCTTCGACTTCATCACGACACAAAAGCAAGACTTAGTGGATTCAAAAGCCAACTTATTGGAAACGATGCAAGAGATTGAAAACACGGCAAAAGGGCAATTTTTAGAAACCTTTAATGCGGTGCGCGAAAACTTCATCAACGTATTCCGCAGCATGTTTACCCAAGATGATAATTGCGATTTAATATTAGTAAACCCCGACGACCCATTAGAGTCGGATATAGATATTATTGCAAAACCTAAAGGCAAAAGGCCGCAGGGCATCAACCAACTTTCGGGTGGAGAAAAAACGCTTACGGCCCTATCGCTGCTCTTTGGTTTGTACTTATATAAACCGGCACCGTTCTGTATTCTTGATGAGGTGGACGCTCCGCTGGACGATGCTAACGTGCGCAAGTTCAATGAGGCCATTCGCAAGTTCTCTGCTAACTCACAATTTATCATTGTAACACACAACAAATCGACAATGGCAAGCGTTGACTCCATCTATGG
>ENA-UOYA01005358-UOYA01005358.1-activated-sludge-metagenome-genome-assembly--contig:-NODE-5358-length-10211-cov-6.267822_pt1 | contig 10211 bp, 6 predicted proteins | sample MGYA00238163_ERZ764804 | MGnify/ENA primary metagenome ERZ764804 (study PRJEB28919, sample SAMN05720223) | activated sludge metagenome | isolation source: Anaerobic digester | place: Hong Kong...
ACAATACCTGCACACGCTGTTCCATGTCCGTCATTGTTGAAATTAGGTGTTGGAGCACCTTGTGTATTACTTACTGAATCGGCCAATGCATCGAAGCCAGGGAGGATATTGTCTACTAAATCTTCATGTAATGTATCTACACCGCTATCTAAAATGGCTACTTTAGGGATATATGTCCCCCAATTGTATTGCCATGCCGAATCCACATTCATATCTGCATTCGGAGTGCCATTGCCTTGAACGGCTGAGCCTGTATTTTCAATACTCCATTGACGATTGTAATACGTGTCGTTAGTACTTGCTTGAAGCGTGAATACTTGATTTATGCCTGCATAACTCACAGCTGTGTTGTTTCGAATGTTTGCAAGTAGCTCATTTACTTCTTCGTTGTTTTTCCCGGCAGTAATCACCGAATAATAATCAGGAATAAATGCGTGTTTAATCAGTTTCTCTTTGCCTTTGAAGTTGTTTACAAACGCATTTTCCATTCCTGGTCTTAATCTCACTAAAATGGTATTGGTGTTGAAGGCGAGCTGCTGTCCGTAGGTATTCACGGTAGTTGAAAAGCAGAATTTACTTAACTTTCCTGCATCTGAAGGATGCAAACGCACCACTGCAAACTTGTTTTGTAGGAAGGCAACCAATTCAATATGTTGCTGCTCACACCAAGTTGGAAAAGTTGCTTTATCCCCTTCAGTACATAACTGAACTGCATATAAGTTTTCTTGTGCAAATAAAGAGATACCCGAAAACAGTAATACAAAGAGAAATAAATGTTTCATGCTTTTTAATTTAGTGCTTAAGGTACAATTTGTTTTAATATTCTCGTACATCAGAAACAGAAAAAAAGGCAGTGCTTAATTCTGACGGAAAGAAGGTGTTTTGTCTTTCAGCAACAAAGCCCGTAAATCGCCAATACTGCCTTTAAAGACATTCGCATCAATTTTTGCACCGGTAGAGAGGAGTGAGGCTTTGTCGGTATGTTGCCAAAACCTCCATTCACATTCATCAATATTCAAATCCTGCTCGTAATAGTGGGCTATCCAAAAAGTATAATCCGGAAAATCTTCCGCTAAATAATCCTCAATAAAATTACGGTTGGAATAGATAATTGGCTTCACATTGTAACGCTGTTCAATCACTATAGCATAGTCTTTCACCGCTTTTACAATGGCCTCTTTGCTCATGCCTTTAGTTTCTTCAATATCAATCACCGGTGGTAAATCACCTTTCTCTAAATCTACCGATTCAATGAAGTTCTTTGCCTGCTTTTTCGCATCCTTGTTGGGCAAGAAATAATGGTAAGCGCCACGAATAATGTGATTGTCTTTGGCGTTTTCCCAATGTTCAGCAAACAACTCATCTTCCCACCAAGCGCCTTCTGTAGCTTTGATAAATACAAACTGAAACCGAACCGTATCGCCATTGGTGGCTATCGAGGCCAAATGCTCCCAATCTATATCAGGTTGGTAATGCGATACATCTATGCCGTGAACTTCATATTGCATAGGGAAATCAGCAGGAGAAATTTTTCCCTTATTGTGTTTGCGGGCATACCAACGATAAGCACGAAAAGAATACTTAATAATAGGCTTATGAAAATAGAGGGCAATACAGATGATTGCCATAAAATTAAACCACAAAACATACGAAGTTATACTGCGCTTCCTCCTCTTCTTTGCCATCAAATAAAAATATAAAAATATTTGATATGTCCGTGCACGATAGGATTTACTTGGCGATAAAGCGTTGATATTATTGGGTTTGAAGAAATGCTATATTTCTTTTCAACCCTGTAAATTTCGTTCGCTTTACTGCAGAATGTTTGAAGAGTTGTTGAAAGGTCTCCTGCTGAAGATGGAGCCAATCGTTTTTGGTCAAACTCAACAAATCCGGATGGGGTTCAAACCGTAGTTCATTGTGCGGCTTTGCTTGCGAGTTAATGGGGCAAACTTGCTGACAAACATCACAGCCAAACATCCAGTTATCGAATTTGCCTTTTTGGTCGGATGGTAATATTTCGTCTTTCAATTCAATAGTGAAATAGGAAATGCATTTCGATCCATCGATTTGATAAGGGGCAATAATGGCTTCGGTCGGACAAGCATCTATACATTTCGTGCAAGTACCGCAATAGTTTTTCACCGGACTATCATACGGTAATTCTATATCTACAATGATTTCCGCCAGAAAGAAATACGAACCCTTTTGTTTCGTGAGGATGTTGGTGTTCTTGCCCATCCAGCCAATGCCGGAACGCTCTGCCCATGCTCTTTCCAGCACCGGAGCACTATCAACAAAGCAGCGTCCGTTGATATCTCCACTTTGTTCCCGAATAAATTGCAGCAATTGTTCTAACTTCTCTTTCACCACCACATGGTAATCGGCACCATAAGCATACATGGCTATTTTAGGCGCTGTTTCATCGAGTTGATGTTGCTCGGTGAAGTAGTTATAGGATAACGAAATTACTGTTTTAGCCCCGTCAACCAACAACCTCGGATCAACACGTTTGTCGAAGTAATTTTCCAAATAGCCCATTTTCCCATTTCGCTGTTGGTTCAGCCATTGTTCCAAATATTTCGCTTCGCTATCCAATCGCTCAGCTTTCGCAAAACCAACGTCTTGAAAGCCCAAAGCCAAAGCTTGTGCCTTAATTTGGTTGGAAAGGGCTGCGTTTAACATGAGCAGAGAGAATTGTTATGCAGCGAAAGTAAAGTCTTTTGTTGTACAACAAAGAATTTCATTGCTTTGTGCATGTGAATCAAAAAACAAATTATTTTCACACAAAATACAGAAATCAAACGCATCTTTGCAGCACATGAATCCAAATTTAGATCCGGAACAAAAACTCAACAACGAAGATCAGGAAATCGAAAGAGCCCTGCGTCCGCAACGGATCGATGATTTTAAAGGACAGCCTCAAATCATTGAGAACCTTTTCATTTTCATCGAAGCTGCCAAGCGAAGAGGCGAGTCGTTGGATCACTTGTTATTGCACGGTCCTCCGGGTTTAGGAAAAACAACTCTCTCGCATATCGTATCGCACGAAATGGGCGTGAACATGAAAATTACATCCGGCCCGGTGCTCGAAAAGCCGGGTGATTTGGCGGGTTTACTCACGAACTTGGAAACCAACGATGTATTGTTTATCGATGAAATTCACCGCTTATCTCCGGTAATTGAAGAGTATTTGTATAGTGCCATGGAAGATTTCAAGATTGATATCATGATTGAAACCGGCCCTAATGCACGTTCTATCCAAATTGCGTTGAATCCGTTTACATTGGTGGGGGCTACAACTCGTTCCGGTTTACTAACAGCCCCCTTGCGTTCGCGTTTTGGAATTACCTGTCGTTTGGAATATTACAATGCTGAAGTCTTGTCGAATATCATTAAGCGATCTTGTGCAATTCTAAAAGTTGAAATTCAGGAACAAGCAGCATTTGAAATTGCCCGCAGAAGTCGTGGTACACCTCGTATTGCCAACTTGTTGTTGCGCAGAGTGCGCGACTTCGCACAGATTAAAGGCAATGGTACCATTACCCTCGAAATTGCTAAATATGCGCTAGAAGCATTAAATGTAGATGCGCATGGTTTAGATGAAATGGATAATCGTATCATCTCTGCTATTATCGAGAAATTTAAAGGCGGACCGGTTGGACTTACTACCATTGCCACTGCGGTTGGTGAAGAAGCGGGTACTATAGAGGAAGTTTACGAGCCGTATCTCATTATGCAAGGATTCTTGAAACGTACGCCACGCGGACGAGAAGCCACTGATTTAGCCTACAAGCATATTGGTAAGATTCCTCCTGCGATGAATCATTCCCTTTTTAGTTAAAATCTCGTAAACAAAATTTCACTTTATTTGTTTATATCGAAACAAAATGAAAAGGCATGCGCTTTAATCTTTTATTCTTTTTTACGTTAATAGGAACAGTTGTTAACGCTCAAACTGGTATTATTAAAGGGGTTGTGATTGAATCAGGCGGGAAGAAGCCCGTTGAATTGGCCACTGTTGTGATTGAAGGAACTTCCATTGGTGCGCAAAGCGATGAGAATGGAAAGTTTGTTATCGATAAACTTACTCCGGGCACCTATAACTTGAAAGTAACATCTGTTGGCTTTACGCCAAAAACTATTTTTGAAGTTGGTGTTACCAATTCCAAACCTGCTGAACTCGAAATTGAACTCGATAACAGTACCCAAAATTTGAATGAGGTTGTGGTGAAAGCCAATCCATTTGTACGAAAAGAGGAGAGCCCTATTTCCATTCGCTCATTGGGTTTAGATGAAATTCAACGTGCACCGGGTGCCAATCAAGATATTTCTAGAGTTGTACAATCCTTACCGGGTGTAGGTTTCAGCACCGGTTTTCGAAACGATATTTATATCCGTGGTGGTTCATCAGCTGAGAATCGTTTCTTCATGGATGATATTGAAATCCCAAACATTAATCACTTTTCTACACAAGGTTCATCAGGTGGACCTGTTGGTATGATTAACGTTGATTTCATTCGCGATGTGAATTTCTATTCAGGCGCTTTCCCTGCCAATCGAGGGAATATGCTCAGTTCAAGTATGGATATTCGCTTGCGCGATGGACGCGATGATCGCTTCGGATGCTCTGTGCGCTTGGGTTCCAGCGAAGCTTATTTAACGATGGAATCGCCTTTGAATAAAAAGAAAAACGCTACTATTTTGGCCTCTTTCCGCTATTCTTATTTGCAATTACTATTCAAAGCCTTGAAATTATCGTTCTTGCCCACCTACTCCGATCAACAATTTAAAATTAAGTGGAAACCTACTAAACAAGATGAACTCACTGTTTTGTGGTTGTCTTCAGCCGATTATTTTAAGTTGAATTTAGCGGCCAACTCTACTGAATCGCAACGTTACCAATTGTCGATTTTGCCCGAATACAATCAATGGAGTTATATGGTAGGCGCAAAGTATAATCGCTATTTTGAGAATAATTCCTACTTGCAAGTAGTGGCGAGCAGAAATATGCTCATTAACAAGTATGTTAAGTTTCAAGATAACGATCGTTCCAAAACACAAACTACTGATTACAAATCAACCGAGTCGGAAAATAAATTGCGAGTTGAATACACCGGACGAAAAAACGGTTTGAAATACAATGTGGGTATAGGTTACGAGTTGGCTCGATATTATAATAAAAGTCGATTTGCTGTGCCTTTCGGAACTGTGAATTACGAAACTAAATTCGTTGTACATAAGTACAGTTTATTCTCGCAAGTAAGTAAGAGTGTATTCAAAGAACGCTTAGCTTTATCATTGGGTGTTCGCTTTGATGGTAATAGTTACAATAGTTCTATGGCCAATATTGTCAATCAAGTTTCACCTCGCTTCTCCTCTTCATTGTCGATTACAAAAGATTTGCGTTGGAACACCAATGTGGGCTACTATCACCAATTACCGCAATACACAGCAATGGGTTACAAAGATACAAGTGGGATATTGGTGAATAAAGGCTCATTAACATATAGTCGAAATCTTCATGTTGTTACCGGTTTTGATCTTTCAACAAAATGGAACGGACGATTCTCTTTAGAAGGTTTCTATAAGCAGTATTTCAATATGCCTTTCTCTGTTCGCAATCAAGTAAGTTTGTCGAATTTAGGTGGTGGTTATGGTGTATTGGGCAACGAAAAAGTTACTTCAACATCTGAAGGTAGAGCCTATGGTTTGGAATTTTTGTATGAGCAGAAATTGAATAAAGGCTTTTACGGAACCTTTGCTTACACGCTTTTCTGGAGCGAGTTCAAAGATAAAAACGGAAAGTATGCACCGTCTTCGTGGGACTCTCGTCATATCATTACTTTTTCATTGGGTAAGAAATTCAAGAAAGGATGGGAGTTAGGCGGAAGATTACGTTCACAAGGCGGTTTCCCTTATACCCCAACAGATGTGGCTACATCATCCTTAATTCCGGTGTATAATGCACAGCCGGAGGGTGTATTAGATTGGAATCAATTGAATCAATCACGATTGAAATTCTTCTACGCTTTCGATATACGTGTTACCAAGAAATGGGCGTTCAAACAATGGGGATTGGAATTATATCTTGATATTCAAAACTTAACCATGTCGAAAGTTGATCAGGCTCCAACCTTTGTTTTAGATTATGATGTTAACGGTAATCCACAGGTAGATCCATCTGATCCATCGCGTTACAAAACAAAGTTTCTTGAAGATACTAAAAAGCGAGGAACACTACTTCCGGCAATTGGTATCGTTATAACATATTAAATTGGGTAAATATTAAAGGAAAAAGCCTTTTTCAACTTCGTAGTTAAAGGGAGCTTTGATCGTCCAAATGTTTTTTAGTTCAGTCATTGGTAATTTTCGCCATGTGGTAGTTTTCGTATCTACAGACATGTTACCAACAGTGGTTTTCACTCTACTAGTCATAAAGTTATAGCTTCTCGTTTCAGTTTCTCCGGTAGCACGATGGAGAGAATAGCTATCGGCTCCAATCAATTCAAAGATGTAATTCTGGTAGCGAAATTTATAGGAAGTCTTACTCATTTCATAAGTACCCCAACTGAACCATAAATGAAAATCAATCGATAAAACTCCGTTTGTAATACTTAGATCATCAAAAGGATCATCACGATAAGGATTATCGTGATTAAGGATAAAAGTACTATTCTGTATCACTAACTTATAGTCGTGTTTAGTGGCGTCATAAAATGCAATAGCAAGGATTCTCGGTTGTGTAGTTACCGTATCATTATTGTCGTCATCCGATTTTACAAGTTTAACACTGTCTTTGTATTGAATTACAAAAGCAATATCATCTTTCCCATCTCTATTGAGGTCGCCTTCAACCGATTTTAATATTTTCCAATGCTTTGGAACAAATAGACTGTCTTCATAGGCTCTTTCCGGAAGCTGAGGGTAACTAAATGTTTGTCCATAGGTATGTCCAAGCAATAGACAAAATAAAAGAAGGGTGCTCAATCGCATTACATTGTATTTTAATGAATATAAAAATACAAGAATACTTTAAACTACATTGTAATTTCTTGTCCCAAGATATCAAACGCTCGAATAGCAATAGTTTTGCTATTTGTTTCCGAGTAATCTTCACGGAAAAGTGTCCAAATCATTTTATCTCTGGGGATATCATTGTCGTCTCTGAATCTACCTTTCAAAGTAGCTTCTAATTGGTAGCCTAATTTTTTAGGGATATTGAAACTGTCAGTGTTTCGGGAATCGCAATGAATCTCGATGCGCGCCAAATTTTCGATGTCAAAACCAACTTTGGTAAGTGCTTGAACGGCTTCAGTGGCATAGCCTTTATGTACATGATTTACGTTTATCCAATAGCCTATTTCACGTGCATCTTTACCAACTCTATTGTGTAAGCCGGTGGAACCAATCAGGGTTTGCTCTGTTTTGTCAAAAATACCAAAGGTGTAATCGGTATCATTGTCGAAGTTAGCTCGCATTTTGCGAATGCGTTCTAATTTTGCAGGCAAATCTTCCGGTTCATTTTTTATCCATGGCATCCACGGACGAAGATGTTCAATACTCTCATTCACTGATTGCCAAAGAAGTTGGGCATCTGAGGGCTGATAGCAACGAATAACTAAACGTTCAGTTTCAATTCGGTATGTTTTGATGGAAAACATACACAATTAGCGAATCAAAGTAATGTTACCGGAATGGTATACGGTTTTATTCGTAATCGTATTTTGAACACTAATGTAGTAAACGTAAACCCCTACAGGCTGCTTGCTGTCGCGGAAAGTTCCATCCCAACCCGGTTCAATGGCTGTAGATTCAAAAACTTTTTCGCCCCAACGGTTGTAGATTCTGAATTCTTTCGTTACCAAATTCGGCATTAAAATCGGACGATAAAGATCATTCACTCCATCTCCATTTGGTGTGAATGCCGTTGGCATAGCAAATTTTGTGTCGGGTTCGATTACGTTTACAACAATGCTGGAAATAGCAGTGCAATAAGCATCTTTAACAACAACCTGATAGGTAGTGTTAGACTCAGGTTTAACTACAATATTATTGCCGGTATTGCTGCCTACAACATATTGTGTTGGTGTCCAAACATACGAATTAACAAGGCCGGATGTATTGGCATTTAACTGAACACTCTCACCAAAGTTTACCGGTAATGTACCGTTCGATTCGGTAATGTTTACCGATAAGGTTTTAATGCCTATAATCACCGTACGCTCAACACTATCGCAACCTTGAGCACTTGAAATCGAATTATTTAATGTTGTATTTTGGGTATATACAGTTCCGTTATAGGTCGCTTTATTGCAAGAATCGATACGAATGGTATCGAATGTTACAGTTATAACATTCAAGTTTGTTGCAATAAAACTATCGCACCCAAATACAGTTGTTAGTTTATCGGTATATAAGCCACTCGTGCTTTGATTTGCACCACCGGCAAAGTAGGTTTGACCTTGATTGATACATACATCCACCGTATCATAATACTTGAACGAAGAAATCGCAATGTTCATTACATTATAAATACTATCACAACCTTGTACCGAAAAAACAGTATCGCGTACAACCGTTGATGAATTATAAGTAGTTCCATTATAGGTATATGGATCACAAGATTGAACACTACTGCTGTTTGTAGAAGGATTAATCACATTTAGATTCAAAACAGTTACACTATCACAACCGGAAGCCAAAGCAACAGTGTCGCGATATACGCCTGTTGTGGTATGGTTTACACCACCGGTTACATAGCCTTGGCCTGTAAGTATACAAGCTGAAATATTCGCTGTTACAATTTGATTATTGATGGCAATAGCAAAATTATTGTATACACTATCGCAACCCAATAGCGATTTAACAGTATCTTTTACAACAGTAGAAGTGGTATACGTAATTCCTTTGTAAGTATATTGTTTACAAGCCTGAACTGCATTATTGTTGTTTGTAGGCGTTATCACTTTCAAATCGGTAACAATAATACTATCGCATCCTGAAACCAGAGCAAACGTATCACGATAGATGCCCGAACTAGTTTGATTAGCACCACCTACAAAATAACTTTGCCCGTTGTTGATACAAACCGATTTGTTATAAACAGACGAGTTATTATTGATGGTAATATTCGCAATGGTATAAATACTATCACAACCCAAGGCTGATTTTAAAGTATCTCTAACCACGGTAGATGTTGTATACGTTGTACCTTTATACACAGTGCTGTTACAAGCCACAATTGGAATGTTTACAGTTTGTTTGTTTACCACTTGTAAAACATGTATCAACTTATCAGAACAAATTCCATTTGGAATAAATTCCATATAAATACCTTGATTTTTTTGATAAATACCGGCAATTAAAATACTGTCGCCTGTGTTAATACAATGAAAAGCATAATTAGTGGAAGTAGTAATTACATTAATTTGTGAAGTGCGAATTATACTATCGCAACCTAAACTGCTCTTAGTTGTATCTATTACTGTAGCAGACGCATAATATGTTTTACCAAGGAATATAATTGAATCACATACATCGAAAATTTGACTTGTGGTAACTGCCTTGTTTACTGTAATGGTTACAGTATTAGTATCCGGACAGAAGCCACTACTGATGGCAGTGTAAGTAATAGAGTTGCTTGGATTAGCAGCGAGTGGCGACAAACAAGCAGTACAAGATAAATATGTTGCCGGAGAAAAAACTACTGATGGCACATTTGAGGCAGTAAGTTGAACGGATTGCCCGAAGCAAATCGATGTGTCTTTTGTTAGAATTATCGTGTCAATCGGGAAAACGGTAATCACTACAGTATCTATTCCAACGCAGCCTAAGCCATAGTTTGCACTCACTGCATAGCTCGTTGTTACTACAGGAGATAATACAGGGTTTGCAATAGTAGGATCGGAAACGTTAGTAGAAGGCGACCAATTATAATTGCTTCCTCCGCTCGCTAATCCGCTTAAACTTATTCCGGTACAGATGCTGTCATCTGGTCCGGCATTCACTGTGTTTGTATACTTGTTATAGATGATCGTGTCTTGAATACTATCTCCACAACCTAAATAACCTTTCAAATAGAACGTTATAGGAAATACATCTGTTCCCGATAGGGAATAGTTAGTGCTTAAAGAATCTTTTTGCGAGAAAGTTCCTGTTCCTACTGATGCCCATGAGGTATATTTAACGCCATTTACACTTCCCTTCAA
>ENA-UOYA01005361-UOYA01005361.1-activated-sludge-metagenome-genome-assembly--contig:-NODE-5361-length-10206-cov-7.648212_pt1 | contig 10206 bp, 9 predicted proteins | sample MGYA00238163_ERZ764804 | MGnify/ENA primary metagenome ERZ764804 (study PRJEB28919, sample SAMN05720223) | activated sludge metagenome | isolation source: Anaerobic digester | place: Hong Kong...
TAGCTGTAGAAAATAATTTTCATGTTTTTAAGTTAATACCTAAGAAAAGATGAAACGACTATTGAATAGCTTTAAATATGCCTTCAAAGGAATTAGCACCTTGTATAAAACAGGAGGCAATATTTTAATCCATTTTACGGCGGCTTTAGTCGTAATATCGATGGCCTATATTTTCAAGGTCTCGGCAATTGAATGGACCATCCTGTTGATTTGCATAGCTGTCGTAATTGCAGCTGAAGCCATGAATACATCCATTGAAAAGTTAACCGACATGGTCTCTCCCGACTTCAACAAAGAAGCAGGAAAAATAAAAGACATTGCAGCCGGAGCAGTTTTAGTGTTGGCGATAATGGCAGCAATAATTGCAATAATAATTTTCTATCCGTACTGTTGCAGATAATTAAATACCGGCATTTGTTCTAAACAGTTTAACAGCTATAGCCATTAGAACTACTCCAAATACTTTTCGAATTATACTGATTCCCGCCTTTCCTAAAAGTTTTTCAAGAGGCTCAACCATCCTCAAAACTAAATAAACAACAATCATGTTCACGGTGATTCCTACCATGATAGTGGTAGTATCATACTGCGCTCTTAATGAAATTAAAGTAGTCATAGTTCCTGTACCTGCGATAAGTGGAAATGCAATTGGAACAATAGAAGCTGTTTCAGGAATTTCATCACGATACAAACGAATTCCCAAAATCATTTCCAGAGCAAGAAAGAAGATTACCAAGGAACCGGCAATAGCGAAAGAAGAAACGTCGATACCTATTAACTTTAGAATACTCTCACCAAGAAATAAAAAGAGCACCATAATCAGTAAGGATGCGAAGGTTGCTTTCTCAGCATGAATAAATCCTACACGATTGCGTGTTTCAATAATCACTGGCAACGAACCAATGATATCAATTACGGCAAACAAAATCATTGTAACCGTAATAATGTCTTTAATAGTTAATTCCATGTAGGCGAAGGTTTGGTGTGCAAAGGTACTTATTAAAAAATAAATGAATTTTAAGCCCCTCTTGAAACTTAGGCTAATCTATTGAATTTCAGCAAGTCAAACAATAAACGCTGCAATAGAAATGGACTTTAACCAAATTTTAAGATTTCCCTGACACAAAAATGACACAGAAAGAAAACAAAATCCCTTCTTGCTTGTTAATTTTGCATTCTCGAAAACGAAGATGCGTAAACTCATATCATATCTACTTCTATTTCTTATGTTGTCAGACATGGCAATGTCGGCAATAGATACTATTCGTAACGTGAGCTTTCCGGAATTAAACGCAATTAAATATTCCTTAATAGAAGAGAAATCTGAAAAAGGAAAAGAAACTGGCAAAGAAGATATTAAATTCGTAGAGAGTAACCATTCATTAAATTTACTTTCTGAAAATAGTTCGTCTAATTATTTTGCTGACATCGCATTTTACATAAGTGAATGTCATAAACAGCTATTAGAAATTCCTCCGGAAGCTTAATTTTTCCGCGGACTACATTTTTATGTTCCGCTATTTCACTACACCTATTATTACCATTGAGAAAATGATCTCTTAGTGTAATGATGAAACTAAACAGACGTTTACTAGTCGTAAATAAAATGTTTAATCCCCATCATATCAGCTATGGATATTTTATTTCATTGTGTATTAAAAATCAAATCTTAATCTTCAAATTAAGGGAAGGCGACTTATACATATGTCCAACCATATTGTATTTTAAATTGCATTACCTACTATAAACTATGAACATAAATTTAAATAAAGCAACACTTAGAACTGATATACAATCGGGATTAGTAGTATTCCTCGTAGCCTTACCACTCTGTTTAGGCATCGCATTAGCAAGTGGAGCTCCACTATTTGCTGGAATTATATCCGGCATTATTGGAGGAATTGTTGTGGGCCTCTTAAGCAATTCACAATTGAGCGTATCAGGGCCTGCGGCGGGATTAACAGCTATCGTATTAAGTGCCATTACTACTCTTGGAAGTTATGAAGTATTCTTATTAGCAGTTGTTTTAGCAGGAGCAATTCAAATATTACTGAGTGTTGCAAAAGCAGGAACAATTTCTAATTATATTCCGAGTAATGTGATTGAAGGAATGTTAGCAGCAATCGGAATAATTATCATCTTAAAACAGCTGCCGCATGCAATAGGATATGATGTTGACAATGAAGGCGATTTCTTTTTCATTGAAAAAACAGGAAGTAATACCTTCTCAGCGATCATTGATGCCATCAACTATTCTCATCCGGGAGCGATAATAATTACATTAGTATCGCTATTCATATTAATTGCATTTACGAAAGTAGAATTTCTAAAAAAGATCAAAGCTATACCAGGAGCCTTGGTAGCAGTAATTGCGGGGATTGCAATTAATGAAACCTTTAAACTCACGGGGTCACCACTTGCAATATCATCAGATCATTTAGTAAAACTACCTACTCCGGGAAATTTCAACGAATTCATTGCGCAGTTTTCCTTCCCTGAAATGTCTGCAATAAGTAATCCGCAAGTTTGGATTGTAGCATTAACACTAGCGATAGTTGCGAGTATCGAAACGCTGTTGTGTATTGAAGCTGCTGACAAAATGGATCCGCTAAAACGATATACTAACACAAATAGAGAATTATTCGCTCAAGGTATTGGAAATATTGCAAGCGGACTAATCGGTGGATTACCAATGACCTCAGTAATTGTGAGAACATCGGCGAATGTGAACTCAGGAGGTAAAACAAAAGCATCGACAATAGTACACGGAATTTTATTGTTAGTTGCCGTAATAAGCATACCTTTAATACTTAATAAAATTCCTTTAGCCTGTTTAGCTGCAGTGCTTTTAATGATTGGTTATAAATTAGCAGGACCAACAATTTTCAAGCATATGTGGAAGGGAGGAAAATATCAATTCATTCCATTTATCGTAACAGTTGTTGCGGTAGTTTTAACAGATTTATTGAAAGGAGTAGCCATTGGATTTATTGTATCGGTCTTTTACATCTTAAGAGCGAATTTAAAGCTAGCTTATTTCTTCAAGAAAGAAGATTATCAAGAAGGAGAAGTAATTACAATAAAACTAGCTCAAGAAGTTTCATTCTTAAATAAGGCTGCTGTAAAACAAACCTTACACCATTTACCACTTGGAAGTAAAGTTGTAATAGACGCGTCGGACACATTCTACATTGACTATGACGTTTTAAAAATCATTAGTGATTTCATTGGCAATACAGCTGCTGACAAAAAAATAAATATCACGCTTAAAGGATTCAAATCAGAGTATAAAATTGAAAATGCACTAACCCACGTAAACTCAAAATAAAAAAATGAAAGCACATACATCAGAAACACAAGCATCTATAACGCCATTAAGAGCGTTAGAAATATTAAAAGAAGGAAACTTGCGATTTGTAAACAATTTAATGGCAGATCGAAACCTTCTCATGCAAGCAAATGAAACACGCGAAGGACAATGGCCTTTTGCAGTAATCTTAAGTTGTATCGATTCAAGAACATCAGCTGAATTAATTTTCGATCAAGGGCTTGGAGATATTTTCTCCATTCGAATTGCAGGTAATGTCGTAAACACAGACATTCTAGGAAGCCTGGAGTTTGCATGTAAAGTTGCAGGATCAAAACTAATTGTTGTTTTAGGACATACGCAATGTGGAGCTGTTAAAGGAGCCTGCGATCATGTTGAAATGGGCAACTTAACGGAACTGCTTTCAAAAATACAGCCGGCAGTTTATGAAGAAAATGAAGTAATAGATCATTCACAGCGAAATTCGAAAAACAATAAGTTCGTTTCAAACGTTACTAACCTAAACGTAAAGCGATCAGTATCTTCTATTGTGAATAGAAGTTACATACTAGAACAAATGCTTGAAAAAGGTGAAATAGCTATAATTGGAGGAGTGCATAATCTAGAAACAGGAAAAGTAGATTTCATGGAAGACACATTGATCTCAGATAGAGCATCGATGATGAAATCGCTCAAATAAAGGCTTTAGAAGGTTAGGTTTATAGTAGGTTGGATAAGGGAAGAGCAGAAGTATTGTTCTTCCCTTTGTATAACTAAAGCTAGGCAATAAGAAAAAAGCAACATTAATCGAAAGAAAAGAAAATCATTTAAAATAAAAAGTATCCAGAATTATTACCAAGAATCATACCTGTATAACGAAAAAAGAGTTATGTATAATGTTGTCGAACCATTAAAGAGGTTCATTGAATTAGTCAAGCTAGAAAAAAAAGAAATAATTAGCATTTACTTTTATGCAGCACTCAGCGGACTTATTTATTTATCCTTACCACTAGGAATACAAGCAATTATCAATTTGCTCTTTGGAGGAATAATCTCTACATCACTTTTTATTCTCGTTATTGCTGTAGCGTCTGGTGTGGCCATTAATGGATGGTTACAAATAGTAAGAATGCAAGTAAACGAACGTATTCAAAAAAGGATTTTTACAAGATATTCTTTAGAGTTTGCTTATAAGATTCCTCGGTTGGATTTAATTTCGGTTGACAACTACCACTTGCCTGAATTGGTAAATAGATTTTTTGATATTGCATCATTACAAAAAGGACTATCGAAAGTATTGTTAGAATTTCCATCGGCTTTTATTCAAATAATATTTGGGATCATTCTTTTATCACTTTACAGTCATGTGTTTATAATATTCGGAATAATACTCGTAGGTCTAATCTTTTTAATCCTACGATTTACTTATCCCAAGGGCATGAGCACATCATTAACAGAATCAAAATACAAATATGAAGTAGGGCATTGGCTGGAAGAAACCGCTAGAACCATAAAATCAATAAAGTTTATGGGAAGGTCTAATTTCCCGGCTCAAAAAGCCGATATACTCATTAGTGGTTACTTAGATGCAAGAGAAGAACATTTCAAAATACTTAAAATCCAATATTGGGCATTTGTAGTCTTCAAAACACTAACAACAATTGCATTACTATTGGTTGGATGTTTCTTAGTAATTGATGAAAAAATAAATATCGGTCAATTTATCGCAACAGAAATTATCATCATTACAATTTTGAATTCAGTTGAAAAAGTAATCGACAGCTTGGATGTAATTTATGACATGCTAACTTCATTAGAAAAAGTAAGCCATATACTTGACAAACCAAACGAACGAACTTCCGGTATTGACCTAAGTATAGTGAAATCTGAAAAAGGGATATCGATAAAAGCAGAAAACCTTTCTTATCGTTTTAAAAGCAATGAAAAATATAACCTACGCCAATTAAACTTCGAGATAAATGCTGGAGAAAAAGTTTGCATATTTGGAACAGAAGGTTCTGGGAAATCAACATTGCTAAGACTCTTTACAGGAGCTTACCCCCAATATGAAGGACAACTTTTAATTAATAATTATCCTGCAAGCAACTATAATCTTGACCTATTAAGGAAAGAAATTGGTATAAGTATGGCTACAGATGATATCTTTTCGGGAACACTAAGAGACAATCTCACACTTGGCAACGAACATATCAGCAATCAAAAAATACTAGACGTAGCAGAAGAAACCGGATTATTGCCGTTTATACAAAGCTTGAAAGATGGACTTCAGCATACTATAAACTCGTCAGGAAAACAACTACCAAGAAATACTATAAACAAAATACTCATCACAAGAGCATTATTAGATTCACCAAAACTTGTGTTAGTTGAAGACTGTTGGAGCTCATTAGAGCGAAATGAACAAGAAAAAATGGTGTCATTGTTAACTAATTCGAAAAATAACTTCACATTGATCGGTGTAAGCAACGACCCTAATTTTGCAGCCAGCTGCGATAAAATTATTCTCCTAGATGAGGGGCAGATTTTAGACTTTGGCGCTTTCCATGATGTAGCAAAGAACAATAATTACTCAAAACTTTTCAAACAACTAAGCTTATAATTAACAACCTATGTGGCTAAGTAGAAAAGAAGAAATTGTAAATAAAGAAGATTTCATTTCTTACAAAAAAACATTTTCAGAAGTAAGTGATAAAAGATTAAATCGAACATTGCTAATTATTCTTTGCTGTATTATATTATTTTCGTTTTTACCATGGACACAAACTATCCAAGGCACTGGAATAATTACTACTAGAACACCTGAACAACGTCAGCAAGAATTGAATTCAATTATAGGCGGAAGAATTGCCCAATGGAATGTAAAAGAAGGTGACTTTGTAAAAAAGGGAGATACACTACTAAAATTATCGGAGATAAAAGAGAACTACTTAGATCCGAAATTACTTTCAAGAACAGAAGAACAAATAAAGTCAAAAGAAGCAACTGTTGATTTTTATCGTCATAAAGTCACAGCAATTCAAAATCAAGCCAATGCACTTTATCAAGCAAGAACCTTAAAGATAGAACAGATAAAGAACAAAATAAATCAATGTAATCTATACATTGAAAATGACAGTATGCTACTAATCGCAGCAACTACTGAGTTAAAAATAGCAAAGGATCAGTTAAAGCGTCAAGAAGAATTGTATAAAAACGGATTAAAGTCATTGACCGAACTTGAGCAACGAAAGCAAAGTTTTCAAAATGCCGAATCGAAAAAAGTAGTTTGTGAAAACAAGCTTATGAATGCCAAAAACGAACTGCTAAACACACAAATTGAACTTAATTCAGTAGAACGAGAATACAGTGAAAAAATCGCCAAAATTACATCCGACAAATTCTCGACACTTAGTGAAATAACTAATGGAGAAGGAGAGATTTCCAAACTAAAAAATCAATTCTCTAATTATGCCATTAGAAACGGATTCTATTATTTGTTAGCTCCACAAGACGGTCAAATTACTAAAACAATAAAAGCTGGGATTGGTGAAGTAATAAAAGAAGGCGAACAAGTAGCTAAAATTGTTCCAATGAATTTTCAATATGCAGTTGAAATGTATGTCAAGCCAGTTGATTTACCATTGATATCACTCAATCAAAAAGTTCGCTTTCAATTCGACGGATGGCCTTCGATATTCTTTAGTGGATGGCAAAGCATTAGTTATGGAACTTTCGGAGGAAAAGTAGTTGCAATAGACAATGCCATATCAGACAATGGAAAATTTAGAATTCTTGTTGCCGAAGATGAAAGTGATATTAAATGGCCAAAGGCCTTAAAAGCTGGCGGTGGAGCTAAAGGAGTTGCCCTATTAACAGATGTACCAATATGGTTCGAATTATGGAGAAACATGAACGGCTTCCCTCCTAACTTCTACGAAAACAGTAAAGGAGAAATAAAAAACGTTAAGAAATGAGAAAGCTGATTCCCATTTGCGTTACCGTAATTCTATCTTGCCTATCATTTTTCACTGCATTGGCTCAAAAAGACAGTAGTCATGTTTTAACGATAGATGAATTTATCAATATAGTACAGAAATACCATCCAATTGCGAAACAAGCATCATTGATTACAAGCCAAGCCAATGAAGAATTAAGATTTGCTAAAGGGGGATGGGACCCACAAATCAATTCAAATTATGAAGAAAAGAAATTCGATAGCAAGAACTATAACACATACTTCGAAAACAATTTGAAAATTCCAACGTGGTATGGAGTTGACATTAAAGCCGGATATGATTTTACTTCCGGTACAAATTTGAACAGTGAAAGTAAACTCCCCAGCGATGGATTGACCTATTTAGGCATTTCCATTCCATTGGGAAAGAACATGATTATTGATAAACGCAGAGCCATATTGGCGCAAGCGAAATTATTTAAAGAATCAAGTGAGCAACAAAAGAAAATAATTCTTAATGATTTGGTTTTAGAATCAAAATACACTTTTTACGAATGGTATTATTCCTACAACGAATTATTGATCTATAAAAATGCGTTTAAAATTGCTGAGGATCGGTTTGTGGCAACCAAATTATTAGTTGAATTTGGAGATCGTCCTTCAATTGATACTATTGAAGCTTTAACTCAGTTGCAAGCAAGACAAATGCAGCTAAATGAAGCACAGAACAACTTTCTTAATAAATCACTTGAGTTAAATAATTATCTGTGGCTGGAGAATAACAATACATATCCTATGGATTCGCTATTGGTTCCTTCTGTGAATTTAACAGAATTAGATAGCAACTTTCTCAATTTAAAATCGCTCGAAGAATTCGAAAACAACTTAAGTAAAAATCATCCATTACTTATCAACTATACATACAAAATAAAGCAACTAGAAATCGAGCGAAAATTAAAAGTTGAAAATCTAAAGCCCAATTTAAATGTAAACTACAATTTACTATCGGGTGGTCCCAATTTTACGGATTACTCGAATTATGATTTAAAGAATAACTATAAATTGGGGTTAAATTTCTCTTTACCATTAACCTTTATGCAAGGTAGAGCGGAGGTAAAAATGGCTAAAATCAAAATCAAGGATACAGAGTATCAGCTATCATTAAAAAACAGAGAGCTCATAAACAAAATGAGAAGTTATTATTACCAATTAATCAACATCAACAAACAAACGATACTTTTTGAACAAACAATTTCTAATTACAAATTACTTCTTGAGGGAGAAGAAAATCGTTTTCAGAATGGAGAAAGTTCAGTATTCCTTGTAAACACTCGAGAGAATAAGTTGATTGAATCACAACTAAAGCTGTCTGAATTAACAACAAAATATCTTAAAACAGAAGCCACATTAAGATGGTCTATGGGAACATTTTAGTTGATTGATTACCTTTATTCTCTTTGAAATAACATTACGTCATATTTGCGTTAGGCTAGCTATTCATATTAAGATGCGTAATAGAGACTATATCACAAAGTTTCCTACTTTTAATGCATGAAACAATTAACGCTATTGTTCTTTTCAATTGGAACAATCTGCCAAGCTCAAATATCGAATTTAAATGACCATGCTGTATGCTTTTATTACAATTGGTATGGCTCCACATTAATTGATGGCAACAATTATCATTGGGCTCATCCCGTGATGCCAGAGAACGACAAAGACACTACCAAAAAATTCTATCCTGGCAACGGAGATATTGGCGCAAATTTTTATCCTACGAACGGCGAATACAGTAGTGCTGATCCCGCAATCATTGAAAAGCATATGCAAGAAATTGCCAGTGCAGGAATTGGTATTATTGCGGTTACTTGGTTAGGAGAGGATGATTATACTTTTAAAAGTGTGTCGCCCCTACTCGATGCTGCTGCGCGTCATGGAATAAAAGTTTGTTTTCAGATAGAACCTAAAGTTCGAAAAACAGTTTTTAGTACATGCGACGCCGTTAGGTTCATCATCGACAAGTTTGGCAATCATCCTGCATTCTATAAAAACAAAACAACAAATCGAGCGATGTTTTTTGTATATGATAGTTATGTAATTCCGGCAAAAGATTGGGCGGTAGTATTAAGTGATACTGGAAAACAAAGTATTAGAAAATCAAAATACGACTGCGACATGATCGGACTATGGTGTTGGAAAGAAGACAGTCTGTTCTTTGAACAATCAGGTTTTGATGGCTTCTACACCTACTTTGCGAGTCGCGGATTCACATTTGGTTCTACTCCTGAAAACTGGCCATCATTGCAAACGTGGGCTGATGATCACCATTTGATTTTTATTCCCTCGGTAGGGCCTGGCTATAACGACGAACGTATTCGTCCGTGGAACACCCGAAACAATAAAGATCGCGAAAGCGGAAAATATTACGATCGTATGTTTGAAAGCGCCATTAAATCAAATGTAAAATGGATTGGTATAACATCCTTCAACGAATGGCATGAAGGAACACAAATTGAGCCGGCGACGAAACATAGCATCAATCAGTTTCAATTTTTAGACTACGGAGAGCTTAATGAAAACTATTATTTAACACGCACTAACTATTGGTTACAACAATGGGAAAAAAGTAAGAAGCATTAAAAAACAAAAGCCCCGAATCACTTCGGGGCTTTCTTTTATTTCAATTTAAAAGTTTCCAAAAACTTCGTGGTATAATTACCTTTTCGGAAGTCTTCGTCTTGCATTAATTGTTGATGGAAAGGAATAGTTGTTTTCACTCCTTCGATTACGAATTCGCTCAAGGCTCTTTCCATCGTTTGTATTGCTTCTTCACGCGTTTGTGCAATAGTGATCAACTTAGCGATCATACTGTCGTAATACGGAGGAATTGTATATCCTGCGTAGATATGAGAATCTACACGAACACCATGTCCGCCGGGTTGAT
>ENA-UOYA01005362-UOYA01005362.1-activated-sludge-metagenome-genome-assembly--contig:-NODE-5362-length-10205-cov-6.966502_pt1 | contig 10205 bp, 15 predicted proteins | sample MGYA00238163_ERZ764804 | MGnify/ENA primary metagenome ERZ764804 (study PRJEB28919, sample SAMN05720223) | activated sludge metagenome | isolation source: Anaerobic digester | place: Hong Kong...
CCCGGTCGTTGAGCTGATCGAAAAGATCGGTGTGGAACCGATCCGCGCGGTGGCGCATGCACCACCGCGCGGATCGGTTCCACACCGATCTTTTCGATCAGCTCAACGACCGGGGCCAGGTGCAGCGGCGATGCGTATTTTTTCTGCCGCGACACCTCGGGGACGAACTGCATGAACGGCGGCGGGGGCGGCACCGCCGCTGCGGTCAGGCGCTGCGTCTCCATGCCGCGCTGGATCGTCTGGATGTCATAGACGCTGCACTGGAAGCCTTCCTTGGCCAGGATCGTGGCGATCGCATATGGCGAGTGGCCCTCTTCCAGCTTGCGGGCGATCGTATCAACGGGAACTCGGGCCAAGGCCGGCTCCCGTCACGTCCACCGTCATCTTGTTGCCCAGGCCCGAGAAGTCAGCGAGCAGGCGCAGGATGCCGCGGGCGTTGCGCAGGTCGGGCTTCGGCTCGGTCTGCAAGTGCTCCAGCAGCCGGATCGCCTCTTCGGTCTTGCCGTCTCGCAGCAGGCCCAGCGTCTTGGGAATGACGTGCTGCCAGTCCACTGTGCCGACGGCGTTTCGATACAGTTCGTGCGCCATCCGTTCGAGCTGGTAGTGTCGCAGCGGCAGCTCTTCCTTCTCGATGATGGCTTTCCACCGCTGCCGCACGTATTCGACGTGTCGCTCTGCTTCGGGCGTGGTCATCTTGTACTTGGTGCGCAGGTGGCCCAGCACGGTTTCGCGGTGGCAGCCGCCGACAAAGAGCTGCTCTTCGATCTCGGCGTAAATTTCTTCAACCTGTAGGTCAGAAAACTCTTGCGTCATGCCGATCATCTTAGTAGCTCTCTTAGTAATGGCACAGACGTTAAAGGTTGGCGACATCGTGGAGTGGCGAATCCGCGCGCAAGGTGCGGATCGTTGTACGCGCGGCGAGGTGATCGCGATCATCGAACCAGGGGAGCGCCCGTGCGACAAATGGCCGCGCAAGCTGCCGCAACCGAACAGCCGACACCTTCAAGGCTTCAGGAAGCCCAGGTCTGCGCTGCATGCCATCGTCCGCGAAGACCTGGCCACCGGGACGTTTTACCGCACCCCGCGAATCGACGCCGGTCTGAAGCTGGCCCAGGCGCCGACCAAGCCGAAAAAGAAGTGAGCAGCATTGCAGGGTGACGCAGCCTGGTAGCGTGCTGGGTTCATACCCCGGAAGTCGCTGGTTCAAATCCAGCCCCTGCAACGATAAGCACGGTGGGCGCTCAGCGCCGTGTGTGCAGCACAGCGCGGTTTGCTGAGTCCAAAGGGTCGTGGCATGGCCGACCACAGCGGACTGCGCACTGGGCGCCAACGAGTCGATAGCTCAGCCGGTAGAGCGTCGGTCTCCAAAACCGAAGGTCGCAGGTTCGATGCCTGCTCGGCTCGCAACATGAACGGCCAAACCGTCGCAGATACCATGAATGAACCATTCAAACAAAACCCAGAGGGTGTCACCCGCGTTCTTCCTGACGTGATGGCTCAACAAATCGAAGCTGGCCACCAGCAAATGAGCCAAGACGAACATTTAGGACAGATCCAGCGGTCCGCTTTGCACCTTGCTCAAGCGATCATCAAAGCTGGGTATGCTGATTTGTATGATTCTGCGCATTGGTTGGTGATGATGATTAAAAACGAAACGCCTCCTCAATGGTGGGGCGATTACAAACTCTCATCTGGCGCAACTGCGCAAGCTGTCGAATTTCGGTGTGATCGAATTACGCTGAATATCGACGGGCAGAAAATCGATTTCGATCGATTGACGGGCAAGTCAACCACCGGCTTGAGCCTGGATGCCTGCGAACTGCCGCGTATTCGCCCGCGCGTTTGTTGGGATTGCCTAAAGCCAACTGGCGCGTACGTGAAGGTCATCCAGTTTAAGAAAGTCAAGGTGGTGCAGTATCTTGCCGCTTGCAATGACCACATCGACGCTCTGAAAAAGCTACCCGAGGCGGAAGTTCGTCGGGATTTTGAGCTTGAAGAGATCGCCCCAGATGGTCGGCGATGGTGTTTGCATAAAGATGAACCACCTCCGCCGCCACCAACTGAAATAAAACGAGGGCAGCGGTGTGATTATTGGTGCCAGGAACAGGCAGTCAAATGCGCTGTTGATTATCGGTTTCATCAATATGCCTGCGAGGCTCATAGCGGACTTCTTGCTGCTCATATGAAGAGCAACACTCCCATTTTGACGCTACCAGTCACAGAGGAACCATGTCCGACGACCTGACCCGCAAGCGCCTCGAAAAAATGCACGCAGCCGGCGAGGCGTTCGCGTTCAAGCTGCGCGCAAGTACGCGCGCGAGTTGCTCGCCGCGGCCGATCAAGCGGAGTGCCCGCGCTGCAACATCGATCTGCCGTGCAAGCAGCATCCGCCGAGCGCCGTCGAACAAGGCGCCGCGCGCCTTTGACGGCTGCGGGCAGCAGGCGACCGCCAGCGCGATCTCGGACCACAGCCGGGTCGCTGCATGCGCCGCCCACGTTGACCAAATCGCGCAGGCTCTGGACGATCCGCAGGTGCTCATCGTTCGCGGGCTGCGGGTGCTCGAAAGGACCCCATGAAGACCCCGTACGAGTTCTATCTGAATGCGCTCAAGGACGAACTGCCCGCTGGGCTGGAAGCGGAAGCCACCACGCCGGCAGCGAAAGCCGCTATCGCCATCGCTTTGTCGAGCAGTGAACTGATGGAAAATGTCGAACAGCTGCTCTGTAACCAGGAAAACACCCTGCTGCCAGTCCAGCGTCTGCTCGCCGCTCTGACCGAGAAGTGGCCGCCGGCACAGGGATGCAAGCACTCGGTTGCCCTGGATGAAAATGGGGAACTGTTTGTGCGGATGGCGTTGTCGAATTTCATGGGCTTTAGTCTTGGCGACGGAGGCAGGACCCCAGAGGAAACGATCGCCGCCCTCGAACCACGAATCACCGCGACCCTGTCCGTCCTGGATCGCCACGCCACCATCCACGACGATGGCCGCGAGTGGATGGGCGACATCGAGCTGAGCGATGGCCAGATCGCGGTCGGCGAGGCACTGACCGGCAACACCGTGTTTGTGCGCCTGGGCGATCTGAAGCTGGAGTTTCAGCGCGTCACCGGTGCCGGCATCACGGCCCCCGAACTGAGCATCGCCAAGCACGAGCTGTATCGCATCCACCCTGTGACGTATCAGATGCGGCAGGCGCGGCAAGATCCCCCTCCCCCCGTCTAATCTGCTACCTTCCCAGCGATGAGCTGGCTCGACCGAATCTGGCCCTTTCCCGTCAAAGACAAGCCCCAGACGCTGCAGGGGCTCGATTTCCGATACAGCCAGTGGGAACCGCTGCTGCCGCCCGATGTTTGGACGTGGCCAGCGCTGACCGCTGCGAACATGACGCACGAGGCCGCGCTGTTTCAGCAGACGGCGCGCCTGTGCGACACGCTGTTTCGGGACGACCACCTAGCCGGGCTCATCCAGACGCGCCTCCTCGCTGCCCGCGGCCTGCCGTTTTTCTTCCTCGACCCAGATGGCACGGTCTCCGAGGACGAAGAGCTGTACCGTGACTGGCAGACGATGTTCCCCAAGTCCACGCAGCTCGAAGTGATCTTCTGGACGCTGTTCATGGGGTTCTGCATCGGGCAGAACGTCTGGGACATGGACACGCTGGTGCCGCGGCTTCAGGTCTGGCACCCCGGCAACTGCTATTACGACAAGACCTGGAAGATCTGGCGCGTCTACACGCGCGAGGGCTTCGTCGAACTGACGGGGGAGAACGCGCCCGGCAACGGCAAGTGGGTGCTGTTCCAGACGTGGATCGACGAGCGGCCGTGGATGGCCGGAATCATCAGGGCGATCGGTCTTCTGCTTTTGATCCGCCAGGTCTGCCTGCCTGACTGGCTCAAGTACGCCAAGCAGTTCACAGGCTCGCGCGTGCTCACCATCGACGCGATGGTCTCCGAGATCGAGGACGTGCAGAAGACGCTGGATGCCTGCCAGAAGCTGACGACGGGCAGCACCATTCACCTGCTCGAAGGCATGAAGCTGGAGCTGCTGCAACCCAAGACGAACAGCTGGGAGGTCTTCGCGAACCTGCTCAAGTACATCGACGACGCGATGACGATCCTCATCCTCGGCGCCACCGACATCGTGAGCGGCGGCAGCGGGGGTAGTAAAGCCCGCGCCGTCGTGCAGGATCGACCGCGGCAGGACCGGCTGGAGTCCGACGTCGACATCCTGGCCGGGTCGCGGCTGCAGATCCTCAAGCCTTACTACTACTGGAACCGCGGCATCGATGAGCTTTCAGACGTGCCGACGCCGGTGTGGGATCCGACGCCGCCCGAAGACGCGGTGCGGGAGGCCAAGACGCGGCACGAGCGCGCATCGGCGGCCAAGACGGCATCGGAAGCCGCCGAGAAGCTGGTGGAGATCTACGGCGACGACTTCGACATCGACGAGTTCGCGCGCCAGTACAACATCCCGCTCAAGAGCGCCGGCAAGGCGAGCATCCACGCCGAGCTTCTGAAGCGGCAGCCAGAATCCGCGATCCCGGGGATGGGCAAGCTCATCGCGGCGGTGAAGAAGTCCAGCACGCCCGAAGAGCTGCGGGCAAACGTCATCGCCGCCTACAAGTCGATGTCGCCCGAGGCGCTGAACCGCAAGCTGGCCAAGGCCCGCGTGCTGGCCGAGGAAGAGGCCCGGCGGGCGGTGAAAGACAAGCTGTGAAGCGCGCCGCATACGCTCAGCTCTCGATGGTCTCGGACACCCTGGACCAGATCGACGATGCGCCGATGCCCGAGCTGCGGGACAAGCTGATCGCGCGGCTGCGCAGGATGTGGGGCAAGGACGGGCACAGGACGTCGCTCATCCACATCGAGAACGTCAACACGGCGTTCATTCACGAGACGGTGCGGACGCTGGACACGCCCGAAGTGCGCAAGATCTGGCCGTACTGGACCTTCGACGCGGTGATGGACGACAGGACGTCGCACCACTGCGAGGCGCTCGACGGCGTGGTGCGGCCCGCAGGCGAGGCATGGTGGTACGACGGCCACATCCCGCCGCTTCACTTCGGCGGCTGCCGCAGCATCATCGCTGGCCTGTCGCTGTCGGAGGCGCACCGCAAGGGCGTGACGCCCTACTACCCGATCATTCAGCCCGACTACGGCTTTGGGCGAATGGACAGCTGGGAGCCCGACATCTCGGGGTTCCCCCCTGAGCTCGTCGAGATCTACCAAGAGGCGCTGCGGCGGGCCGAGAAAAGCACTGCACAGCCGGCCGCAGCCGTTCCATCCACTCGCGCCGTTCAGATCGCCGCAGCCCGCGCATGCCGATACACCGACGCTGCGCACGCGCACCACCTGGCAGAAGGCGGCGACTGGACGGAAGAGCTGGCCGCGCGCGCCGCCGAGTTTTTCGCCGGGCCCAGGCCGCGGATCCTCTACCAGCGCGGTGTTCCGGTGCCGTGGAAGGTGGAGTTCGACAGCTGGGGCGGCGAAGCAGGGAAGAGGCAGATCAGTGGCATGCTGGCAGCGGCGGTGGCCTCACGCCGCGATTCCGCGCATGCTCCCGGATCCGGCAGTACGGACAGCGTTTCTGCGGCCGGATCACTGGTGGCTTCCTGCGTGCCTCAAGCGGCAGCGCAGTGACGAGCACGCCGTCGTAGATCACGAGCACGCGCAGGCCCATCATCGAGACCAGAAACCCCGTGCCGTGTCGTACGCGCGCCTGTGGGTGCACACCGTCGCGGATCTCGGCCTCGACCTGCGCTACCTGTTCTGGCGTCACGTCCAGGCCGTATCGCTCCAGCATGCGCTCACGGAAGTGCGAGAATGTGCTAGCGGGGTGGGCGCTGCGGGTCATACATCCTCAGTGCGTATCTGTCCGGTGATGACCATCCGCCGCAGCGTCTTCTGCGTCTGCCGCGCGATCCAGGACAGCCAGAGCACGGTCTGTTCGGTGTCCGCCCCGTGCGACTGGTAGAGCCAACTCATGCGGAACATCGCTGACGATGCCTGCCGTGGCGCGCGCTCTCAGCTCCCTCTGCCCTGATTTGGTCAAGCAGTTCGTTCCAATTAGGCATAGTTACCCTTGCCGAGTTCTCGTGGGGTTGAGGTGTTGGAGCGAACCACGCGCACATCGACGGCCTTCTGTTCCCACCGCCGAGAATCCAATGTTTCAAGGACGTCGCGACGACTCTCGTCCGAGCCCAGTCCCAGCCCCTCGAATCCCTTTTGGATCTCCTCATCCGACAAGTAACAGTCTGGCTGACTGGTCTTCATGGTGACCTCCCTTGGTCCCTTGGTCGCCTCTAGATAGCATGGGACATTTGTCCGACACTAAAAAAGTAAGCCACCGCAGCCCGCGACGCCAGTCACTACTTCACCGCCTTGAGGGGGCGCGCCTGGCCTTGCCTACTTCACCAGCGCCAACCCCGCCGACCGCGGCGCATCCTCAACCACCGTGTTCTCGTCTTTGAAGTCCGACGTGATGACCTGCCCGCAGTTGGGGCACGCTCCCGGCGGCAGGAATCGACCCACTAGCAGGTCGTCCACCATGACGTTCAGCAAGCGCGCGACGCGAATGGCGAGGCTGGCCGAGACGCGCTGGCCACCGCGAACCGTCTTTTCGAGGTTACTGGAGTTCATGTTCAGACCGTCAGCGACGCTTACCCACGTTCCGAGTCGGTTGCGAAGCAGGCGAAGGGCGGCGCGCACGTGCTGCTGTTCTTTGGCGTCTAGGTCACTCATTAGGGCACCAAGGTCAGATGGGGGCGGGTTGCGACAGGGGCGGCAGCCTTCGCTGGCTGCGCGTCCTGCCAGAACGTCGGCGCTAGGCCGGCAGAGAAAACCGCCTGCACGATGCAGGTGAGGTTGTGGAGCAGGCACTTGGCCAGGACTTCGTTGACCTGCGCCGTCGTGGTCTTGGAGCGCACCGACGCGCCGAACTTGCTCTTGAGCATCCACATGACGCTCTCGACGTTGCTGCGGCGATGGTAGTGCGGCAAAAAACGATCCTGGTTGAACAGGAACTCGCACAGGCGGCGCGACCACGACGGGCGCTTGGGGTCAACCTGGGCATTGACCTTGAACGGGATGAACGGCTCGACGCCGAACGATTCCAGCGTGTCGATGTTGTCCTTCGACGAGTACGCCTTGTCCGCGCTCATCTCGCGCACGGTGAAGTTGCGCATGGTCTGCGTCAGTAGCTCGGGCAACTGCGGGCAGTCGGCGGCAGACGTGACCTTGACGCCAGTGATCACATGCGTTGCCGTGCCGACAGCCACATGCAACTTAACCCAGGGGTGACGCGCGGCGAGTTTGCCGTGCTTCTGATCAAACCAGCGGTCGTAAGTCACCGTCGAAAACCCGGTGGAATCGATCGCGAACTGGCCCATTTCCAGTGCTGCGAGCGGCTTGGCGCTCTCTTCGATGAGCGAGATCAAGATCGCCGTCGATGACTCGTCGGCCGAGGAAGTTGCTGATCGTGTTGAAGTGCGCGACGCGGCCGAGGGTAGGTCATTGCCTGTCCTCCAAGTTGTCGGGGAGTGCCACCTTAGGCCACTCCCTTATTCTTTGTCGCAAGATTGCGTGGGGTCGCTTGGCTCGGCCCGCCCAGGATGGCGGCGTTGTTACAAAATTGACGCCAGCGCGCGAATTTCGCTTTGATAACGCCCAATCGCTTCGTTTACCTGCAACCGCCGTTTGTCGATGGTAACGAATTGACCTGTGTGCAGTTTCGACAACGGCATTCGCAGGGACCCGCTAATACGCCCCGATGAATGGAAGTCATCCAACAGGAAGATTGATTCTGTTGGGTCGTCCATTGAAAACACGGGCCGATATTTAATCGCCAAATCAATCACCTTTGCCACAAATGTTTGCGTGGAGTTGTCTGGCGTGTAAGTTTCTTGCCGACTCCATCCGCAATGCGTCATTGCAATTGCATGGACTTTCGGAACACTGGCACGACCACCTTGTGCATTGATACGAAGAAAATCCATGTTGGAGTTTGAGAGCATGTCTAGCGTAAGCTCTAGCGCATCAACCGATTGCTGATCCACGCGTACTGGAATAATAAGCGCATCGACAGCTGCCCAGGCTAGGTGAGTTGCGCCCGCAAAGAATGGGCTGGCATCAATCAGAATGCGTTCGCACGAACGCACGCCGTTTACCTTGTCCATGACCTCTCGCAATGAGCCTAAAATCTTGTTGATGCTTTGTTTTTTCCTGCGCTCATCACCCAAGGATGCGTTTTGATTGATGGCCGTATAGAGGCTTGACGGAAATAAAAACAAGTCCTTGGATCCCGGGATGGCAAATGTTGGTTTCCCCCGTTTAAATGATGGGCATGTCGTGCCGACGCTATACAATAGATCGTCGTAATTTGCGTCATCGTTACCCGGCAACACCTTTGAAATCATGGCATCGTAGATAGTAGTTTGCGCATTATCCAGTTCATCGCCAAGTAGAAGTTCACTTAAACTGCGTTGGGGGCATACATCGATCAGCAGCAAAGAGTGTTGGCGAGATATTTCATAAGCCAAATTAAAGGCCAGCGTAGTTTTCCCGATGCCGCCCCGAAAATTTGACAATGCATAGGAATGAAATCGCGGCACATGGCCGGGTTGCCATGTGCCGTCGGCGATAGCTTGAAAGCGGGACAGGACACGATCGAGATGGGACATGAATGCTCTCCGGTTAGAAGGTGCAAAAGAAGGCTACGCTGGCTCGCTCTGCAGGTCAAGCAGGTCATGGTGGGTGACCTGCAGAGCCGCAGGTCATGGTGGGTGACCTGCAGAGCGGAGGCGCCAGTAATGCTCAGCGACGAGAACGACGCTCAAATGGCTTAGTTTGCGCGAACCAGGACGGTGCAGTCCCCTCACCGTAGGCCAGCCAGCAGGCGCTTACGCCCAGCGCCCGCGCCATCTTTTCCAGCGTGTCAGCCCTGGGGATTCGCTGCCCGATCTCCGTGTCTGTGATTGCTGAGGAGGCTACGCCCGCGGCCGCTGCCAATGCACGGATCGTCATCTCGGCATGTTGGCGTGCCTCTTTGAGTCGGGCAGCGATGCCGCTAGCGCCCGGCGCGAGCTTGGATACAGAGCGGACCACGTTGCGTTCCTAGCATTGATGTCGCTCCCTTTTCGGTAACGAAAATTGCGCGTACCCGAAAAGGGAGCAAGGCTAACGGGCACAACAGGAGAACGGCCATGAACCAGATCGCTCGCAAATCACGCCCTCGCCAGATGCCCACCGTCGTGGCCCATCTGGATCTGTCCGACGACATGCAGCGCGAGTTGCATGCGTTCTTCCAGCGCATGCACACCGGACGCTGGCCCAGATTGCGGGCGCTGGCGGTACGTCAGATGCCGAACGGAAAGATCATCGAAGCGGCTGAATGGCTGCGGCAGACGCGCGATCGGTTCGCAGTCATCGAGTGGTCTGTAGACGGTCGGCGGATGTCGTGGCAGTGCAGCCCGATGGCGTCCCGATCCAGCGCCATGGCTCAACTGCGCGCCCGCTGACCGCTGCACATTTATTTGGCAGGCTGCACATTTTTACCGCAGCCGGCCTGAATTACTGTGCAAGGCCGCAGACAGCAGCCAATGGTTCTGGCTTGAAAGCGGTTCGCCGCGCATCGGTCTCTGCCGCGCACCCGTTCAATGACGCGCCGGGCAGGGTTCAGATACTCGACTGGGCCAAGCCCCACTTCGGTCAGTTTGCCGTCTTTCATCTGAAAGATCGGGGATCGGATAAACGCTGACGGCGACATCCAGTGCGCCGGGTTATGGAATGGATTTTCCACCGCGGCAGCCGACAGAACTTCTGCGACGCGGCGATCCCGTTCTCGCTGCGCGGCCGATAGTAGTTCTCCCAATTTACGGCGCAGATCGATCTCCTCCACGTCCTAACCCTCCCCCGCCAGCACCGCGGCACCAGCGGCGTCGATAGCGGTGAGAATATACTCGGACCTCGCTGTGTATCCGGTGGGATCCTCGCATTCCCATTCGCCGAATTCTGTGTCTAGCGTCCAGTGTCCAGACGGATGATGGCCGCCGCCTCGGATGCGCATGCACTCTGCCACCTCATTAGGAATCAGCAGATGCGTGTTACGTCCCACCACGCCGCTGCGCAGCGCGTCCAACTCTTCCAGCTTCGTCAGCCGCTGCAACTCCTCGCCGGCCAAGCACTGCCGCTCGCGCACCATGCCCCGCAGCCG
>ENA-UOYA01005363-UOYA01005363.1-activated-sludge-metagenome-genome-assembly--contig:-NODE-5363-length-10205-cov-4.663744_pt1 | contig 10205 bp, 8 predicted proteins | sample MGYA00238163_ERZ764804 | MGnify/ENA primary metagenome ERZ764804 (study PRJEB28919, sample SAMN05720223) | activated sludge metagenome | isolation source: Anaerobic digester | place: Hong Kong...
CCGGCTTTCCCGAAATGATGGACGGGCGGGTCAAGACGCTGCACCCCAAGGTTCACGGCGGGCTGCTGGCGGTGCGCGACAATCCCGAACACGCGGCCGCGATGGCGCAGCATGCGATTGGCGCGATCGACCTGGTCGTGGTCAACCTCTACCCCTTCGCGCAGACCGTGATGAAGGGCGCGGACCGCGACGAGATCATCGAGAATATCGATATCGGCGGACCTTCGATGGTGCGTTCGGCGGCCAAGAACCACGCCTATGTCACGATCCTGACCGACCCCGCCGACTATGCCGCCTTCCTGGGCGAGCTGGAAGCCAATGACGGTGCGACCACTTATGACTTTCGCCGGTTGATGGCCGCGCGGGCCTATTCGGCAACCGCCGCCTATGACGCGATGATCAGCCAGTGGTTCGCTTTTGCCGACCAGCAACAGTTTTTCCCCGAAATGCTGGCGATCAACGGCAAGCGCACGGCAGAGCTGCGCTATGGCGAAAACCCGCACCAACGCGCTGCGCTCTACGTACCGGTGGGCCCACACGGGAAGGGGATTGCCCAGGCCGAACAGCTGCAGGGCAAGGAACTGAGCTACAACAACTACAACGATGCCGATGCCGCGCTGGAGCTGGTCAGCGAATTCCGCGGCCAGGATCCGGCGGTGGTGATCGTCAAGCATGCCAATCCCTGCGGCGTGGCCCAGGGCGCAAGCCTGCTCGAGGCGTGGCAGGGTGCATTGCAGTGCGATGACGTTTCGGCCTTTGGCGGTATCGTCGCGGTCAATGTCCCGCTTGACGGGCCGACTGCCGAGGCGATCTGCGAAATCTTTACCGAAGTGGTGGTCGCCCCCGCAGCCGACGAAGCGGCGCGTGCCGCTTTCGCCCGGAAGAAGAACCTGCGCCTGCTGCTGACCGGCGACCTTCCCGATCCGCGCCGCGGTGGGATCCTGGTCAAGCCGATCACCGGCGGGCTTTTGGCGCAAAGCCGCGATAACGGCGCGATCACTGCCGCCGACCTCAAGGTAGTGACCAAGCGCGCACCCAGCGAGCAGGAGCTGAAGGACTGCCTGTTTGCCTGGACCGTGGCCCGCCACGTCAAATCGAACGCGATCGTCTATGCCAAGGACGGGATTACCGCCGGGATCGGCGCGGGCCAGATGAACCGCCGGGATTCAAGCCGGATCGCAGCGATGAAGGCGGCCGAGGCGGCGGAAAAGTTTGGCTGGGGCCAAAGCCGCGCAGTGGGCAGCGCGGTTGCATCCGATGCGTTCTTCCCCTTTGCCGATGGACTGCTGGCCGCCGCCGAAGCCGGGGCGACCGCTGTGATCCAGCCCGGCGGCTCGATTCGCGATGAAGACGTGATCAAGGCTGCCGACGAAGCCGGACTGGCGATGGTCTTCACCGGGATGCGCCATTTCCGGCATTAAGCAAAACGTTTCACCGTATTCGCCGTTCGCCTCGTCGCTATGAAGCGGAGATGACCGGGGCATTCACTGGACGGTAAGGAGCGTTTTTGCAGGAGGGCGGTCAACACCGAAACACCAGTTCAAGCGATTCGTCCGATGGCCCTGCTCAAGTCCGACCTGACCCGCTCTTTCGCCATCGGCTTCGCGCTGGGTGCTGCCGTGCTGTTTGCGGCGATGGGTTCGCCGTTCCAGTCCAGCCTGGCCGATCAGGTCATCCCGTCGGCCACAGCCGCGACCCCGATGCCCGACCAGACGCTGGCTGCTCCGGCTGTGGATGCCAGCCGCTAGTATTTGCGAGCCGGTCGCCAAACCCCTATATCGGGTCAATGGCTGCCCATCACCATCATCACGAACCGACCGGCGAATCGCTGATCGAAGCTGCGTCGAAGTCGCTGGTCGAGGCCGGCGAACAATGGACCGGCATGCGCGCCGAGGTGTTTGAGGCGCTGGCCACGCGCGAACGCCCGGCTTCGGCCTATGACATTGCCGAAGATGTCTCCAAGTCGCGCGGCAAGCGCGTGGCGGCCAATTCGGTCTACCGGATTCTCGACCTGTTTGTGGCCAACAATCTGGCGCGGCGAGTTGAAAGCGCCAACGCCTATATCGCTAACCCGCACCCGGGGTGCCGGCACGATTGCATCTTTCTGATTTGCGACAAGTGTGGCCGTACTGTCCATATCGACGACGACAAGCTGACCGGCGCGCTGGTTCAGGCGGCCAAGGATGCAGGATTTGCCGACATCAGGCCGGTGGTTGAGCTGCGCGGGGTTTGCTCGGACTGTAATTGAAGTATTTCTCGGGTGCGGAAAGGCCATCCGGCCTTTCCTTTGCAACACCGGCCCACTCCCCCGGCCCGACCACCCACAAGGTACCATGAACGGGTGGTCGGGCCGGGGGAGTGGGTCGGTGTTGCAAGCTGATCGTGAAGTCGATCAGCGCACCTAACCAAACTGCGTCAGGCTCAGCAAATTGCCGTCGGGATCGGGAAACCACGCCACTTTGGCGCCGCCATCGGGTGACGACCAGATCCCGTCCGCGTCCTGTCCGAAACCGTCATAGACCTGGAACTGCACGCCTTTGGCCTTCAGGTCCCGCACCACGCTGCGGATGTCGGCGACATGCCAGCCCAGCACCGTATGCCCGCTGCCCTTGTGGCCGGGCACTGTGGTCAGCCGCATCGGGGTGCGGTTGCCCAGATCGAAAGTGACCGCGTGATCGTCTTCGCCCAGCGCCTTCAGGCCCAGAATTCCGGCATAGAACGGCTTGGAACGGCTGCGATCGGCAGTCAGCACGAAGGTGACCGGCGGGGCATTGGCGGGCAGTGACATGGCTGGTTCTCCCTCGTTTCTCACCCGCTTCTGCACGATAGTCTCAATCGACACCATAGGGGCAAGTGTGTAAGGCGCTCGATCATGAGCGCAAATCCGCTGACTCCCTTGCTCGATACGGTCAATTATCCCACCGATCTGCGCGCGCTGGCGCCGGGTCAGTTGCGTCAGCTTGCCGATGAATTGCGCGCCGAAATGATCAGCGCCGTGGGCCAGACCGGCGGACACCTGGGCTCGGGGCTGGGCGTGGTCGAGCTGACCGTGGCGCTGCATTACGTCTTCAACACGCCCGAAGACCGGCTGGTCTGGGATGTCGGCCATCAGGCCTATCCGCACAAGATCCTGACCGGGCGGCGTGACCGGATCCGCACGCTGCGCACCGGGGGAGGCCTGTCGGGCTTCACCAAGCGCAGCGAAAGCGAATACGATCCCTTCGGCACCGCGCACAGTTCTACCTCGATCTCGGCCGCGCTGGGCTTCGCGATGGCCAACAAGCTGTCGGGCCAGCCAGGCAAGGGTATCGCGGTGATCGGCGACGGGGCGATGAGCGCGGGCATGGCCTATGAGGCGATGAACAATGCCCAGGCCGCCGGAAACCGGCTGGTGGTGGTGCTCAACGACAACGACATGTCGATCGCGCCGCCGGTGGGCGGGCTTTCGGCCTATCTGGCGCGGCTGGTTTCTTCGCGCCCGTTCCTGCACCTGCGCGATATCGCCAAGCGACTGTCGCGCCGGCTTCCCGAACCGCTGCACCGCGCCGCCAAGAAGACCGATGAGTTCGCCCGCGGCATGGCGATGGGTGGAACACTGTTCGAGGAGCTGGGGTTCTATTACGTCGGCCCGATCGACGGGCATAACCTCGACCAGCTGATCCCGATCCTGGAAAACGTCCGCGATGCGGCGGAAGGCCCGTGCCTGGTTCACGTGGTGACGCAAAAGGGCAAGGGCTATGCCCCGGCCGAAGCCAGCGCCGACAAGTATCACGGGGTCCAGAAGTTCGACGTGATCACGGGGCAGCAGCACAAGGCACCGGCCAAGGCTCCGGCCTATCAGAACGTCTTCGGCGAAACGCTGGCGAAGCTGGCCGACAACGATCCCCGGATCTGCGCGATCACCGCCGCGATGCCCAGTGGCACCGGGGTGGACAAATTCGCGCATGCGCATCCCGATCGCAGCTTTGACGTCGGCATCGCCGAACAGCACGCGGTGACCTTCGCCGCCGGGCTGGCCGCACAGGGAATGCGTCCGTTCTGCGCGATCTATTCGACCTTCCTGCAGCGCGCGTTCGACCAGGTGGTCCACGATGTCGCGATCCAGAACCTGCCGGTCCGCTTCGCGATCGACCGCGCCGGGCTGGTCGGTGCCGATGGCGCAACCCACGCCGGATCCTTCGACATCACCTACCTCGCGACGCTGCCCAATCTGGTGGTGATGGCCGCGGCGGATGAGGCCGAGCTGGTCCACATGACCTATACTGCGGCTTGCCACGACAGCGGCCCGATTGCCTTCCGTTACCCGCGCGGCAACGGGGTGGGCGTGGCCCTGCCCGAGGTTCCGCAGGCGCTCGAAATCGGCAAGGGCCGGATCGTGCGGCAGGGCAGCAAGGTCGCGCTGCTGTCGCTCGGCACCCGCCTGGCCGAAGCGCTCAAGGCGGCCGAACAGCTCGAGGCCAGGGGCCTGTCGACGACCGTCGCGGACTTGCGCTTTGCCAAGCCGCTCGACCATGACCTGATCCGGCAGCTGATGGCCGCCCATGAAGTTGTGGTCACAGTCGAGGAAGGCAGCATCGGCGGGCTGGGCGCACATGTGCTGACCATGGCCAGCGATGAAGGGCTGCTCGACGCCGGGCTCAAGATCCGCACCCTGCGCCTGCCCGACCTGTTCCAGGATCACGACAGTCCCGACAAACAGTACGACGCGGCGGGCCTCAACGCCGGGGGTATCGTCGATTGCGTGCTGAAGGCGCTGCGCCACAACAGCGCCGGCGTGGAAGAGGCGCGGGCTTGACCCTGCGCCGCTGGGCGCTGGGGATCGGCGGCGGAATTGCGTTTGCCTATGCCGTGGTGCTGGGCGGGCTCTACTTTGCGCAAGACAACCTGATCTTCCCTGCACCGCGGCAGGCTGCGCCAGTACCCGAGGGTTATCTACAGGTCCAACTGCGCACTGCCGATGGTCTCAAACTGGCCGCGCTGTTCCACCCACCCAGTGGCCGTCGCAAGGTGGTGCTGTTCTTCCACGGCAATGGCGATGGCTGGCAAGGCGCCGCCGCTGCCAACCGCTTGATTGCGGCGGCCGGATACGGCGTCATGCTGGCCGAATACCGGGGCTATGGCGCCAATCCCGGCCGACCTGGCGAACCCGGCTTCTATGCCGATGGCCGCGCTGCGCTGGCGTGGTTGAAGCAACAGGGATTCGGCCCGAAACAGGTGGTGCTGGTCGGCAATTCGATCGGATCGGGCACCGCGACCGAACTGGCGAGCGAAGTGCAACCGGCGGGCCTGGCGATCGTCTCGGGATTCACCAGCCTGCCAGACGTGGTTGCGGAAAAGGTTCGTTGGGCACCGGTTCGTTGGATGGTCAGGGGCCGGTTCGATAACCGGGCAAAGCTGCCCCATATCGCGGTTCCGGTTCTGGTGCTGCATGGACTGGCAGATCGCATGATCGGCCCCGAACATGCCCGGGCGCTGGCTGCCGCCAGCCCGGGTGCCCGCCTGATCCTGATCCCGGGCCTTGGCCACGAACTGGCCTACCAGGACGCGGCGCAGCGCGCTCTGCTAGACTGGTTGGCCCGGCTCTGACGCGCGCAAGGCTTGTCGCCGTCGCCGCACTGCGGGGGGCAGGTGGCGATCGGGATCGGGTGCCGACCGCACCGCTGCGCTGGAAGCGTCGGGCGCGGGTAATGCCAGCAACGCCTCGCGGCGCTGCTTGCGTGCCAGCAGCGTGCGGATGTCGCGGGCCAGCGGAACATTGAAAAACCGCGTAATGGCGATCCACAACAGGATCGGCGCCATGAAAAAGATGCCTTGGCGGAACACGGTAACGATCAGGCCATCGCGATAGGCCACGATCATGATCGGCAGGAACACCATATAGGCGGCGACCTGGAATGCGTTCTGCTCTGATTCAACGAACTTGCGGTAGATTGCGCCCAGGCCATAGCCCCATAGCCCGCACCAGATCACCACACCCAGCCAGCCCAGCGAATACCAGCCTTCGCCGGGCAATGAGCGGGTGTAGCCTACCGGAAAGCCATAGTCGTACATCCGGATCCGCTCGAACGGGGCGCCGAATGGCTTGCCGGGCCACAAGGCGCGCGGGACCGGTTCGGTAAACAGCTGCAGGACGTCGTTGAAATAGCCATAGGTGTGCGAGCGCTGCGGGACCACGTAAACAATGAATTCGAAGAATTCCATGTTGGCAAAATCCATGCCTTCCATGAAGCGCAGATCGTTTTCGCCGGAGCGGCGACTGTCGACCTGTTCGCCCAGCAGTGCGCGCACGGACTGGCCGCGATCCTGGCCGACCGCCGTAAACATCAGTCCTGCAGCCGCCAGCGTCGCCAGCATCTTCAGTGTTGGAAAGCGGCGGCGCTGGTCGAACAGATAGAGCAGCCCGGTGGCGATCAGCGCGGTCACGAACGGACCGCGCCCGCCGGTCGCGGCGCGGTAAATCACAAAGACGAACAGCGGGATGAGCGAAATCAGGCGAAAACGGAACAGCCAGGCGAGCACTGCGGTCAGGGTGACCAGCATCATCTGCGCTTCATAGAAATAGCCGCTGCCCTTGGTGTTGTAGATCACCCCGGTCGCCCGATCGGTCGCCAGGGTATCGAGCACGGCGTAATTCGATGCCGCAACGAAGTTCGATTGCAATGACCAGGCCGCGATCGGTCCGCAGACCACCAGCACCCAGACGAAGAACCGGGCCAGCCGGTTGCGCTCTGCAGTCAGCAGCGGATCGCGTGCGAAGCGCATTTCGATTGCACCCTGTCGCATCGAGAAAAAACCGAAGGCCAGAAAGCCCAGGTTGGCGGCGACAATCACGGTGATCTTGTCCTCGATCGACGGCGTGAATTCATAGACCTGATAAACCAGTTCGTAATGCAGCCATTGCGAGAGCAGCGGCCGGATCACGAAGACCAGCCCGTGGAACAGCGAGTAGAAAGTGAAGGGATGGAACAGGCTGAAATAGCGACTGTTCAGGAATGTGAACGTCACGGCGCTGAAGATCAGCAGCGATGCGAACAGCGTTACCAGATACACAAGGTCACCAGGTACAAGGGTCGGACTCCCGCCGGCAGGTTCGGCACCTTGCTGTGGCACCGGCAAGGGCTTGGCGCAAGGTTGCGCTTGCCGAATCCATTGCCTAGGACAGGGAGGTATTCGATTTGAGGAGTTCGTGTCGCTACGCGGACTTGGGCGAAGTGGCCGCGGAAGGGGAAAGATGCCTCAGGCAACTGGATTGGAATTCTGGCTGAGGCGGCACGTGGTCAAATTTGTGCCCGAGGTGGTGCTCAACGAAGTGCGGGCCTATCGCCGCTCAAGTGCTTTCCGCCAGGCCGGGGTCGTCATGATCCATGTCCCGCGCGCGGCCGGGACCAGCCTTTCGTTTGAGCTCTATGGGCGTTTTATCGGTCATTTTTCGGTTTCGGAATTGCTGGCCGTGGCACCGGGCGATGTCCGTGCCTTGCCGCGTTTCGCAGTCGTGCGAAACCCGTGGGACCGGCTGGTTTCTGCCTGGAGCTTCGCTCGCCGCGGATTCAGCCTGATCGAACCGGAAAGCGAACCGTCGGAAAGCAAGGCCCCGCGGATCCGGATCCGGGGCGAGCGGCAATATCAGGTTCCCGAATTCGATACATTCGATCGCTTTGTCAGGGAATGGCTGGCCGGGCGTGATGTGCATCGGCTTGATGGCGTGTTTCGCCCGCAAGTCGACTATGTCATCGATGCGGCGGGTGCGACCCCACTCGATATGCTTGGCCGGTACGAGCAGCTCGATGCCGTAGCAGCCTGGCTGGGCGAGGTAACCGGACGTCAGTTCAGCTTGCCCCGGCTCAATGCCAGCGAACGGGGCACTTACCGGCAGCACTATTCACCCGAACTGGCCCGGATCGTGGGCGATATCTACGCGGCAGACATCACGGCATTCGGCTACGACTATTGAATGCCGTTCAGCCCAGCAGGGTGCGGAAATATTCGATCGTCTTGACCAGTCCTTCGCGCAGCGGAATGGAGACGTCCCAGCCCAGCTGGTCGCGCGCGCGAGAGATATCGGGCTGCCGCTGGCGTGGATCGTCCTGAGGCAGCGGTTTGAAGACAAGCTGTGAGCCACTGCCCGTCAATTCAATCACGGCTTCGGCCAGTTCCAGCATGGTGAATTCGCCGGGGTTGCCCAGGTTGATCGGACCTGTCACCGAATCGGCCGTAGCCATCAGCGCCATCAGTCCGCGCACCAGATCGTCGACATAGCAGAACGAACGGGTCTGCTTGCCGTCGCCGTAAATCGTGATGTCCTCACCGCGCAGCGCCTGGACGATGAAATTGGAGACCACCCGGCCGTCGTTAGGGTGCATATGCGGGCCATAGGTATTGAAGATCCGCGCCACCTTGATCGCCAGGCCGGCCTGGCGGTGATAGTCGAAGAACAGTGTCTCGGCGCAGCGCTTGCCCTCGTCATAGCAGCTGCGGGGGCCGATCGGGTTGACGTTGCCCCAATAATCTTCGGTCTGCGGATGCACCGCCGGATCGCCGTAAACCTCGCTGGTAGAGGCCTGCAGGATTGGCACCTTCAGCCGCTTGGCCAGCCCCAGCATATTGACTGCGCCAACCACGCTGGTCTTGGTCGTCTGGATCGGATCGAACTGGTAATGAACCGGCGATGCCGGGCAGGCGAGATTGTAAACCTCATCCACTTCGACAAACAGCGGGATCGTCACGTCGTGACGCAGCAGCTCGAACTCGGGATGGCCCAGCAGGGCCGCGACATTGCCGCGGGTGCCAGTGAAGAAATTATCGACGCACAAAACCTGATCGCCAGCCTCAAGCAGACGGGCGCAAAGGTGCGATCCGATGAAGCCCGCGCCGCCGGTCACCAGGACGCGCTTCTTGGTCGAATAACGGGTTGGTCGGACCAGGGAATTCATCGTGTCGATACACCAGGATAGTTTGTCCTGGCGGCGTCTTTGCCTAGGCTTTGGCGGGAGAGCAAGCCAGACTGGACTGAAACTGCGCAATCGTTGCTTCGGCCCGTTCGCTGCCGGGCATGCAGATTGCCTCGGCTGCGTCCGCCAGGCGTTCGGTATCGCCCAGCCAGGCGCGTTGGTGCGAAACGGCAACCATTCGCTGCCACAGGCCTTCGTCATCGGCCAGTGCGTGCATCGCTGCCGCGATCCCTTCGGGCGCGCCAAGCTCTATCACGAAGCCGTTCTGCAGGTTGCGGACCAACAGGTCGCCCGATCCCACTGCCGGCGAAACGATTGCCGGAAGGCCAAAGGCCAGTGCTTCGTTGACAACCAGGCCCCATTGCTCCTCGACGCTGGGCAACACCAGGGCCAGGCCACCGGCCAGGCGTTCAGCGACTTCGTTTGCCCCCAGAAATCCGGGAAATTCAACCAGTTCGGAAACGCCATGGGTATTGGCGGCAGTGCGGATCGCCGATTCCTGTTCACCGGACCCGATCAGGATCAGACGCCTGGCGCCATTCCCCGCTGCCTTGGCATAGAGCGCATAGCCTTCGACCAGTTCGATCAGGTTCTTCTTGCCGACAAACCGGCCGACGAAGACGAAATCGCGCTTTGCAAATGGCGTACCCTCGGGTGCCAGCTGTCCGCCTCCCATCGCCCGGACGCGGTCGAGGCCGACAGTATCGTAACCCGGCAGGATCCGGCGCTTGCCGAACCCGAGAAAGCGGAAATAGTCGATATGACGGTGCCCGCCGACAATCGCCGCGCTGTAGGGCGCAAGCAGCAGGGCCTTGCACAGCTCTTTCGTCGCCCGGCGCGGCTTGTCGTCGAATTTCGATTCGCTCAGCAAGACCACCTGCACGCCCAGCAAAGCGAGCAGCCAGGACAGCAGGATTATGTCTGGCTGATTATAGCCGATCCCGACGAAAACGGTATCGCACCGCCACAACGCACCGAGCTGCTTCCACAGCCGCCGCGGCCAGCTCACGGCATCGTAACTGGCGCCGGGAAACAGCGTAACCTTGCGCGCTCCGGCGACATCGCCTGAAGCTTCCCAGGCATAGGTTGCCGAGCTCGTCGCGACTTCGACAGCCAGAACTTCTGCGCGGCCTTCAAAACGGCGGGCGACAGCCTGGCAGCGATCGATGTGATAGGCAGAGAACTGTGCGAACAGCACCGCGATCCGCCTGGTATCGCTTGCAGCCATAAGTCCTTGCATTCCCCTACCGGCCTGCT
>ENA-UOYA01005364-UOYA01005364.1-activated-sludge-metagenome-genome-assembly--contig:-NODE-5364-length-10203-cov-44.113520_pt1 | contig 10203 bp, 7 predicted proteins | sample MGYA00238163_ERZ764804 | MGnify/ENA primary metagenome ERZ764804 (study PRJEB28919, sample SAMN05720223) | activated sludge metagenome | isolation source: Anaerobic digester | place: Hong Kong...
AGTTTTTTCGATGCTATCGCTGTTATTAGTATTTTCCATCATCTCTTTCCTTAATCATCAAATATACTATTCTTCACCAATCATTGTTCATTTCTCTTCACTAAGAGATTAAAATAATGAAAACCTTAAATATTAATATCCAGAAATATTAATATCCAGAAAAATTGCTCTACAATAAGAATATAGACATATACTGATTAAATTAATATGATTTTTCTGTAAAGAAAATGTTAAAATTATGGCATAAAAATATATCAAAATTTAACATCCTTTTTATAATTTCTATATGAGATGCCGCTAAATTTTTGCCGAGATGTTGAAATAGGAATCAGCCACCTTATCAGCATCTTCTTGTTATAAGGTTCATATATAGCTCACCAGCATTTTGGACTTTATAATTGGATAAAAATAAAAAAGATAAAAAAAAGAGGAGTAAAAAATGAAACAAAAGAAAATTTGGATTTTCGCATTTTTGATTGTTTTGATGATTTTTTCAACAGGATGTTCAAGAAACCAACAGGTTATTGTTATCAAAGGTTCTACTACAGTTCTTCCTATAGCCCAAAAAGCTACAGAAGTATTTTATCTGAAAACAAAAATCGCAGTCAGCCTCTCAGGAACAGGGTCAGGTGATGGTATAAAATCTTTGATTGATGGAACTTGTGATATAGCCAATTCATCTCGTGAAATTAAAAAGGAAGAGATCGAACTCGCAAATTCAAAAGGAATAAAGATAAAAGAAATAACTATTGCCTATGATATGATAGTTCCTATAGTTCATCCTTCAAATAAGGTTAATAATCTTTCAATCGAACAACTTAAAGCAATATATGATGGCTCTATAACAAATTGGAAAGAAGTTGGTGGTAATGATGAAAAAATAGTTGTTATCTCAAGGGATTCAAGCTCAGGAACATTTGAAGTATGGGAAAGCAAAGTCATGAATAAGACTGAAGTAAGAGCAGATGCACTTTTACAGGCATCGAATGGAGCTGTTCTAACCGCAGTAGCAAATAACAAAAATGCAATAGGATATATTGGCTTTGGTTATCTAAATAACACAATAAAGATGCTCTGGGTTAACAACATCGAACCAACTATAGAAAATGGTAAATCTGCTGTTTATCCATTGTCGAGAAAACTTTACATTTATGTAAATGAATCTAAAATATCTGGACAAACTCAGAAATATATCGATTTTCTCCTTTCAAAAGAGGGACAGCAGATAGTAAAAGAGACAGGTTTTATTCCTATTTCAGAATAGATTCTTCCTGGATAAATATGGAGTTATAGAATTCAAATTCAGTCTTTATATTTTTTGTTAAATTTTCAATATTGATAAAAAGATCATTGACCCTCAGGGATTGAAACTTTTGAAGACTTTATTAAAACGCTACTTTTGTAGCGTTTTTTTATGCCAGTGCACATCTTTGTAATAGTTACATGCGTCTTCTATAGTTTTCTCAAAATCAATGTATTTATGTGAAAATGCATCGATACTTTTTTTGTTAGAATAATAAGCCTTAAAACCACTTAATCTCCCATAACTTGCTGTTATAAGAGGTCTTTTATTTGTAAAGTTTGAGATAAATTCAAGTAAATGGCCACCCAGGAAAAGAAACACAGGCGGAACAGGGATGGCTAAAACTTTTTTATTTAGATATTTTCCACAGGTCTTCAAAACTGTGACATATGATATATTATGTCCGATGATAAGATATTTACCCCTATCTTCTGTAAAAGCAGCTTTTATAGCAATATCTGCAAGATCTCTAACATCAACTATAGCAAGACCACCACTAAAAGAAAAGAAAGCTGTTCCTGTAAGAACCATTTTATACACTTGGTTATGAGGAGTGTCAGGATTTGGATCCATAGGTCCCATTATTGAAGCAGGATTTAATATTATAGCATTTAAACCTTTATTGTTAATTGCATCCATGACATATTTCTCACCATCTCGTTTTGTTGTCATATAGTAAAAGTTCTCAGGCCAGTTAAACTTTGTCTGCTCATCTGCATAAGTGCCATCTTTGTAAAACCCAACTGTACCAACTGATGAAATATGCACAAGTCTCCTTATTTTATTTGTTAAACAAGCTTCAACAATATTTTTTGTGCCTTCTATATTCACCTTTACAAGTTTTTCATAATCTTTTTTCCAGTATGATATTAAACCAGCTGTATGTATAACAATATCCTGACCTTTTAAGGCTTCTAGTAAAAAATCTCTATCTGAAACATTTCCATGCAAAATATGTAATTTAGCATATTTTAATATATCTTTTTCGTATCTATCATCCGGTAGTACAAGGGCGGTTATTTCGTTTTCTTTCATTAATCCTTTTTCATCAAGGCGAGAAAGAATAGTCTGTCCCAGAAAACCTGTTGCTCCAGTTATAAAGATCTTCATGTTACTCCCTTATTTTTCCTCTTTATTTTTTTCCAGTTAATGGCTCTCCTGCATATGACTCTAAAATAATTTTATCGAAACTAAAACCTTATTTCAGGAGAACCATTATTAATCTTTCTTACTTTTCGCTTTAATTACGAAGAGTCGTTTTTTAGTTAGTAATCTTTTTTTGCGCCAGATAAACGAATGTATCTGTCGCAATGCCTAAAGCTGCATGTATAAGCCATGTATAAAGAAATGAACCAGTAAATAATGCAATAATGCCAAAGATAAAACCACCAGCAAAGGCTCCTAAAATCTCTTCAAAAGGATGCCCAATATGATAAATCGTAGAAATTATTGTCTGTATAGATATAGCAATAATAATACCCTGGATAGAATAACCTGAGCAGACCAGCAGATATTTTAACATATAACCTCTGAAAATAAACTCCCACGCAAAATAATAGAATAAAAAGTAAGATAACTCAAAAATAAAAAAGCTTTTAAAATTTTTAAGACTTGACTTTGAAAATGGATAAAATTTACCAGTTTTCTCAATACTTGATTTTGAGATTATCGGAGCTACAATTATACCAATAAGTGCCAGCACCGATCCTAACTTCCACTTACCAGAAGTCAACCCAAAAGCATTGAGTACTAAAACTGGATTAAATTCAACTTTATTTAACTCTAGACTTATAAAAAATACGATTAATGGTAATAAAAAAATGAGAATAAAAAAAGAAATAAAGTACAAAATATTAGGAATAATATCATTTTTACTTTTTTTACACAGGAATTTGCTATTTATAAGATTGATCCTTGAAAAGAAAGTACATAACAATGTAAAAGATAACGATAAAACCAGAAATATTATATATCCATAATTTAATAAAATACTATTGTATTCTTCAGTCAAATTATTTTCTAAGATCATGTTAACAATGCTCTGCACTTTTATATCCCCTTTTTTTCTAGTAAAATTTTTCACTCATGTTTTTTTATTGTACTATGTTATTTGTAAATATGATAAGATTATTTATCTGGATAATTCAAGCCTTTCATAATCTTAAAAAATGATTAAAAAAAAATAATTTATTTTGAAAATTTCAAATTCTTTTTTAAAAAAGGAAGGCTTCCACGATTTTTTTCATAAAGATACCAGTTTAATATCTTCCCAAGTTCTTTCTTGTAATCTGTTTCAGGTGTAAAACCAAGTGAATCTATGAGGGATGAAATATCATACGAGGTATTGGTTGTTATGCGTTTAATCCTGTAAGGGGTAATTTGAGGATCAAAAACTGGCAATATCCTGTATAAAATCAATAGAAAAAATGCTGCTATTCTAGCGACAAAAATTGGGATATAGATTTTCTGCTTTTTATTCATTTTTTGTTGAAAATATGAAAAAAACTGCTTCCAGGTTATTTTAATTCCATTTGCAACTACAAAGGTTTTATTATCGGATCTTTGATTATCAAGAGATTTTGCAACAGCTGTTACAAGAGTATCTACTGAGCAGAAAGGGAAAATATATTCTCCACTACCAACGATCATTGGAAAATTGTTAGAAATAGCATTTAAAATATGAAGACATGAAGTTCTATCGTTAGGACCATAGACATCGGCGGCACGCAAGATTGTCCACTTCAAATTTTGTCTATCAAGATTTTCTTTGATATAATCTTCGCTAAGTTTTTTATATTTAACATAAGGATTTTTAAGAAGCGAAATACCGGGGTTAGACTCTGAAATATTGAGCTTACCATAACCCAGGACAAGAGATGATGAGATGAATATAAATTTTTTAAGATTTTTTTGTTTAAGCACGATATTATCAACTAAACATTTTGTGATCATAAAAATATTCAAATAAGCTTCACTTTCACTTGCATAATCACAAACATAAGATGCGGTATGAATAATATAATCGTAATCATCACTAAAAAGACTTTCGTTAATCTCTTTTAAATCACAAAATATCAAATTTATATTTAAATCTTCAATAAATTTTAGATTTGATTGCTTTCTAACAACTCCATAAATGTTAAATCCATTTTTATAAAAATATTTTACAAAATTTGAACCAATAAATCCATTTGCCCCAGTAATCAATACCTTTTGCATTTGTTTCTCCACTAAAATAATTTAATAATTTAATGCTCTTACTCAGGAAAAGTAAAAGCATATTTTGATTTATATTTCATTTCTCCAGACTTTAGAATTGTGATTGTTGCACTTTCAACTTTTTACTGTTGTATAAAAATCTTTTTCACGGACTTTAGACTTGTGACTGTGTTATATATCCCAAAAAAGAAAAAATTAATTATCATTTCTTTCAATAAAGCTATAAATATAAAACACCATGCATGTAAATTAGCTAAAAGTATTAAAATTCAACAGAAATATCACAACCTTTATTTCTCTTTAGACCTTTATAATAACCTTGTTCATCAATACGTATATTTTCATTCAGTTCTTTTGAATAGCTGTTGAATGCTTCATCAACTTTATTTATCAAATTCTGATAATCTTCTTTAGTCATAGATTCTTTATGATAATCTTTCCACTTTATTGGAGGGAGAAAAGATAGTATCACATATGCATTTTTATAGATAGTAAAAGGAGCAAATTGCAGTTTCCCAGTAAGAATCTTTTTCTGGATTATCTTCCCTTTTTCAATATATATATGAATCGGTATTATATCTGCTTTTGCAAGATCCGCCATAACGACACCACCTGTTCTCAACCTTTCAGGTTTACCAAGTGTAACATCCCCTCCTCGAATAGAGTTCAAACAAGGGTATCCTAATCTTGCATACTCTGAAATCTTTTCAATTATAGTACGATGTTTTGGTTTTTCAATATTAGCTGGATCATAATTTTTAATATCTTTTTCTTTAGTTTCTCTTTTCTTGCCCCTATAATTTTTTTTCTCTTCATTAATGACAGGTATAAATCCAGCCTTTTGCATAAAATAACCTGCTATTGGTACATCAAAGGCTTCTTTATCGACAGGGACATAAAAGCTATTTTTGCATATATGTATAAGAGTAAACATATCAAAAGTTGTTGGGTGATTCACAATATAGATTTTTCGCGGACTTTCAACTATGTTTTCTTTCCCTGAAACGATAACTTGCCCGTGTGACTTAACCCAGGGATCAGCAACAACTTTTTTAATAATCTTGAAATATTTGTAGTTTCTTCTATGTTCACCAATCTTAAAATTTATATAAAAATCAACTAAATCTCGTATCCCATCTTCTATTGAGTTTTCCGGGTCATATCCAAGTTCAATTTTTGCCTTTTCTATAGAAAAATATTCTTTATGAGTAGCAGAAAGTATCATACCATGTGGAATAGAAGTATCTGGAGAAATTTTCTCCATGATATAGGATAACGGCCTGGCAAAAGAACCTGGAATCGATATAAAAGCTGAAAAAATTCTTTTCTTATAAGTTTTTTTGATGTAATTAGCAATTTTAACCATAAAATCTTTAAAAGTAATATTATCGCTATCATTTCCAGATATGATATATTCTTCAAGGTTTTTTCCCTTTATCATGGCAAGTAAAACGCCTTTAGCAAGATCCTGAACATGAATATAAGAAGTTCTACCAGAAAGAGAAAAAAAAAGTTTGTTATTGTAAATATTATCCACAAGTTCTGTGATCGAAAAATGATTATCTCCAGCACCTAAAACAGTTCCCGGCAAAATAGTTAGAAAATCTATATCTGAATGTTTTGCAATCTGTTTACATATAAGAAAAGATGCTAACTTGGTTTCATTATAAGGGTATTTTATCTTTTTCAAAAAAGAAAAATTATTCTTTGCATATTGCAGATCATAATCTAGATACTTCTCTTTATCCTCTGTAATATTTTTTTCATCTAATATAACTTTTCTATCACGAGGATTTTTTGTAATTTTGTCATAACTATTTTCATCAACTGTAAGAATCGATATTGAAGATACCAGGATAAATCTTTTGACTTTATTTTCTATTGCTGCCTTAAGAAGATTTTTACTGCCTTCAACATTAATTTGCCATAGTTTAAGTTTATCTTTTTTTGAAAAAGAGACCATTCCTGCAAAGTGTATAATGCAATCTAAACCTTTTGTTTTTTCAAGACATTGCCCATAGTCCAGAATGTTAAGATGTTGAAAGTTTAAAGATGGATCATCAACATCAAAAAGTAAGGGGTTCCACCTTGTACTTGAATAAAACGCTCTAATTTCAGTCAAGTTTAATTTATTTTCCTGTGAAAAAATATTACTTAAAAAAGATTTAGAGTTGATCTTATTGCTTCTTGTTTGAAGAAGACTTAAAATCATGTTAGCACCTAAAAAGCCAGTTGAACCCGTGATCCCAATACTTTTTGGGATGAAAATATCTATCATAATCCATATAAAATATCCTTTATTTATCTCAATATTTAATTCTATTTTTTCGTTTTTAAATCAGATTAAAAAGGTTAAGTAAAATAATTGCTTTTTTGCTAAATTAAATTCAATATTAATTTTTATAAACTTTTTAACTTTTGCCTGTATTAATAAAAATCTTTTCCACTAACTTTAAATTGTAGTATAAATTAGAGAAGAGTTAATATTATACCCTCATTTCCTGGAAAATATAAAATATCATTTTTACCACATATCTATATATATCAATATATTTAAAATTCAATACATTTAAAATTCAATTCTAACAATTTTAATTTAAGCAGTATCTTTACTTCTTCCAGTTAAATATTATAAAACTTACCTGATTCTTAACTGTTGCACCCTTTCAATAGTTTGTTGATTATAAACTCATAACTATTGCTTTTTCAACTGTAGTATCTTTTTGACTTTCAACTTTTTTATATTAATATTGCATACACAAATTAACAAGAGACTAAAATATAGCAGGAGATTTTATGATACAGGACACAGGGATTATTGTAAGCATAGATAAAGATAAAGGTCTTGGAGTCATGGTTGATGGTGTTGACAAGTGTGAAACCTGTTCAATCAGAACTAACTGTGCACAAAAAAGAGGAGAAGTACTCTATATACCTTATAAAGATGGATATGCAATAGGGCAAAAGGTCAAAATAGAGATAGGGTCGATATCTTTATACACAACAAGCATAGTTCTTTATGGTATTCCTCTTGTTGTTTTTCTATGCGGGATCTTCGCAGGTTACTATATATTTTTCAAGAATATGGAAGAATTTATCAAAAGTATACTTTCTTTTGCTTTATCTTTACTTTTATTACTTCCTGTTGGGTTTGCCATAAAAACATTTGATAAAAAAAAGCAAAAACAGATTACATATCATATTGAAAAGATTGACTGAAATTGTGAGGAATAATTTATGAATCATAAAGTTTCTGAAGAGCTAAATTTCGATCAGAGTGATTTTACAAGTGATAAATTAGATATAATTAATAAGATGAAAGAACTTGCACAAAAAATAGAACATCACAACTACCTTTATTATGTTTTAAATAAACCAGAAATTTCAGATGCTGAATTTGATGATCTATTCAATCAACTTAAAATTCTGGAGGAGAAATACCCTGAACTTGCTTTACCTTATTCACCTACTAAAAGAGTGGGGAGTGATCTTTCAAATAAGTTTGAAAAAGTTAAACACACAATACCTGTATTATCTTTAGATAAAGCATACTCTCTTGCCGAAGTTGTATCATGGGCTTTAAAAATTCTTGAAGTGGATAGAAATGCAACTTTTAGTTGTCAGGAAAAATTTGATGGGGTTTCTATTGTCTTATACTATAAAAGCGGCATCTTATCCAGGGCTGTTTCAAGAGGTGATGGTTTCATAGGAAACGATATCACTGAAAATTGCAAAACTATAAAATCGATCCCTCTATACCTTGAAACAGATATCTCTATAGTTGTTAGAGGTGAAGTTTACATCGATATTGAAAGTTTTAATAAATACAATGAAAAATTCCCTTTAGAGTATGCAAACCCAAGAAATTTTGCTGCTGGAACACTTAATCGAATTAAAAGTTCAGAAGTTGCGAATATACCGTTAAAATTTTTTGCATATGATGCTATAATCGAAGATTTCAAAGATGGAATAGTTAATCCAGAGTTTGATATTAAATCAATCAATGATGATAAAAGCATGATTTCTTTAATTAAAAATCTTGGCTTTCCTGTTTCAAATAATACTTACTTTTTCCCTGATGATAATTTTGATACATTCATTAAGGTTAATACCAAACAAGAAACTTTGTTTGATATTGATGAAAAATCCAGCAATTTGATAAAAAATGAAGATTCATTTGATGAAGTTTTTGAACAGCTGGATAAGGATATAGATCTATCTTCTATTGGGATTGATAAAGCTCAACAAATTTCTTATACCATTGAAAGCTGGATAAATAAATTTACCAGCATGAGAAAAAATTTGCCATATCAGATCGATGGCGTTGTATTCAAGGTAAACCAGTTTAAAACTCGTGAAAAGCTCGGTTATACAGGCCATCATCCAAGGTGGGCTATAGCCTATAAGTTTGAAGCTCCAAAAGGAGAGACAAAAGTTAAAGATGTCGTCTGGCAGGTTGGAAGAGGTGGTAGACTTACACCAGTTGCGATCCTTGAACCTGTTAGTCTTGCAGGTTCAGTTGTATCAAGAGCAACTCTTCATAATATAGATTACATAAAGATGCTTGATTTAAAGATAAACGATAAAGTCTCTATCTCTAAAAGAGGAGATATCATACCAGCTGTAGAAGAAGTTCTGGAAAAGGATGAAAATGGTATTGAGATTCAGATTCCATCTCTTTGTCCTTCCTGTGGTAAACCTGTTAGATTCGAAGCTCCTATAGTCTATTGTGACAATGACAGTTGCCCTGCAAGATTGACCGAGCAACTTAAATATTTTGCCAGCCGCGATTGCATGAATATTGAAAATCTTGGAGAAGAAACCATAGATCTTCTTGTTCAGAATAATATTATAAAAGATTTCCCGGATATCTATAAGTTTGACCCTTCTATTTTATCCAGGTTTGAAGGTTACGGAGATAAAAAAATTGCACTAATAAGAGATGGAATAGAAAAATCAAAGAAAAATGACTTTGAAACTCTTCTATATTCTCTAGGTTTCAAAGATCTGGGTAAACAAACAGCAAGATTACTCATAAAAGCAGGTTTTAATAGTGCAAAAAAACTTATTGTTGCTTCAAAAACAAAGGATGATACTATATTTTCAACTATAAGCGGTATCGGTGAGAAGACATCAGCACTTTTTGTAAAACATTTTTCCAGTGATAGGTTTAAATATCTCATGGATGAATTTGAAAAGTTAGGATTCAATCTTGAAATGCCAGAAAGGATTCAAAATGAATCCAACACCTTCTCAAACACAAGCTGGTGTATAACAGGCACCCTAAAATCTTTCGAAAATCGTGAACTTGCAGAGGCTGAAATTGAAAAAAGGGGAGGAAAGGTTTTATCGGCAGTTTCATCCAGACTAACATACCTTGTTTGTGGTGAAAATCCAGGTTCTAAACTTCAAAAAGCGAAAGAGCTTGGAGTTAAAATTTTATCGGAAGATGATTTCCTGCAAATGCTTAAAAAAAGTAGCTGAGCTTTTTAACTTAAATTAATAAAAATTATATAAATAAAGATTATATAACAGATCGAGTCAAAATGGTTTTTAGTATAAGTTTATAAAGCTCTAACATCTTTTCCACGGCTAAAAATAATCTATATCAAGTATCTCGTATTGTGATTCGTGATCCTCAAATTTATAAACAATTTTTCTTTCAAAATTATATCTCTTTT
>ENA-UOYA01005367-UOYA01005367.1-activated-sludge-metagenome-genome-assembly--contig:-NODE-5367-length-10201-cov-4.861719_pt1 | contig 10201 bp, 10 predicted proteins | sample MGYA00238163_ERZ764804 | MGnify/ENA primary metagenome ERZ764804 (study PRJEB28919, sample SAMN05720223) | activated sludge metagenome | isolation source: Anaerobic digester | place: Hong Kong...
GCTAAAAACCAGTAAAGGTGCAGAAATCCAAGCTGCAATTGGTAGCGTCCAGGTAGACATTGGCGTGGCCAAAAACCCGCTACTGGTCACCAACAGTAGCGGCGTGCCACAGTTTGTACAAAAAGCAGCTATAAGCGTTATTGGTAAACCAATTAACGCCAGCCAGCTCTACGTCAGCATTGCCATTATGCTTGCTGGCTTTGGCATTACTGCAGCCCTGATGTACGGTGGTATCCAGAGTGGTATGATGGCCATTGGTCGTAATCCGCTGGCCAAGCAATCGATTATGCGCAATATGATTCAGGTGGTCATTACCGGCCTGCTCATTTTTATCGGCTGTTTAGTCGCCGTCTATTTAGTGCTAAAATTATAAAGAAGAATTGGTGGGGACATGTTTGGAAAGAAAAAACCAGTAAAATCAGCCGATCAGCAGCTTGACGAAGCGGCAAAAATGAATGCCGAGCATATTTTTGATGATCAATTCCGGGAAGAACTTAGAAACCGCGGTCGTCTGCACTTTGAGAAAATTATTGGTGAGAACGCTATGTTCCTGCAGCAAGACCTTCGTTTAACCACTAGCCAGTTAAACGAGTACATGAAGACAGAAATCACCAAGAAGTTGCAGGAAGAATTTGCCAAATACGAGCAGTCCATTATGGATGCCAAAAACCTGGCCATAGATAGCATAGAAAAGACCAATCAGGTTATTGAGGAGCAGCGTCAGGCCCTATCCGCGGAACTTTCTGCTCAGCTGCAGGCAGAGAAGCAGCAGATGATCATGCGCTTTGAGGACGACATGGCAGAAATCGTCAACCACTACATCTTGGCTGCTATTGGGAATCAAATCGATTTATCTGACCAGCTAGAATACATAATTGGCGAGCTAAGTGCTAACAAAGAGGCCATTGCCGAGGACGTGCGGCGTGGAGCCTAAAGCAATCCTACCTGTAAGCGTGGTGTCCCCGGGGGACGTGGCGCGGCTTAAGCGCGCCCTAGAGCTTCACATAGAACTTGCTACCGCGGCCCGCCTAAAAACCAAAGCTGGTGTAGCCACAGAAACACCTAAGGTAGGCAAAGTCTTAGCAGAGCTAGCCAACGGCTACGGCTGCGATCTAGCCAAGCAAGAGGGTCAAGAGGCGCTATTGAAGCATTTAGACACCTTGCTTACCAAAGCGCCCGCTGTGGCCATGAGTTTTGCGGCTGACCCGTCCAGCCTTTTTATGAATAAAATTGTCACCTGGCTGCGCACTAATATCCATCCTATGCTCCTGATTAAAGTGGGTCTGCAGCCCAGTATTGCCGCGGGCTGCACGCTGCGCACCACCAGTAAACTCTATGATTTTAGCCTCAAAAATTCGCTGCGCGATAACAAGCACCTGCTTATAGAGGGCCTGCACGCTAAGCAGGAGGCGCCCAGGACATGAGCGATAATCGACATTTTGACAAGTTGGTAGAAGCCGGCAATCCTGTGGGCGAAGTTGTTGGCGTTGACACCTTTATTGTTAAGGTTAACGGCCTGCACCCAGTCAATATTCACGCGCTAATTATGTTTGAAGATGGCAGCAAAGGTTTTGTGCACCATGTAGATAACACCACCGTGTACGTGCTGCACCTAGGGGCAGAAACGCTGCAAAATGGCATGATGGCCGTGGTTCAGCATCAGGAGCTTTTGTGTAAAGTAGGCAAGGGCTTTGTGGGCCGCGTGGTATCTGTTATGGGCGACCCGCTGGATGGCAAAGGTCCCATTGCGCCCGACGCCGTTTGGCCGGTCTTTAACGCCGCGCCAGGTATTGCCAAACGTCAAGCCCTAAGCACGCAGTTACCCACCGGCTTAACCGTTTTAGATGAATTATTCCCCCTTGTGCGCGGCCAGCGTCTTGCGGTTTTGGGCGACAGTAAAGTGGGTAAAACCACCCTGGCTATGCAGATGCTGCTCAACCAGAAAGAAACCGATATTACGGTGGTCTATGTCATGGTGGCCAAGCGCCGCGCGGATATTGATGCCGTGCTAACCAAGCTAACGGAAACCGGCGCCATAGAAAAAGCCATTGTGGTGGTGTCTACCGTCTTTGAATCTTTGGTCATGAGCTATTTAGCGCCCTACGTGGCCTGCTCTATGGCAGAATATCTCTGGCAAAAATGCGACACAGATACTCTAATTATTTATGACGATTTAACCAGTCACGCCCACGCCTACCGGGAAATCGCGCTGCTTTCCGGCTCTAGCCCGGGCCGCGATAGCTACCCAGGTGACATGTTTTTCCAACACTCCAGCCTCTTGGAGCGTGCCGGACGGCTTAAGTCTAACAGTAAAACGCTCACCAGCCTGCCACTAGTACTGACGCCGGGCGGCGACATCACGGCATATCTGCCCACTAACATCATGTCCATTACAGACGGTCAGTGGATTTTGGACACCAAGGTGTTTAAAGATACCATGCGCCCCGGCGTCAGCACTGGATTGTCCGTGACTCGTGTTGGTGGTCTTGGCCTAAACAAGCGGCAGAAAGAGCTGGCCGCGCAGCTGATTAAGACGCTAAACGGTTACCGCGCGGCAGAAGAATTTGCGCACTTTGGTTCAGAAATGGCCCTAGAAGCGCAGCGCGACTTGCAGCTCGGTAAAAAGCTGTATGAGCTCATGAGCCAGGCCCCTAACGAGACGTATACCCCTATAGAACAAGTGCTCATGCTGGACATAATTATGAACACGCCACCAGAAGAAGTGGTGGATATTAAGTCGCTCAAAGAGCATGTACATGAATCGGCTAAAGAGGTGCAGGACGATGAAGGCAACTACGACCTAGTGCGTGACCAATTGCGGGAAAAGGCTAAAGTTCAACTTATGGGCGGCGCAGACACTGGTAACTTAAAAGTGCCAGAGCCGGCAGAAAAACCGGCCACGGACGCACCAGAAGAAGTATCGGCCGCGCCAGAGGCCCCAGCACAGGAGGCGCCAACTGAAGAGCCCGCACCAGAAAAAGAAGAGGAGCCAAAAGCATGAGGCGTCCACAAGATATTGAGCTAGAAGAGAAGGCCATGGCCACTATTAGCACCCTGACCAGCGCGTTTGAGGGGCTGTCTAGTATGCGCATTGCGCAAATTAAAGACCAGGTGGTAGAAAGCCAGGCCTTCTTTGCCGACCTGTGGCAAATGTACAGCCAGCTGCGCGTTGACCAATTGTTTAATTACGGCCGCACCGCGGAAGCAAAAGTCATAGAGAAGGAACTGTTTATTGCCATTACCGCAGAGGGCGGCTTTAGTGGCGACATTGACCAGCGCCTAATCAGTTGGATGCTCAAAAAATACGACCCTACCAAGCACGACATCGTCATTGTAGGCCACCACGGCGCCATGCAGCTGAGTCAGGCCGGGGTGTCTTTTAAAAAGTATTTTAAGCTGCCAGAAAAAGATGCCAATATTAATGTGGCGCCATTGATTGGATATGTGCAGCAGTACAAATCGACCTCTGTTTTTTATCAAACCTATATATCTTTAATGGTGCAGGACATTAAGCAAATTGAACTCCACGCTGCCGTGCAAGCCGCCGGTAAAAAAGTGGAAGAGGGCGACGATATAATCAGTGAGCGCAACTATATTTTTGAACCGTCCAGCTTTGCGGTGGTGGCTCACCTGGAGCGGACCATGCTAGAAATTTCTTTAAGCCAAACTATTTTGGAATCCAAGCTGGCGCAGTACGCGAGTCGATTCCGCGCCATGTCTGCGGCTAAGGATTTGGCGCAAGAAACGCATGCGCACTTGCACACGGAATACAACCGCGCCAAACGAGCCTTAAACGACCAGCGACTGAAAGAGATTATTAGCGGTATGAAGTTGATGAGGAGCAGATCGGCATGAGCCAAGGAATGGTACGGTCTTTGAAAGATTTAGTGGTCAATGTGGAGTTTGACGATGCGGAGAGCATGCCGGCTTTAAATGAGGTTATAACCGTTGGTAACGACACCAACACACCGCTGCTAGTCCATGCGCTGCTGGACGCTCGCACCGCGCAGTGTCTAAACCTGTACGGGCACCGCAATATTCAGAAGGGCATGCCCGTAACACCTACTGGCCACAGCGTAGAGGTAGCCGTGGGCGATGCTATGATTGGCCGCATTATCAACGCGGTGGGCGATCCAATTGACGACTGTGGTCCCCTGGACCCGGGTATGGAAAAGCGCAACATCTTTAAACTACCGCCGCGCGCCACCACGTTTGGCCAGTCCAAGCCGGAAATCTTGGAGACCGGCATTAAAGTAATCGACTTCTTTACACCGTTTGTGAAGGGCCGCAAAATTGGCGTTATTGGTGGTGCCGGTGTGGGCAAAACGGTGCTTACTATGGAAATGATTCACAACATTGCGGTGGGCACCGGCGGTTTGTCGTTCTTTGCGGGTATTGGTGAGCGCATCCGTGAAGGTGCAGAATTGTACGAGACGCTGAAAGATGGCGACCTCTTAAAAAACACCTGCATGTTCTTTGGCCAGATGGACCAAAACCCGGTGCAAAGGTCTTTAATTGCCATTAGCGCCGTAACCTTGGCGGAATATTTCCGGGATGACCAGAAAAAGGACCTTTTGTACTTTGCGGACAACATGTACCGCTACGTGCAGGCCCGCAACGAGCTGTCCAGCATTTTGGACCAAGTCCCCAACGAAGGTGGCTACGAGCCTACCATTTTTACCGATATTAAAACCCTTCAGGACCGGCTGGCTTCTAATGAGAACGGCTCCATCACCGCCGTGCAAACCATTTACGTGCCGGCCGATGACCTGTCTGACCCGGCTGTGCAGCTGATTCAGCACGAAATGGACGGAATTTTGGTGCTGTCCCGTGCCGTGGCGGAGCAGGGCATCCGCCCCGCTGTGGATCTGACGCGCTCCAGCTCATCGCTTTTAAGTCCAGACATTGTCGGCGAGCGGCACTACATGCTGAGCCTCCAGGTGCAGGCACTGCTGCAGAAGTACGAATCGCTGAAAGGCATTATTGCTATTATTGGAGAAAACGAACTGTCCGCCGCCGACCGCTCCGATTACGCCAAGGCCAAGAAGCTCATTCAATTCTTTAACCAACCCATGCACGTCATGGAAGCACAGTCCGCCACCAAGGGAGAAACCTGGACCCGCGAAGACACCCTAAAGGGCATTGAGGAAATTATCGTTTAAAGATGGCAAAAAGACAGGACGCTAGCACCGGTCAAATTGTGGACGACGGCCAGCCAGCCGCAGAAGCGCCCAAGGAAAAATTGGTCGACGGTAAACCGGTCATGAGCTTAAAAGTCTACTCGCCTTTTCATGTCTATTACAATGAGGAGGCCTTTAGCCTGTCTGCAGAAAACGCCACCGGCCCGTTTGATGTGTTGCCGCATCACCACAACTTTATCTCGCTCCTAACTTCTTGTGAGATGCATGTGGCGGCGCCGTCCGGCAACAAACGCATCCGGATTGCCGGTGGTCTACTGCACGTGCATCAGGATACTGTGCGAGTGTTTTTAGACGTCTAGTCATAGTTATTTTTGCTACTTTCATAAAAATGCCAAAAATCTATAAGCACACGAGTGGCCCACGCTGTGTGCTTCTAGAAAACGGACCATTTAGAGACACAATACAGCACGCGCTGAGACTAGTTAATCACAAAGTAATCAAACCCAAAGTTAGCGTTAGCCGGCGGCGCCACGCTCGTGCAAATGCTAAACCCACCCGTAGTTTTAGTTATGTAGTACGCGATACCGCCAGCGCTAGAGCCAACAGGCGTTACTTGCACGTAAGGCGTGCTGTTAAATTTAGTAACAAAATTGACAGTTATGAAGCAGCCGGCTGGAGGGCCGCCGCCGGTGTTAATACTGACTGATCCGGCGGTGTCCGTGCCGCTGACGCTGGCTGTGCCGCCGCTGCCTAGGGCGGTGCCAACGGATCGGCCGGGCGTGCCCCCGCCGGCCGTTATATGATGGCTAATGACTAAATCGCCACCTAACTGTAAAGAGCCAACGGTTATTTGCGGGGCAGAAAGGGGGCCGGTAAAGGTGCCGCTGCCGCCAACCTGGAGGGTTTTAGAAATGGTGACTTGGCCCTGAATGGCGGTGTCACCGGTAACGGCCATGTTGCGGCTGACGTTCAGCTGGCCCACGCCAGCATTGCCAGCTACGTTAATGCTGGGTACGTTCAGAAGTCCACCCAAAACCAAGTTGCCGGCCACTTCTAGGTCTGATCGGGCTAGGATTTTGCCGGTAAAAACGGCGCTACTTTGTACGTACAGGACTTGGCCGCTGGAGCCCACGGTGGCATCGTTTTTGGTGAGCTGGCTGAGGACTTCCGGAGTCAGGGTGGTGGTGTTAATGGTGCCGCCACTCCCGGATTTTTTCTTGCTGTAGCTGTAGCTAAAGAAGGCAATCACGCCCGCCACTACTAGCACAAAGACAAATAAAAGCAGCCAAATATTAAGGCTTAACAGCCAGCTTTGGGTCTGCTTGGCTACCGATGGTTTAAGCGGGCTGCCAACGGTGCGTTTTACGTTTTCGTCGGCAGCAATGACATCGGGATCGGCATCTTTCTTGTTGGTTTCAGGCGCGTCAACAATAGTCGCGGCTTGCTCCAGCGACTCTTCGGCGGGTTCGGCATCGGCGTTTTTTTTGTCTTCCACCCTGTTCTTGCATGTATTACGTGCTGCTTGTAGTCTAGCATATTCCGCTTATGGCATACTATAGATGTATGCTGCGCAAACAAATCGCTCTGGCTGTAATTCTGGTTGGTGCTCTGCTGGTCTTGGCGCCGGCTATTGTGTTGGCAAATACTGTGCCGCAGGCATCGTCTAGCAATTACCGAGTAAACGAAATTTTCTTTGGCAGCGGCGGGAACTTGCGCGCTTGTTCCAGCACATACTGTTCTAAGCAAGCAGCAGGAGAGACGGCGGTGGGCAACACTACCAGCACCAGCTACCAATCTAACGCCGGTTTTAACACAGACCGACAGCCTTGGCTGCAATTTACAGTAACCAATCCCGGTACCAACTTGGGCACGCTTACATCTACGGCGGCCAAGACGGCCACGGCAACCTTTACGGTAAAAACATACCTGTCTAACGGATATACAGTGGTGCAGACATCGCCGGGGCCAACCAACAGCAGCTATATCATGTTAGGGATGACCACGCCGGCGATCTCTAGTGTGGGTACGGAGCAGTTTGGCATTAACTTGGTGGCCAACACCGCGCCGGTGACGTTTGGCGCAAATCCGTCCCAGGCACCGGATGCCAGTTTTAGTTTTGGTCAGGCCGCCGCTGGCTACGATACGCCCAACTATTTTAAGTACGTTACCGGCGATACCATTGCCTACAGCAATAAGAGTAGCGGCGAGACGGATTACACCATTTCATACTTGTTTAATGTTTCCAACGCCACGCCGGGCGGGCAGTACACGCTGCAGCACGTGCTGGTGGCTACATCGACTTTTTAAACACACCCCTTGCATGCTTATTCCGCTAGTGCTATGCTAAGCTAAGGTGAAGCTAAAATAACAGCAGATTATAGCTGTTACAATGCCCAAAACCAAAAAATGAAAAAATACATCGGCCACATTCAGCGTATATTTGATGGCACGCCATCGCTTCCAGCGGTGGTGATGGTTTTGTCTTTGTTGATTTCTACCGCTATGCCGGCCACCGTCTGGGCGGCGCAGCTCAACGGCCGCAGCATTACTATGAGCGATTCTGGTCCTTCCGCCGGTACCATAACAACGGGGGTAGGCAGTGGTACCAAAGTGGCGTATCAGCTCAAGTTCAGTGTTGGCAACAACGGAGCCGTGGGTGGTATAGTCGTAGATTTTTGTGCTAACAGCCCGCTGTACTTTGATACGTGCACCGCCCCCACCGGCTTTAACGCCAACAGCGCTACCACCACACTAGGCACTCAGAGCGGTGTTGGTGCCGGGGGCAATTTTGGGGTTTACACCACTGGCCCGGTGGCAAACCGGATTGTTCTAACGCGCGCCTCAGCATCTTCTTTAACATCGCCGCTCATAATAGGAATGGGCAACGGCACATCCAACGGGTTTACTAACCCCAGCACCGTAGGCACATTCTACGCACGTATTTATACCTATACATCAGCCGCCCAGGCCCAAGCCCACAACCAAACTGCAGCCACCGGCGGCGAACAAGACTTTGGCGGTGTTGCGCTGAGTACCGCCATGGTCATTACCATTACGGCACGCGTTCAGGAAAGTTTAATCTTCTGCGTATCTGGCGCCGCTCCTGCTGCTAACTGCGGCGGCGTAACTACACCGGCTATTACGCTGGGGCACACAGCAGGCGGCACAGCTAAAATCATCGATTCCTCTAATGTGGATACTGGTTCTGCCTATACACAAGTTTCTACCAACGCCCTAAGCGGGGTAGTTATTAGAATGCACAACAGTAATGCCTGCGGAGGTTTAAGCGTTGACGGCGGCACAACTTGTGATATTCCGCCGGTAAATGCCGGTGGTGCCACACCTTTTGCGATGACCGCTGGCACGGCAGGTTTTGGCATGAATATTAGTCTTGGCACTAGTGGCACTGGAACTATAACGCCAGATAGAAACTATTACGATGGCAATGTGGCTCATTTTGCTATGGATAGTACCACCAGCGGCAGCAACGTTACGACCACCTTTGGCGACAACATTGCTTCTAGCACTGGACCTGTTAGTAATGTTAATAACACACTTACGTTTGGCGCCACAGCCAGCAACTCGACACCGGCCGGTTTGTACAGCGCTAACTTAGCATTAATTGCTACGGGGACATTCTAAAATGAAACAATTACACATCCAAAAACACCAAAGAGGTCGCCCCAGGAGGGAAATGCTTGCGCTTACATTGACAAGCGTGATACTATCAACACAAGGGAAATTAAAAATCAAACAACCGCACAACCTCATGAACACTTTTAAACAACGAATTCAACGGCCACTCAGCGTCCTAATGACGCTAGGTATGCTGTTTGCGATGTCGCCAACGGCCGTTGTTTTGGCCGCTGGCGCTGGTGGTCAGGTGCAGTTTCGCTCCATTAAAATGAGCGATAGCGGCGTGAGCGGTGGGGCTATTACTACCGGTGTGGGTAGCGGTACCAACGTAAGCTACCGCGTTACGTTTACATCGGCTACAGCGTACACGTTAAAGGGCATAGTAATTGACTTTTGTTCTGGCACCGGCGGTACGCCGTTTATTGAAGACGCCAACTGTCCCGCTCCGGCAGGATTTACCGTTGGCGCAACACCAACTATAGACACCAGTGCGTACACGGACAACACCACATCAACCCCTGTAGCCTACAGCAGCTTGGGCGCTGGCTGGACAGCCAGCTCACTAAACTCCGGTCAAACCTTTACTATGTCAGATAGCACCGGCGTTGGCGTTACGGCTGGTACTGCCTACTCGTTTGCGATTAATGGTGTTACCAACACAAGTGAACTTGGTACCTTTTACGCCCGCTTGATTACCTACACATCGGACACCGCTCCAGCTGCTTACACGCACGCTGCCCCAGGTTCGTATCAGGATTACGGAGGTTTTGCGCTCAGTACCGCCTACGTAATTCAGGTAACAGCTAAGGTCCAGGAAACACTAACCTTCTGTGTCAGCGGCAGCACCACGCCGCCTCCTGGGGCCCCAACTTCACCCGGCAGCTGCGCCACCAGTGTAATCCCGGCAATTACCTTAGGGCATGGTACTAACAACACCTTGGATACATCGGCTGTAGATACTGGTACCGTTTACACATTGACCTCTACCAACGCCTTGCACGGCGTGACAATTAGAATGCACAACAGTAACAACTGTGGTGGCCTCAGTACGGACAATGGCACCACCTGCGCCATTCCACCTGCCAACGCTGGTGGCGCAGCTCCCGGGGCAATTACTGCCGGTACCGCCGCCTTTGGTATGCACTGCAACGACAGTACGAACATCTCTATTGCCAGTGTCGGTGCAATTACCTGCGACACTAACTACAATGACGGTAACGTCAGTCACTATGCCATGGACAACACGAGCGTTGATAATGTCGTTACTACCTACGGCGACCGTGTCGCCTACTCTACGGCGCCAGTTAACGGCCTGATCAACCAGTACGACTTTGCTGCCACCGCCGCCAGCATCACCCCGGCCGGTATTTACACCGCCAACCTAGCCATGATCGCAACCGGTACGTTCTAAGGGCCGCCCCATG
>ENA-UOYA01005369-UOYA01005369.1-activated-sludge-metagenome-genome-assembly--contig:-NODE-5369-length-10197-cov-6.949122_pt1 | contig 10197 bp, 10 predicted proteins | sample MGYA00238163_ERZ764804 | MGnify/ENA primary metagenome ERZ764804 (study PRJEB28919, sample SAMN05720223) | activated sludge metagenome | isolation source: Anaerobic digester | place: Hong Kong...
GACCTACGCATTACGAATGCGCCGCTCTACCGGCTGAGCTAAGGCGGCCCGAAGGCTCGGGAGCGGGGCGGCCGGGGCCGTCCGTTCCCGCGGAGGCGCCTATTTAGAGGATCGCGGCGCGCTCGCCAAGCGTCTGCGCGTGGAGTTTCTTCTCGCGCCGCCGCGGGGCGACGTCGGGGGCGAGGCGGACGGAGGCGTCGGCTCGTCGTCGCGGCCGCCGTCGAGATGACCGCCGTCGTCCAGCCCGTCATGCAACCCCTCGAGGAGCGCGTCGTGGAGCCCGTCGTCGTGGGCGGACCCGCGATCGGGGTAGAGCACCGGCTCGATGGGGGCGCCGCCATGAAAGGCGGGCGTCTCGGCGTAGACCACCGGCAACTGCGGCAGGTCGATCATGGTGCGCTCCCGGCGCTCGTGGCGGGGATGGACCAGCTCGCCGGTCTCGGCGAAGGCCGCGACCAGCCGCGCCCAGTCGGACGGCCGGTAGGCGAAGGCCCGGCCCTCGGGGTCGAGGTCGCTCCAGTCCGGCTCCTGGGGCGCCGTCGCCCCATGCGCCATCCACATCCGCGCCTCGTCGGCCCGGCCGACGGCGAAGGCCACACGGGCCTTGAGGCCCGCGATGCGCGCGGTCGTCGGCTCGCCGTCGAGCGCCTTAACCGCCTCGGCCGCGGCCGAGGGGTCGCCGCCGATCAGGGCCTGCTCGACGAAGAGGATACGGGCCTCGCGGTGGGTCGGATTGAGACCGGCGAAATCGCGCAGCCGGGTCGCGCGGGCGCGGGGCGCCTCGGCGGTGCGCAGGTCGCGATAGGCCAGCCACAGGGCGGGGTGCGGCTGGGCCTTCCAGGCCGCCTCCAGCATCTGGGCGGCGCGCTGGATCTTGCCGTCGTCGGCCAGGAGCCGCGCGGCCATGACGACGCCGGGCGCGAAGGCCGGCTGCAGCTTGGCGGCGCGCAGGGCCTGGTCGAGGGCGAGGCTGCGCCCCTTGGGTCCGGGCGCATGCTCCAGCCGCGCGGCGGACGCGGCCAGAAGGGCGGAGCGGGCCCGGTCGGCGACGATCGGCGAGACGACCTTGCGGTCGAGGGCGCTCTGGACGAGCTCGAGGGCGCCCTCCCAGTCGCCGGACTCGAGCCGCGCCTCGAGCACCGCGCGCCAGGCCCAGCGCGCCGTGCGGGCCAGGGCGAAGGCCTGCTCGGCGTGGTCCAGCGCCACGTCCCGGTCGCCCTGGGCCAGGGCGAGCTGCATGAGCCCGCGATGGCCGGCCAGGCGCATTTCCGGAAAGCCGAGCATGGCGGTGTAGGCCGCCTGGGCCGCCTGGGCGTCGCCCGCCGCGTCGGCCGCCTGGGCCGCCAGGATGCGGGCGAGGCCGGGCGCCTCGTCGGCCAGTTCGGCGGCCTTCTGGGCCAGGCGCCGCGCCTCGGAGCCGTCGCCGGCCGCGGCGGCGAGGAAGCCGCGGGTCAGCACTTCGTTGGCCTGGCGCCGGCGGTCGTCGGCGCGCGCCCGGGCCGACCGCGCGGGCGCCTCGACGATCCAGATCACCAGGCGCCAGACGGCCTGGGCCGCCAGGGCCGCGAACAGGACGATCAGCACGGCCGCCGCCGCCGTCGTGTCGGCCCGCCAGCCCAGCCAGATCACGCTGGCCCGGCCGGGATCGCCCGTCAGGGCGAGGACCGCCACCGAAGCCAGGGCGACCAGGATGAGGACGAGGCCGACGCGAATCATCCCGCGGGCCTCGACAGTCGGGACAGCTCCTCGAGCGTGCGGGCGCGCAGGGCGATCACCCGGCGGTCGATCTCGGCGCGGCGCTCGGCCCGCGTGCGCCACGGGGCCAGGGCCTCGCGTCCCGCCGGCGGCAGTCCGTCGAGCGTCTTCAGGGCGGAATTGATGTCGCCGTCCTCGATCTGGCGCTCGGCCTGGGCGAGCACGGCGTCGACGCCCTTGCCGGGAATGTCGCCGACGCGGCGCAGGGTGACGACCCGGGACACGGCGTAGGCCAGGCGGGCGAGCAGGCTGGCGTCGTCGCCCGGGGCGCGGCTGGCCGAGGCGGCGCGGGCCGCATAGTCCGGGAAGCTCGCGGCCAGGGCCTGACGGCTGGGCGCGCCGCTCTCGGCGAGGCTGCGCAGCCCGCGAAGCTCCCCGGCCTGGGGCGTGGCGGCCTCGAAGGCGGTCAGTTCCGCGGCGAATGGCCGCGACGTCTCGGAGGCCTCGATCAGCGCCGCGGCCGTCAGGGCCGAGGTGGCCGCCGACGCCAGGCGCGCCTGCGCCCCCTCGAGCGCCGCCAGCCGCTGCGAGACGGCGAGGAAGTCCGCCGAGGACACCGGCTCCGGCGCGACCTGGACGGGCGCGGACTGGAGCGGCGTCGACGGGACCGGCGCGTGGGCCGGGTCGGCGAGCGCGACCTGCCGCGTGGCCTCGTCGGCGTCGGTGGTGAAAGGCGGCCGCGCCGGCAGCAGGCCGGGCCCGAACCGCGCGATCGCCGCGCCTGACAGCACGCAGAGCACGCCGAACGCCGCGAAGGTCCATCCCCCCGGCCCCGGCCGACGGGTCCGCCCGTAAAGCGCGGGATCGCGCGGGGCGGCGGCTTCGGCGGAGTCGGGCGATATGGTCATGGCTCCCGCTCTATCAGATTCAGCAGGGCCGCTTCGAGCGGCAGGGGTGCGAAGACCTTGGCGCCCAACGGCGTTTCGGCCAAGGGCTCGAGCACCGCCCGCGAGAGGCCGGCGACCCTCAGGGAGGGCGACGGATGCTGCGCAAGCACCTCGGCCAGGGCCTGGGCGCCCCTCGGCGAATGGACGAGCGCCACGTCCGCCTGGGCGACGGCGGCGGCGATCGCCTCGTCGACCGGCGAGGGGCGGGTCGCGTAGACGACGAGACGGCGGACCGGCACGTTCCACTCGGCCAAGGCGCCGGCGAGGTCGCCGGCCGGTTCCTCGGCGCTGGGATGCAGGACGGCGCCGCGGATCTCGGTGCGCCGGGCGGCGATCCCCTGGGCCAGGGCCGCCACGTCGCCATCGGTCGACAGCACGCGCCGGAAGCCCACTTCCCGCGCCGCCTTGGCCGTCGCCTGCCCGACCGCATAGACGGCGAGGTCGCGCACCGGCGAAAGGTCGGCGAAGGCGCGCACCCCGTTGGCGCTGGTGAAGGCCAGGGCGCCGACGCCGTCGAGATCGACCGCGACGTCACGCAGCGCCTCGACCCGCAGCAGCGGGGCGACGAGGGGAACGTGGCCCAGGCTCGCCACGCGCGCCGCGGTGGCGTCGGCGCCCGGCTGGGCGCGCGTGATCCACACTTTCTGCGGGCGCTGGGTCATCGGGCAGGCGCGATCAGTCGTGGAGCAGGATGGCGTCTCCGGCCGCCTCGCGGATTTCGCCGCCGAGGGCGAGCCCGAGGGCCTGGGCCTCGGCTTCGGGATCGGCCACGCCGGACAGGACGGTTTCCCCCTGGCGCCGGAAGCGCTGGACGCCGTCCGGGCTGAGCGCCTCGACCACCAGCGTCAGGCGCGCGCCGTCGAAGCGGGCGTGAGCGCCGACCGGGGTGCGGCAGGACCCCTCCAGGGCGGTGAGGGCCCCGCGCTCGGCGGCCACTTCGATCATGGTGGGCCCATGCCGGAGCGCCTGGATCCAGGCCGCGCCGGCGTCGGCCGCGCGGGTCTCGATGGCCAAGGCGCCCTGCCCCGGCGCCGGAGGCCGCTCGATCGGGTCGAGCAGGCTCTGCGGCAGATGGCCGAGACCCAGGCGCTTGAGCCCGGAAAGGGCCAGCAGGATGGCGTCGGCCTCGCCGGCCTCGAGCTTGGCGAGGCGGGTGTCGACGTTGCCGCGCAGCATGGAGACCTGCAGGTCGGGGCGATGGTGCAGGGACTGGGCCTGGCGGCGCAGGGAGGCGGTGCCGAGCCGCGCCCCGTCGGGCAGGTCCTCGATGCGCGCGGCGATCCGGCTGAGGAAGGCGTCGCGGGGGTCTTCCCGTTCGGGCGAAGCGGCGATCGTCAGGCCGTCCGGCAGCACGCCGGGCATGTCCTTCATCGAGTGGATGGCGCAGTCGATGCGCCCCTCGAGCATCGCCTCCTCGATCTCTTTGGTGAACAGTCCCTTGCCGCCGATCTCCAGCAGACGACGGTCCTGGACGCGGTCGCCGGTGGTGGTGATGACGATCAGGGGGGCGACGCGCTCGGCCTCTTCCGGCGGCGCGCCGAGGGCCGCGGCGATGCGGCGCTGCATCATGCCGGCCTGGGCGAGCGACAGCTTCGAGCCGCGGGCGCCGATCCGGACGGGCGGTTGCGTGGACACGACGGGACGGCTACCTCGGCGATCAATGGGATTGAGCGTGCTACAGGACGCGCCGCCCCCTCGCAACGCCCAGGCCGGCGAGATCGCCGAAGGAGAGACGTGACCGCCCAAGCCCAACCCGCCGTCGGCCAGACCGTGCTTGGCCTGGAGACCAGCTGCGACGAGACCGCCGCCTCGGTCGTCCGCCTGCACGACGACGGGCGCGTCGAGGTGATGTCCTCGGTGATCGCCAGCCAGATCGCTGAGCACGCGCCTTACGGCGGCGTGGTGCCGGAGATCGCCGCGCGGGCGCATGTGGAGTCCATCGACGCCATCGCGGCCGCCGCCATGGCGCAGGCGGGCGTGGGTTACGGCGACCTGACCGGGGTCGCCGCCACGGCCGGACCGGGGCTGGTCGGCGGGGTCATGGTGGGGCTGTCGTTCGGCAAGGCCGTGGCCCTGGCGCGAGACCTGCCGCTGGTGGCCGTGAACCATCTGGAAGGCCACGCGGTGTCGGCCCGGCTCGGCGCGAGCGCGCCCTATCCCTTCCTGCTTCTGCTGGTGTCCGGCGGCCACTGCCAGCTGCTTGCGGTCGAGGGCGTAGGCGCCTGCCGTCGGCTGGGTTCGACCCTGGACGACGCGGCCGGCGAGGCCTTCGACAAGATCGCCAAGAGTCTCGGCCTGCCCTATCCCGGCGGGCCCGCGCTCGAGCGGCTGGCGGCGGGAGGCGACCCGGCGCGCTTTGTGCTGCCGCGCGCCCTTCTGGGTCACAAGGGTTGCGACTTCTCGTTCTCGGGCCTGAAGACGGCCGCCGCGCGCCTCGCCGAGACGACCGCATCCGAGGCCGAGCGCCGCGACCTGGCCGCATCGGTCCAGGCGGCCATCACCCGCCAGCTCGTCGAGCGCAGCGACCGGGCCATGCAGCTCTATGCGCAGACCCATCCGAACGATCTGCGCTTCGTCGTCGCCGGCGGGGTGGCGGCCAACGGCGCGATCCGGGCCGGCCTGCAGGACCTGGCGACGGCCCACGGCTTCAGCTTCGCCGCGCCCCCGCTCGCCTATTGCACCGACAACGCCGCGATGATCGCCCTGGCCGGCGCGGAGCGCCTGGCGCTGGGGCTGTCGGACCCGCTGGACGCGCCGGCCCGGCCGCGCTGGCCGCTGGATCAGGCCGCGGCCCTGGCGGACCCCACCCACAAGCCCGGCCGCAAGGGAGCCAAGGCATGAACCGCATCGGCGTCATCGGCGGCGGGGCCTGGGGAACCGCCCTGGCCCAGGTCTGCGCCCGCGCCGGCCGCGAGGCGATCCTGTGGGCCCGCGAGCCCGAGGTCGTCGAGGCGGTCAACGCGCGACACGAGAACGCGCTGTTCCTGCCCGGCTTTCCGCTGGATCCCGCCGTCCGGGCGACGGGCGACTACGCCGACCTCGCCGGGGTCGACGCCGTGCTGGTGGTGACCCCGGCCCAGCACCTGCGCGCGGCCATGGGCGCCTTCGCCCCGCACGCCAGGCCGGGTCTGCCGGTCGTGCTCTGCTCCAAGGGCGTGGAGCAGGGTTCGCTGAAGCTGATGACCGACGTTCTGGCCGAGGCCCTGCCCGCCGCCACGCCGGCCGTGCTGTCCGGACCGAGCTTCGCCGCCGACGTGGCGCGCGGCCTGCCGACGGCGGTGACGCTGGCCTGTCCGGACGCCGAGGTCGGCCGCGCCCTGATGGAGGCCATCGCCCTGCCGACCTTCCGGCCCTATCTGGCCAGCGACATGGTCGGCGCCGAGGTCGGCGGTTCGGTGAAGAACGTATTGGCCATCGCCTGCGGCATCGTCGAGGGCCGCGGCCTGGGCCGCAGCGCCCACGCGGCCCTGATCACCCGGGGCTTCGCCGAGATGACGCGCATCGCCGTCGCCCTGGGCGGCCAGGCCGAGACGGTGGCCGGGCTCTGCGGCCTGGGCGACCTGGTGCTGACCTGCTCCAGCGCGCAGTCGCGCAACATGAGCGTCGGCCTGGCGCTCGGCCGCGGCCAGACCCTCCAGGAAGCCCTGGCCGGCAAGCTGTCGGTCGCCGAGGGCGTCGCCTCGGCCCCCGCCGTCACGGCCCTGGCGCGCAAGCTGGGCGTCGCCGCCCCGATCTGCGAGGCGGTCGACGCGATCCTGGCCGGCCGCAGCGACGTCGACACCGCCATCCAGGGTCTCCTGGCCCGTCCCCTCCGCACCGAAGCCGACACCTGAGGAAGCCCATGCCGCAATTCGTCCTGCACTGCGTCGACAAGCCGGACTCCCTGGCCCTGCGCATGGCCACGCGCGAGGCGCATCTGGCCTATGTCCGCGGGCTCGGCCCGGTCATCAAGTTCGGCGGTCCGATGCTGAACGAGGCCGGCGAGATGGCCGGGTCCCTGATCGTGGTGGAGGCCGACGACCTGGAGGCCGCCCGGGCCGTCAGCGCCAACGACCCCTACGCCAAGGCCGGCCTGTTCGAGCGGGTGGAGATCCACGGCTTCCGGGCCGTGCTGGGAACCCCTTGAGCCAGGACGACCCCCGGCCGCCGGCCGGCGCCGACCTCTGCGCCCTGGACGATCTGGCCGAGGGCGGGGCCCGCGGCTTTCGGTTCCGGGCGGGCGAGCGCCTGTTCGCCGGCTTCGTGATCCGGTTCCAGGGCGAGGTCCGGGGTTACGTGGATTCCTGCCCTCACGCCGGCTGGCCCCTGGCCGCCTTCGACGATCGCTATTTCGCCCGTGGCGGGAACCACCTGCTCTGCACCGGCCACGGCGCCCTGTTTCGCCCGCTTGACGGCCACTGCGTCTCCGGACCCTGCGCCGGGCAGGCCCTGGCGTCCTGGCCGGTCGCCGTGCGGGACGGGCGGATCGTCACGGTCTGAGGCGCCGGGCGCCTCCGCTTCAGGTGGCCCCCGTCTTGCAGTTCGCCTCCTGCGCGTTTCCCCTTGAGGGGCGCCGGGCGTTCGTTCCATCTAGCGTGTCGCGCTGGGACAACGGGCCGGCTCCATCGAGCGGGAGCGCCGTCAAAGTGTTCTGGCGCAAGGCATTTCCGCGCCAGGGAGCGAACATCCCGACGCGGTGGTGATTCGTTTCCTGGACGGCGATTCTTCCGGTCGTTCAGGTCCTTACGCGCGTTAGGCGTGAGGGTCCGGCGCTGGGGGGCGCGGACACGTTGGATCAAATCTAGACGGGTTGTCCGATCGTGAAACTGCCTCCGATGAAGCCGGCCGCCGAGCAGGCGGTCCCCGCGAAGCAAAGCCTGCTGGCCCGATTGCCCCGTCCGACGGGCGCGCAAGGCGCCGCGGTCGCCATCGCGGTCATGAGCGCCGGCCTTGCGCTGGGCATGGCGCAGGCCTCGCGCCCCGACGCCCGCCCCGCCCCCGGCGAGACGCGCCGCGCCGCCGCCGCCCGCCCCCTGGCGGTCACACCGGTCGCCGACACCGCCGAGCCGACCGTCCTGCGGCTGCAGGACCTGACGCCCGACCAGGCGCGAGCCTGGAACGCGGCCAACCCGATTTCGACTTCGCCCAACCCGGCCGCGCGCCCGTTCCACCTGGCCACCGAAGGCCTGCTCGACGAGGCCCGCGCGGCCGACTGCCTGACCGCGGCGGTGTATTACGAAGCCGCCTACGAGAGTCTCGACGGCCAGCGCGCCGTCGCCCAGGTGGTTCTGAACCGCCTGCGCCACCCGGCCTATCCCAAGACCATCTGCGGCGTGGTGTTCCAGGGTTCCGAGCGCACGACCGGCTGCCAGTTCACCTTCACCTGCGACGGCTCGCTGAGCCGGACGCCGAACGCCGAAGTCTGGGAACGGGCCCGCAAGGTCGCCCTGGCCGCGCTGAACGGCTACGTCATGAAGAAGGTGGGCAACGCCACCCACTACCACGCGGTCTATGTCGCGCCGTACTGGAGCCCGAACCTGGTCAAGGTCGCGGGCATCGGGGCGCATGTCTTCTATCGCTGGACCGGCGGCTGGGGCCGCCCGCCCGCCTTCAGCGGCGCCTATGCCGGCTCAGAGGTGGACAGCTTCCGCATCGCCGCCCTCGACCGTCTGGCCGTGACCTCGACCGTCGCCCTGCCCGAAACCGGCGACAAACCGCTGGCCGCCGAAGCGCCGCCGGTCGTCGAGGTGAGCGCCGAGACCACCGCCGTGGAGCCGAAGGGCCTGGAGATCGTGTCCGCCGCGGACGCCGCCAAGGACGCCTCGGGCCTCGTCGCGGCCGACGACCTGGACTGGGCCGGTCGGCCCAAGGACCGGGGCCCGGCCCGCACCGCCACCGGCTTCTGAAGCCGCCTCAGCCGGGGACGGCCTCGCTCGAGAAGGCGCGGACGTCCTGGGCCAGCGCCTCGGCGGCCAGCTTCACCAGTTCGCCGCCCTTTTCCGGCGTCGCCTGGGCCGGGTCCGACCCCATGCGGCCGTCCGGATAGCGGGCGCGGAAATCCAGCGCTTCGCGGATCGGCCCGGTGGGCGCGATCTGCGGCGCATAGTTCGCGGTCTTGATGGCGTCCGGATAGGCCCACTGGGTCACTGCGATCTCCGACGGCGTGGCGTGGCTGCCGTGGCCGGTCGGAAACTGGCGGTTGGCCAGGGCGTTGACGCCGGAAAGATCCCACCAGTTCCTGAGTTTCAGCGCAAACCCGCGCTTGCGCCCCGAGAAGCTCGCCTCGGCGTAGAGTTCGGAGAAGGCCGCCTCGATCGTGGCGACGTTCCCGCCGTGGCCGTTCAGGAAGTAGATCTTTTCGAAGCCGTGCCCGCCCAGCGAGCGGCACCAGTCGCCGATGGCCGCCATGAAGGTCGAGGGGCGAAGCGAAATGGTCCCCGGAAAGCCCAGGTGATGCTGGGCCATGCCGATATTGAAGGTCGGCGCGACCAGGATGTCGGCGCTCTTCTGGGCCTCGTGGGCGATGATCTCCGGGCAGAGCCAGTCGGTGCCGAGGAGGCCCGTGGGGCCGTGCTGCTCGTTCGAGCCGATCGGCACCACCACCGTCTTCGAACGCGCCAGGAAGGCCTCGATCTCCGGCCAGGTGGACAGGTGCAGCAGCATGGGGATCTCCGGGGAACGTCGGGACGACCCGATCTATCTAGTCCCCCCGCGCCTGCGCCGCCATCCGCCGGACGCCGAAGACTGTCGCGCCGCGCGACAATCGGCGGCCCAGGCGGCGGCCCAGACGGCGACGCAGGCGCGCCCGGTGCGCGGCGACCGCGTGGAGGCGGTTGCGCGCGGGCCGTGTTCCCGCTTAATCCCATCCAAGCAAAACGAGGGAGCGCACCATGAGCGACGGCGAGGTCTTTCCGGTTCCCGAGGCCTGGGCCCAGCGGGCGCACATGAACGCCGCGGACTACGAAGCGGCGCTGAAGCGCGTCGAAACCGATCCTGACGGCTACTGGCGCGAGGTCGCCGGCCGACTGGACTGGATCAAGGCGCCGACCAAAACCAAGGACGTCTCCTTCAAGAAGGAAGACTTCCACATCAACTGGTACGCCGACGGCGAACTGAACGTCTCGTACAACTGCCTCGACCGCCATCTGGAGACCCGCGGCGACCAGGTCGCCGTGATCTGGGAAGGCGACGGCGGCGAGTACGACGTCTTCACCTATCGCCAGCTGCACGCCGAGACGTGCCGCATGGCCAACGTGCTGAAGGCCAAGGGCGTCAGGAAGGGCGACCGCGTCACCATCTACCTGCCGATGATCCCCCAGGCGGCGATCGCCATGCTGGCCTGCGCCCGCATCGGGGCGATCCATTCGGTGATCTTCGGCGGCTTCGCCCCGGACTCCATCGCCGACCGCATCAAGGACTGCGACTCCCGGCTGGTGATCACCGCCGACGAGGGCCTGCGCGGGGGCAAGGTGGTTCCGCTGAAGCGCAATGTCGACGCCGCGCTGGAGCACTGCCCGGGCGTCAAGGACGTCATCGTCGTGCGCCGCACCAAGGCCGACGTGCCGATGGTCGAGGG